>SDBS01002655.1_pt1 | contig 17809 bp, 16 predicted proteins | sample 2277091 | NCBI WGS metagenome assembly SDBS01 (sample SAMN10404972, study PRJNA504765) | marine sediment metagenome | isolation source: marine sediment core GS10_PC15, 163 cmbsf | place: Arctic Ocean: Southern Knipovich Ridge | collected 2010 | reverse complement strand
GAATTGGGAGGAGTTGCACCAATTGGGAGAGATGTACCGGGGAGAGGAGTTTTCGGGGGTGGTAGGGGTGGTCCTGAAGTATCACGCCTAGGGGTAGAAGCATCAATAGATACAGGTCCAAGCCAAGCAGAAAAAAATAAACTAAGAAAAGATATTGAAAGAGGAACTGCATTAAGAGTTACAAATTTAAATCGGACATTTAGGGATACTAGATTTACCGATCGAAACTTAAAATTACAAGCAGAGAATAAATTAGCCCAAGACATAGCAGATACAAAGGCACAAGGAAAAATTAATTTAATAGAAAAGGGGGTTATTACTGCATTTACATTCATAACCACAGCAGGAAAGGAAAAAGTTACTTCTCAAACAATACCCCAATTTAAGCAAAAAATCGGGCTTGGTGAAGTAGACACTTTAAGAGCATTACCCGAAACAATGATCTCACCAACAAGGGCAGGGCCTTTTCAGTTTATTGAACCTTCAACAAAAAACAAGATAGAAAGATTTATTAGAACCAAAGTTCCGGGGGGTGTAACAATAGTAGAAAAATTAAAAGCAGGAACAGAAACCCTTAAAGATATTGAGAAAAGATTTCCTACTATTGGGGATTTTTTAAATAAAGAAGATACAAAATTAATACCTGGATTTGTTGCGAGGGAAGAAGAAGCAAAACTTCCAGGAGATTTGAGAGTAACAATAGAAGAACCAACCGGAACAAGAGAACAAACCTTTGAAGAAAAACTAGGAATTGAACCAGACAAGGCTTCACAATTATTACAATCACAAGTAAGTAATACTCAATCCCTTTTAGCACAAGGTAAGATTACCGAAGAACAAGCAGACCAACAATTAGATGATAATTTAGAAAAATTTGTTACTAAAAAAGCTATACAAAATATTCCTCGTAATGTTGCGTTAGGTATTGGATTAACAGCATTACAGCTTATTCCAGTTGTAGGGCAAGTTGCAACAGCAGGATTTGTTGCTGCAGGAATTTTACAAAGGAGAAGAATATTATCTCAAATAAAAAACTTCCCAAAGGCAACAGCTATAAGTACGGCTTCAATATTGGCAGGTGGTTTAGTTGGAAATTTAATTAAAGGTGCAACAATTTCTAAGGTAAATAAAAAAATTGATCCAGAAAGTTTAAGTTCTATTAGTGGAGTTACTGGAAAACAAAAAACCATTGCAATTAAACAAGCAACCCAGGTAGACGCAGGTTTAAAGATTGCAGTTCAACAAGGAAAGATAACCGGATTTAATGTTTACGATATGGTTATGAAAGATGGAAGGAAGTTTAGGATTGTAGAGTTTAGTAAAGTTAAAGGTGCTTTAGAGGGAAGATTAACCGGAGAGAAAGGATTAATTGGTTTTCAATTAGAAAAGGCATTAGGAGAGAGAATTATTGGACGTGGGGTTTCAGTGATTACAGATGGAAAAAGCCAAACATTCCTAAGAGTATTAAGATTTAAACCCGCAAATACCCAAATAGGTAGAGCATTGCAGAAGTTTGGATTTAATAAAGGAAAGACGATTGATATTTTACAGAAAAGTAAAATAGTTTCAAAGCAAGGCAGAGTTACACAGATACTTTCAGAAAGCAGAATATTAAGTATTAAAAATACAAACAGATTGTTAGGTAAGAAAATTAATTTTATTGAAAGCAAGTTATCAAAAGGGCAAAGAGTTTCATTACCTGAAATTAAAAACTTAATTAATTTAGAAAGACGATCTAATGGATTAAAACCTTTCACCGAATCAGAATTTACTAATGCAGGGTTTTCTACAATCACCGAAACCATAATTGCTAAGGCATTAAAGAAAGCAGAACTTAGTTTTACAAAAAATATTGATACTTTAAAAATAGTTGGAAAGGCAGACACAGGATTATTAGGGATAGCAAAAACTAGACCAGGAGTAACAGGGGAGTTTGATGTATTTGTTAAAACTGCTAAAATAACTAAAACCCCATTTAGTAAAACATTTGGTAAACAACCATTAACGACACAACAATTTTCTCAACAAGTAGCTAAGTTATTTAAACAATCAAGAACAGCAGGAAAACAAGAATTAGCTAGAATATCCAGACAGATCCAAAATTTAAAATCAAGATTAACTGGAAGTTCTGGAAGTTTAACCTTAGCTTTGGCTAATAAATTAGATCAATCAGTAGTTCCTAGAGTAATACCTGGTGCCGTTCCTGGAGTTGTAACAGCTTCTTTATTTGGATTTCAAGGTTCTGGTTCTTTCTCAACCGCAAGAGTATTAACAAGGCAAGAAATAGATTTTTTTAATACTATAGACCCTGGAAAAGGTCCATCTATTTTTCAAAGGAGTTTAATTAATACATTTGATAAGGGTGGTTTTCAATCTAAAATTAAAACAACACAAGATACCATAACAAAATTAAAAACATTAGTAAAAACAAAACAAAGATTAAAAGCAGGAGCAAGATCAATAAGTCTAACTAATGAAGCGATAGCAACAGAACAAAGAAGATTACAAAACTTTAAACAAGTTCAAAGATTAGGTCAGAAGTTACAACAGAAAGTAAAACAAAGACAAAGGGCTTCAACAACAGGGGTTGTAACACCTGCATTAGCCCCACCTCTACCTATCCCTAAAATACCTGTTCCAGTTATTACTGAAGAGAAACCAATTAGTAAAAAAAGAAAGCCCACAATTGCAAAAGAAATCTCTGAAGAATTTAAAATCTTTGTTCGTAAGGCTGGAAAGGATATTAAATTAAAAACAGCTAAACCTCTTACAACTCCAACAAAAGCCAGGAAGAGATTAAAAAAAGAATTATCTTTATCGCTTAGAGCTTCAGGATTCATAGTTGATTCATTTGGAAAAAGGCTTACACCTAAAGTATCAAAGGGATTTAGGTTGAGTAAAACAAGACCTAATGTTTTGGTAGAAAGAAGAGGAAGGAGATTAGATTCAAGAACAGAAGTTCAAGCAATTAAAACAGCCAAGAAACTAGCACCAAGAAAACCAGTAAAGCTTAAGAAAAATAACCCAAGGAAGAAACCTTTTAATAATCAGGATGGCTCTTCTATGAGTAAGATTCTTAACAAAAGAAAATCACCGAGGAGGTAAACAACATGACAGGAAAAACAATAAAAATAAAACCAGTAAAAATAGAGAAGATAAAGGAACCACAACTTAGAGAAATAAGTTTTAGTGGAAATATGCCTAGCCCTTATGAAAAGGAATTAAGAAAGGTATTAGCTAAAAGAGCAATGAGGAGGAGAAAGTAAATGCCCCGAACTGATAAAAGACCTTTAGCAGAAATAAATATCCAGACACCTGGAAAGATAACACCAATAGAGGAACCTAAGTTAAAAGAACTTAGAGAGAAAAAGTTAAAGACAATCATATCTTTAGCAGGAGAGTTAAAATAAATGGTAAAGAATAATAACAATGTACGAACTCGGCAGAACCTTCACCGATTGAAAGGAAGAATATTTAGCCGTGCAAGGAAGAATAAAGATATAATATTTGGAGGTCAATCTATTAAAAAACAGATTGGTTTACTATCCAGACCGACTAAAGACATTGATGCTTTCACCAAAGAACCTGAAAAGTCTGCTAGAGAGATTGAGAGACATTCAGATAAAGTTACAAGAGGTAATAATTTCTATGTTAAGAAGGGAATAAACCCTGGAACTTGGAAGGTTAAAGGTATTGGAAAAGATAGAATACAAGGAAACGCAGACGATTTTACTTTAGTTGATTACACTAAAATGCCAAGACCAAGACCTAAAACAGTAATAATTAATGGAATACCTTATAGAAAACTACAAATAGAATTGGAAAAGAAGAATAAGATATTAAGAGATAGGGAGTTTGCTTTTAGAAGAGCTAAGGATTTGGAAGATCGGAATAGAATCTTGAAGGCTGGAAGAAGTGTTAGGAAGGGTAGCGTGTTTTAAAATGGTAAATCTGGGGACAAACAAATACATAAGTATCTTGTTTACAATTATAGTCCTCTCTTCCCTGTTGGTGTCCCCAGTAATAGGATTAGAAGAGGGGGCATTAAGATGAAAAAATTAGTTTATTTGAGTGTTTTTATATTTTTAGTTATAGTTTTGCCTTTAGTAAATGCATCAACAACTTATACTTCTTCAACAGACACTATTTGCAATGATGGAATTTGCACTAAAACTCTTTATTCTGGTATAAGAAATATTTATGAAGATAACAAATGGGTAAGGGTAGAAGAAGCAAGAAGTTTAAAGGATAAAGGTTTTAATGTTTTCGTATTAGAAAATGATTTAGAATTTCCTATTGAAGTTGTTGATTTCAATTACACCTCTATTCAAGTTAAATTAAATCCTAAAGGCATTAAGATTTTTACAGAAGATATACCTATTAGGGTTTGGAAACAAAATAATACTAAAGCAGAACAATTTAAACAAGATGTTTTAGATGGTAAGAAAATATCCAAAGGAGTTGAAGATTATAAAAGTGAAATGGATCAAGTCTTAGATAATGAGATTGGTTTTAATTTATTAAATCAAGAAGAAGAAAAGGTTTATGATTTTGGTATGGGTTATGTTTTAGAGTTTGGTTATAATAGTACTACAATTGTGTTATATCAAAATGTTACAGGTATTGGTAATTATGATATGATGGTTGAATCAGATAATCCTGATAAAAATGATAGTGGAAGCGCAGGTCATTATGTTGGAACGATTGGTCCGTCAACTTCTAATACTTGGAGGGCTTATCATATTTTTAATATATCTCAATTGGAGGGTTTAATAATAAATAATGCGACATTTAATATGTTTTATGTAAACGATTTTTTTGAAGGGATTGGATTTAATCAAAGTTTAAATCAAGTTAATAGAGATTTTAATGTAGATGATTCAAGTTGGAATAAACAACCTTGTGGAATTAATTATGATAATGCTACAGCTTGTAATTTAACAAGAGAATCTTATCTTGAATTTAATGGAACTTCTTTTGATGATGCTTGGGTTTTATGGGATGTTTCAAATTCTTTATTTAAAAGTGTGAATAATTCTGATTGGTTTTTTTCTTTTGGGTTAAAGAATGAAGTAGAAGATGATTCAAATTTAGACCAAAGAGTTTCTTATGCAGGATTTGCTTATTTTAATGATGCTTTAATGCCGTTTTTAAATATAACTTATACAGCAGCAGGAGATTCAACCCCACCCTACTTCACAACAACCCCTTCAAATGAAGCGATAACATACAATAATTTTTGGAGTGGTGTAGATTTTGATGCAACAGATGAAACAGAGTTTGATTCTTATGTTGTAAATGATTCAAGATTTACAATTAATTCTACAGGTTTTTTGAATATGACTAATATTCTAAGTGTAGGAATTTATAATTTAAATATAACAATTAATGATACTTCAAATAATTTAAATTCTACGGTTTATGTTTTAACAATTAATCAGGCAACTCCAAGTTTAGGAATATCTGGAACAACCCCTATAACTTATTTAACAACAACTAATGTTGCAGGAAGTAATTGTCCATCTCAATTGACTTGTTCCTTAGATAAACCTAATGTAGTTTATAGTGTTGGAGTTGAAACCTTCAATCATTCTACAGTGGGAAATGAAAACTATACAGTAGATTCAATAACTAAAGATATCACAATAAATCAGGCAACTTTATCTGCATCAATCACAAACGATACTTCATTAACAAGAACCTTTGATGGAAGTGCAACCACAATAGGTATTTCAGAATCTAACACTGGAGATGGAGACGTAACTTATAAAATATATGTTGATGGAATAGATGAGGGAAGCACTTATATTCAAGGTATAGCAGGAACTTATGTAATTATTTTAAATTCAACTGGAGGAACAAATTATTCTGCTAGTTCCAGTCTTGATTCAGAGACATTAACCATAAACACTGCAACACCATCAGGATCATTAGCAGGTACGGCATCAATAAATTATCTAGTCACAGGAGATGTTGAAGGAACAGAAAGTAATGCAGGTGATGGTGGATGTTCATATTTGCTATATAGGGATGATATTCAAGTTAACAATCCTGACACTACAGTATTAGCAGTAGATTCGTATAATTATATATTCAATACTACTGGATGTACAAACTATTCTGCATCTGCAAGTTTAGACACATTTGCCTTGACAGTTAATAAGATTTCTGCAACTGGCTCACTTTCTGGTACAAGCTCAATAGATTATTTAGTCGCTGGAGATGTTCAAGGTACTGAATCAAACACAGGAGATAGTGATGTAACATACAGATTATACAGAGATGGGGTTGAAGTCTCAAATCCAGACACAAATATTCTTGGAGTAGCAACTTACAATTATATTTATAACACAACTGGAGGAGAGAATTATTCTTCTACTTCATCCATAGATACTTTTGCATTAACTGTTAATCCTATAGACCCCTCTTCAAATATGGGCTTATCTGTATCATCTCCAATCCAATACCCTACAATCTCAGACTTTTCAGAATCAGAAACCAATTCAGGTGATGGTGGATGTTCATATTCTTTAAATGATACTAATAGAATTTTTGCAGCAGGAACAATAACATTTAATTATTCAACTAATGGTTGTGCAAATTATACTTCCGGAAGCATAACTACCACATTAACTATAAATAAAAATAACACTCTTACCTTAGAATTAGACGCAACAACCCCTATAACTTATCCAACAGTAACAGACTTTGCAGGGTCAGGATGTCCTTCACAATTGGCTTGTTCGTTAAATATTTCAAATAGAATATATAGTGCAGGAACAATCTCTGCCAATTATTCTACTCAAGGGAATGAGAACTATACTTCAACTTTTACCACAAAAGAAGTAACTATTAATAAAGCAACAACCTCCTTAGGTTTAAATGCTACCACACCTATAACTTATGGTACTTCTACAGATTTTAGTGGTTCAGGATGCCCTACTCAATTAATCTGTAATTTAAATATAACTAATGGAGTTTTTTCTGCAGGAACAATCTCGGCTAACTATTCTACAGAAGGGAATGAAAATTATACTACCGATTCAAATATTTTTACAGTTACAATAAATAAAGCAGCATCATTGATTTATTTATATTTAAATAATATAAGGGAAGATTATGGTGCAGTGAATGATTCAGAAACAAGCAAAGAAAATGTTTGGATAAATTCTACATTAGAAATAGGTAATGGAGATATTAACATATATCTAAATAATACTTTAATAAATTTAGGAACAAATCCTTTAAGTAACTTAACAGACTTACCTATGGGTACTTATTATGTAACTGCTAATTATTCAGGAAATGAGAACTATACTTCTGGGGAAGAGGAATGGGAAGTTATTATTTCTCAAAGTAGTAATGAAGAATCTGGCTCAAACTATAATGAATGTAGTGGTTCTACAAGATTGATATTGGATACCTTAATAGTTTTATTATCATTAGGAATATTAATATTCTCTATAACTTTATTTTATAATAAAGGATTAAGAGAAAAAATAGGAACTCAACTAATTCTGTTTGTTTTTGTTGGAATTATCTTATTTGTTGTATTAATTCAAGTAATCGCAAATAGTGTTACATCATTCTGTGGAGTTTAATTTCGATGAGTTTATAAATTAAAAAGTATTACATTTTGATATGGTGATGCCTAAAAAAAATCCTTCTTTGAAAAAAAGTAAAATAATTTCTATTAGAATTTCACCCAATCAGGATAAGAAAATGAAAGAACATAATCTTAAAGCAAGAGAGATTTTTGATAAGGGCCTCAAATCTATTTCAGAGTTTGATAAGCCAAAAAAGATTAGGAGATTAGAAAAATGAACAAACGAGGCCAAAGAGGCGTTTTCGGATTCGTAATTTTAATGTTATTGTTCATATTCGTAATAACATTATTCGCAACAATCGACCCCTTCAAAGAATTCTTAGACACCGCAAGAGATACCACATCATTAAATTGTGTTGGAACTACAAACTTTAATCAATCAGACTTTGATGATGATACGACTTTAGAAAAATTAACTAGAAGGCCAACTTGTTTTGTAACTGGAATGAGTATAGTTTATTTTGTAGGCTCATTTTTAATAGCTGCAGTGGTTTGGATGGTAGATAATTGGCGGAAGGTGTCGAGATGATACTTTCTACCAAAAAACAGCGACGAGGATTTTACCAAACTTATTCTAAGCCATTCTCAGCAATAATTTTAATGGCTTGTATGTTTACCCTTATGTCAGTTTCATTAATTTCTGCCCAGGAAATTAAAGATGCTGATTGGACTTGGGATAATAAACAAACTTTTGTAGAAAGTGATGGGGAATATGGAATGTATTATATTAAGGATAGTTTCTTAGGATTATGGGAAACAGATAAAGTTAAAGATATTAAATTAGAATCTAATACTCAAGATTGCCCCTCGGGTAATTGTGAAGCAATCAAGACAATAACAAATTATAAAGAAACTTCCTTGGTTGATGATGTTAGATTTTATGAATTATATAATGACGGTTCTAAAGAATTAACTAATATTAATAATTACAACTTTTTTATAGAAACCGGACAAACACCTTATCAAGCGGATAGTTATGAAATACAATGCCACCAAGAAATTTCAGAAACAAATGCAACTTCTTATGAAGTTTGTGAAAAGATTAAAACAGGAACCTATACAGAATATATTTCTGAGTGGGAGCCTTATGAATTAGGAACTGTTATGCCAATAGGAACTTATAAAATAAAACTTGCAGGTTCAATTTCTTCTAAAGGAGTTTATGATTGGCAGATATTAAGTTCTGGAACTTGGAGTGAGGAATGGGCAATTTGGAGTGTAACAAGTGTAGTAGAACAATATACTGCAGGAGATGTTAATGCAGAAATTTCAGGAAGCAATTGGATTGCACAAGGATTCTCTCATAATGAAAGTTTTGATTGTACTCAAGTAGCCATAAATGGAAGTACAATTGGAGCTAATGGAACCTTTGTAATGGGAATTAGATTAAATAATGCAACTAATCAACCCGATGGCCCAGATTTATGTAATGGGACAATTGATACAAGTGCATTTGCAGATAACAGAATCAACATAACTATGAATGAAACTAGTACAACTCTTGATGCAGATACAAATTATTCCCTTATATTTAGAAGAACTAGTGGTGCAGGAATACAATCAATACAAAATGTAAGTGGGGGTTATCCTAATGGATTTAGATATACTTCTGCTAATGCTGGTGGTTCATGGACTAACGACCCTGCCGCAGATATGATATTTATTATTTATGGGAGTCAAAATTTAATAACTCTTAACACTCCATTAAATAATGCTCAAAATACTTCCAGTGATGTTGCATTTAATTGTACCTTTCAAGCTCCCAATGGAGTAACCATAACTAATCTTACATTATATCTCAATGAATCTGGAACCTTTGAAAGAAATATAACAGAAGTTATAGGTGGAACATTACAAACAATTATCTTCAATGCTACAGACCTTGCTCCTGCAAGTTACCTTTGGGGTTGCGAGGGTTGTGATGACGAGGGAGATTGTACTTTATCAGATGTCAATAGAACCTATATTGTTGCAAACTTATTAGCAACAAATTTTACATATAATCTAACCACATTTGAAACCAAGCTAGAAACTTATTTTGTAAATGTAAGTACGAATGATGATTCATTATTAACTGCTGCAACCTTTAATTTTAATGGAACTGAAACTACTGGAACTCAATTAGGGGATCAATGGAGTGCAACAATAGACGTTCCTCTTAGAGGTAATATTAATAAAACTTACTTTTGGAATTTCACATATAATGCCCTTCCAATACTTTCACTTAATCAAAACGTTACAATAAATGATACCAACTTCTCAATCTGTGAAGGTGAAGGGGGTAATGTTGCCTTTATGAATTTCTCATTCCTAAATGAAACTGTTAATCAGGAAACTACTAACGCAACAATAGAATCAGAATGGACTTACTGGTTAGGTTCAGGAGTATTAAATAAAACATTAAGTTTTGCTAATGCGACAGAAAACCAGAATTATAGTTTCTGTTCAACAACTGCAGGACAAACCCTTAGTGCAACAATATCTTTAAAATATAATAATGGTATTAGCCAACAAAGAATATTTATTAACAATGCACTTACTTTAACTAACACCACTTTGCACCAAGTTCTATTCCTACTGCCCTCACAATTAGGAATCTTCACAACATTTAGAACAGAAGATACAGTTTCAAATATAATTAATAATGTTTTGGGAACAATAACTAGGAACCTTGGAGGAACTCCAATAACAGTTGCAACAGATTTAACAGATGATTCAGGAGTTGTTGTTTACTTTCTTAACCCTGATGTAACTTATACTGGAAGCTTTTCAAAAATAGGTTTTATAACTAACACTTTTACCTTTGTTCCAATTACAGATACAAGAACGGTAATCATGGGTTCAACTACTGCAATCCCGATTAATGGAACATTAATATCTTTAAACACAAGTTATCAAACATTCCCGCTAAATGGAAGTTTACCTAATCAAACAGATCAAACATTTGGTTTTAATGTTACCAGTGCTGAACCTATAATTCTAATTAGTATGAATATTACAAATGAAAGTGGATTTCAAATAGGATTTCAATCTAATACTGGACAGGGATTTATTTCTGAAATTATTAATACTGGAAATAACACAAGAATACAAGGGCTTTTTACAATTCAAACAGCAAATGAAACAATACAATTCTCAAGGGTTTGGATAGTTGGAGTTGAATTTGTAGGAGATTATTCTATATTTAGACAAATGACTTTGTTTTTAGATTATAATTTTAGGGATTTCTACAGATTATTGATAGTGATGGCAGTAATTGTTGGACTAATGATATTCCTTACTTCAGGAAATATCACTGATACAAGTGAAAGTCAGATAGGAGTTTTAGTAACTTTAGTATGGATATTTAGTATGGTCGGATGGTTAGATAATCCTTTGGTTGTTGCTGAAACTGGGGTTGCCGAATTTAGCAGACAGTTTGGAATAGCAATTCTTACAACTGCTGGTGGAATATTTTTTATACTAAGGAGGTTATTGATAAGAAGAATTTAAAATGGGAAAACTAGTTACATTTTTAGTGATGTTATTTGTAATAGATTTACTGTTCTTAGCTACTGGCCAATTAACTTTAGACAGTCCTAGCTCTTTAATTATTAATGCTATCCAGGATCCAAGTATAATACAAGATTCAAATTTCTGGACGATTCTAATAACCGGAGTTAGTGCATTAGCAGTTGGTGCAGCAGTAATTGCAGGAATAGCAACAAGAAATTCAGATATAGCAATATTCATAACGATGGGAACGGCCTTAGCCTTACTTACAGGGGACTACCTTGCAATTTATAATCATTTAGCAAGTATAAATAAACCATTAGCAATACTTATAATGGCCCCGATCATAGTTATATTCACCCTTGTAATTGTTGAGTGGATTAGAGGCAAGGACTAAATTTAAAATGGAAAATAAAATAAAAAATGCCATGTGATTTACTAGACCTAAGATGCATTTTTGTATCAGAGATAGTTGGAAGTGTAGTGCTTACAGTTCTAATTGCAACTCTTTTATATTTTATGATTGCTGCTAAATTAAGATTAGGATTTGATAGCACTATTGCTTTTGCATTTCCAATACTTTTAATTGCAGGATTAGCATTCGCAGGATTCTCTGCAGTGTTCGCATTCTCGACAGTAATAATTGGAATGTTAGTTGCCTGGATATTGAATGTTTTAATTGGAAATAGGTAATTTATTTCGATGAGTTTATAAAATCTAAAATACTAGTAGTTTTTAGAGGAGTAATTATTAATGGTAAGTTTTAAAACTGATGGAAAAGCAATTATGTTGATTTTCTTTGGAGCAATTATTGGTATAGTTTTCTTAGCTTCTATTGCAGATCAAGTTTTTTTAGAAACAAATACAATAGAAATAATAAATGTAACTCATACCGGACCTGCAGTTAATACATCTTTAGATATAACTGGAAGGGAATTAGTAACTTTAGTTGCAGCTTATAATGCTACCAATGCAAGTGATATTCTTTCATTTAGAAATGGAACAGTAAGAACGGGAGTAAGCACTACAACAGGATTGTTAAGTGTTCAGATATTCCTAAATCAATCTGACTTTGTTGGCCAAGAAATTAATGTAAGCTATATTGCAAATCCAGATGGATATATATCTGATACTGGAGCAAGATCTATAACTAATCTTATAGTGATATTTGGTTCACTAGCAATATTGATTACAGTAGTGATAATCTTAATCAAAGAAGGTACATTAGGTGTATTAATCGGGAGATCCTAGTAATGGGTATGTTTGATAGCATAAGAGAAAAGATTCGGGAAAGCTTTGAGCAAAAGAAGAAAGATAGATTACGAATGGAAGAACTTCGTAAGGAAGCTGAACTCGAAAGAAGAAAGATATTTGAACAACAATTCAAAATAGATGCTATCGAAGTTGCAAAATCTAAATCTAAAGAAGACGCTGCGAAACTATCAGGATTACAAAAACTGAGGGCTGGAACAAGATTAAGAAGATTAAATGATTCTTCTAACGCTCCGCCCCCAGGCAGTTTCTTTGAAAAAATGCGTGATTACACCAGCAAGAATATTGCAAGAAGGGAAGAGAATCTAGTCAGAACCAAGAATGCTAGAGACGATGCAGAGAAAATGAAGGCTGAAAGGGAAGCAAAGAAAGGACTGCAAAGACAAAGTAGTATGGCTAGATTAGGTTCACGAGGCTTTGGAAACTCCACTTGGAAAATGTAATGGTAAAGAAAACAATTGGGGATAGAGTTGCAGCAATAATGAAAAGAAAGCCCAAGATTAAGAGGAACTTAGCACTCACCAGATTAGGAAAAATCTTTAAGATGAAGAAATACAAAGCATAATGGCATTAAAAAGTTATAGATTAAACTTGAAAAAGAAGAAGAAAAAGAAAAGAAATGGAACTAGAGATTTAGTTACAGGAGCTGTTGGGGCTGTAATTGGAATTGCTTTCTTATCACAAACGGCAGGTATTATAAGAGGTTTATAATGGTATTAAAAAAAGTAAGGGTTGTTATGAAAGCTCCACCCGGGAAAAAACCAACCAGATTTAGATTCGTTAAAAATATTAGATTAGGTTTTAGAAGAAATGAAGTCGTTGAAATTACAAAGTTTAAAGAATTTAAAAAATAATTATCACTTATCATACTCGAGGAGGTTATACTAAATGGCAAAAAACCTATTAACTGCAGCAGGAAAGGCAAAACTTAAGAGAGCTTTAAAGATGGTAATCATAGCTAGAAAATTAAAAAAAGCAGCTATGAAGATGAGGCTTAGAAAGGCAATCAAGAAAAGGAGGAAATAATTTATGAATAAATTTCCTATTTTTGTATTTATATTATTATTATCATTCTCTTTTATTTCTGCAGTTGAAATTGGAAGTGATTCACCAATAGCAGGAGTCTTAGTCGAAAGACCTACACTTCCAGTTTTCAACAATAACACAGCATTCGTAAACGCATCGAATCGTTGGATAACAAATATAGGAATACTTACAAATGTAAATGATACTCAATTCTCAAGTAATGGCGGATTATTAACAATTGAAACTTCTTGGCTTAATGATATTTATTGTGAGCTTACAGGTTGTATCATGCAGGGAAATTTTAATCTTGGTAATTTTAACATTGAGGATGTTAGTAATATAACTATTCTAGATACTTTATTCTTAGAAGATGTAGACCATACCATAAAAATAGGTTCAGATGTTTTAACCGGAACAGCTAACGAAGCGATTAATATCCATCACTCTGACGAGGTTGAACAAGGGACTATTTTATTTTTAGTAACTCACCAGAATAATACAAACTTTTGGATACAATCTGGAGCAAATAATTCTGCAGGTGGAGTCAGAAATAGTTTTATAATATTTCCTGATAACGATTTGAATTCAACAGATAAATTAAATATCAATATAACCTCTAATGCAGTAGAGAGGTGGAATCGGTATGGGATAGATTCTTTCCTAACTTATGATTCTTTAACCAACCAAACAGCATTAGGAGTTCAATTTGGAATAGAAACCCAAAAACTATTTATCCATGATGATGCGGGAAATGGACAAGTTTTAATGGAAGGAGATTTTAGAGTTGTTGCAAGAGAAGGAGTAGATATTGATTTATATCAAGGCCCAGTTCATATTAGGGATTTAAACATAAAAGAATTTGGATTAGCACAAGGGCAAAACATTACATTAATATCAGAGAATTTTGAAACAGGAGATTTAGGAATATTTAATTTAATAACTTCTGGGAAGGGGGTTAGTGAATGGGGAGAATTTACTGGACCTGGGTGTCCTCCAAATGGTTTATTCTGTGCAGCGGCAGGACCAACAGGAGGAAGCCAACCAACAGTTATGCAGGTTAATTTTTCAACAACTAATTTGCAAAACATGACATTAAATTTTACAATAAATACTTTAGATATGGCTGTTGGAGGCGATTTTGAAATAACTGTAAACAATAATAGTGCAGGGGGAGTTGATGAAACTATCTTTTCTTTAACAGGATCAGATGAATTTGATTCTACAATCACAGCAGAACTCCCCACTTCTATGGAAGACCAATCAGTTGTAAGTCTTGATGTTTCTTTTTTAAGTACACATCCAATTAGGGGTTTTGTTTGGATTGATATAGTATTAGTTAATGCAACTGCAACTATTTCAACTTTAGCAAACCAAACTGTGCAGGAAGGGGAAATAGAATTTGGTGATGGTTCTTGTAGGATAGATCAAAATGTAATAGATAGTTCTGGTGGAACTGAAATGAATATTACTTGTAATAAGATTAATTTAATTGGAAACGTAACCTTAATTGATGTAACAGAGCTTAGTCTTAATGTTACAAATAATGTAACTGCAAATAATTTCATTGCTCGTCAGGGATTTGAGTTCCAAGGAACCGGGGAAAGGATTATAGATTGGGATGATATTCCCGCCTTGGTTGAAAATATATTATTAGCTAATGGGAGTAGGCCCTTGACAGGGCAATGGAATTATGGTCTTCCAAATATAAACGGTTCAGGAAATATAACTACATTTGGAAGATTGGGGATTGGAACTGATAATCCAAACAATTTATTTGAAGTAGCCAATCTTATTTCTTTTGATGATACACTTTTTAATGCATTATTAGGAGCAGGAGCAGGAGAAAATCTTGACGATACTGGAGGGGGAGTTGATGCTTCAAGAAATTTATTTATCGGGTTCAGAGCAGGTGCAGGAGATAGTGGTTCAAATAATACAGGAAGTTTTAATACAGCCATGGGGTCTTCGGCGTTAAGAGATGTAACCACTGGTACAAATAACCTCGCACTAGGAACAAACGCATTAAGAGCTATGACTACTGGTGCATTTAATATAGCAATTGGAGTTTCAGCACTGGCTGCGATTACAACTCAAACAAGAAACATAGCAATAGGAACATCTTCATTTGCAGGAGCATCATTTGCAGGAAGCGAGAATGTGGGAATCGGATATATCACAGGGTTGGCTGCAACAAGTGCTAACAATAATGTTTTCATAGGTTCAAGGGCAGGAAGGAGAGTAACAACTGGAGATGGTGGAATTTTTATTGGGTTTAATGCAGGAGCTAGGCAGACCACAGCTAGTAATTTATTAATAATTGATAATGTGGAAAGAGCAGATATAGCAACAGAAGCGACCAATGCTATAATCCATGGAACTATGGCTGCTACCCCTGCTAATCAGGTTTTGACTATTAATGCTAATGTAGGAATAGGAACAACAACACCATCATCATTATTAACAACAGCACAAGTTGCAGGAACTAATGAAGTTAATTTATCTGGAGTTGTTTATGTTAATTCTACAAGTGGAAGGGTAGGAATTGGGACTGCGACGCCTACAAGTTTATTAACTGTTGAAAGTGGAATCACAAGATTAAGAAGAGGTGGTTCATCACATTGGATAGATTTGGTTGATGCAAGTGATACTATTCAATGGTATTTAAGCGAAACAAATGCAGGGGATTTAAATTTTGGAGAATCTGGTTCTGCTGATGGAAGGTTATATTTAGAAGCAGGTGGAAACATAGGAATAGGAACAACAACACCAGCAAACACTCTTAACGTAGTTGGAGACCTTAACGTAACAGGAACTTCATACTTAGGAAACCTAATCATAGACGCTGACAACATTACAGTTAATAATATAATTTCTAAAGATGGTAATATTACTTTTTATAATTCAACAAGTTCTGAGAAAGTTAGATTTACTAATGATGGAATTTTATTAAATAATGAAATTTTAATGAAAGGTATTGCTACTCGTAATTTAGCTTTAGGAACAAGTAGCACTTTAAATTCTATAACTACTGGACAAGATAATATTGGATTTGTTCAAGGAGCATTAAGTTCAGTTACTGAAGGAAGCAGAAACTTTGCAATGGGTAGATTTGCAGGAGAAGATTTGACAACTCAAAATGATAATATTTTTATTGGACCAGAATCAGGAAGACACGTTATAACAAGTGGTAATGTTGCTGTGGGCGGATTTACTTTAAATACACAAGTAGGTGGGACTGGAAGAAATACTGCGTTTGGAAGTGCCTCATTAAAGGGAGAAAGTGCTGTAACTAAAACAGGTGCTTTGAATAGTGCATTTGGATTTGACACAGGAAGATTTATAGATGGTGGTGGTGGAAATGTGATGTTGGGATACCAAGCAGGACGAATATTAACCGATGGTGATTTTAATATTTTCATAGGGCATAAAGCAGGTATACAACAAACAACAAATTCAAACTTATTAATTATAGATAATCAAGATAGAGGAAACATTACTAATGAATCAACACAAGCTTTAATTTATGGGCAATTTAATTCAGACCCAGATAATCAGAATTTAACATTTAATGCTAATGTAGGAATAAATGGAGTTCCAACAACAAGAAAGTTTGAAATTTTTGGAGATAGTAATACTGCATCTATGAGATTAATTGGAGATAGGGGTAGTGGAGATGTAATTGTTGAAATGACTGCTATTGATACTGCTGGTGAAGCATCCTTAGGAACATTCTCAGACCATGAATTTTATCTTGTTACTAATAATTTAAGAAGATTAACTGCGGATACTAATGGCAATGTAGGAATTAACACCACAGCCCCAACCCATACTCTTAACGTTGTAGGAGATATTAATTTTACAGGATTACCTTCAGAACCAACAACTGCAACAGCATTGTTTGTTTGTATTGAAACTGACGGACATATCTTCTTAAATGAAACAGGCTGTAGAACTTAAAATAACTAATTTCAGGAGGTTAAAATAATGAATAAAAAAATATTAGGATTTATGATTGCAGGATTTTTGTTAATAGGATTAACAACAGCAGGAGTAGTTTCAAGTTGGGATTACCGAGCAATGTCTTATACAGAACCTGTTGAAGTAAATAAAACAACTCAAACATTATGTTGGACTTGTATTGGCAATGGTGAAAGTAATTGTACTGAAGCCTATGAAAGTAATTGGGATAAGAATGATGTTGAAGGAAGAATTGCAAGTAGATGTGATGATGCAAATGCAATAACTCTTGACGGTCAAACATTATATGGATATAAAAATAGAGTAAGTATAGACGAGGATGCTATTAAATCATATGAATGTAGAGACAAAGGAAACAACTGGTCTAAGGGAGTTTGTAATGAACGAATTGTTGTTGAATTGTAAATAAGCAAACTTTATAAATAAAAAAGAGTT
>SDBS01002654.1_pt1 | contig 17810 bp, 16 predicted proteins | sample 2277091 | NCBI WGS metagenome assembly SDBS01 (sample SAMN10404972, study PRJNA504765) | marine sediment metagenome | isolation source: marine sediment core GS10_PC15, 163 cmbsf | place: Arctic Ocean: Southern Knipovich Ridge | collected 2010 | reverse complement strand
ATATTTTCCTGCGGCAGCCAGAGGGTAATCGGGGACTATGGACGGCTTGCCGCCGCCGCGCAAAGCGGCAGGTACGGCAAGATACTCGAGGGGCACGCAAATCCCGGCGGCCCGCCGCGTATATGCTACTTGCCGGGTGTGCCGATCCCTCCGAACACAATCGAATGGGACCTGTGGTTGGGACCCGCACCCTGGGTGCCCTATAATCCGTACCGCTGCGGCAGGTCATACGGGTTGGGCGGAAAGGGCTTCCGAACGTGGTATGACTACTCGGGCGGAATGATGACCGACTGGGGCGGACACAAATTCGGCGGCGCAATGCACGGCATGGGCGTAGACCACACGGGCCCGACGGAGATCAAGTATCCCGACGGCAAAGAGCACCAGTACCTTACGTATATCTTCGCCAATGGGATGAAACTCATCAAGAGCAACAAGCAGGGATACGTGTGCGAAGAAGGCTGGGCACAGCCATTCAACGGCATGCCTGTTCCTCCTGCGGGCTTCCGCTGGTATGAAAACGGGGCACGCTCCCCGCACACCGACTGCGTCAATTGCGTCATTGAACGAAGACGCCCGTTCCGCGATGTGGAATACGCGCATCGCGTGGCATCGGTCTGTCATCTGGGCAACATCTGCTTTAAGCTGAAGAGGAACCTCAGGTGGGATCCGGACGCCGAAGAGTTCGTCGATGACGCCGAAGCCAACAGGCTCGTAGACAGGCCGAGACGCGGGCCATGGCAGATATAGACTATGTAGGGTGGGGCTTGCCCCGCCGTTGGGACTGCCGTGAAGCGCTTTGGTGGGGTAAACCCCACCCTACCAAGTGTCATTCCGACCGGAGGCACGCCGAAGGCGGGCCGTCCCACCGCGCCGGGAGAGGAATCCGTTAAAAATAGTATCGCCGAAGGCGATTCCAACTGAAGCAAATTGATAATTTGATATTTTTGAAGGTGGGATACGAATGATGAGTAAAAGAATTTTAACGATGTTGGCAGCTTGTGTTTTGATGACGCAGGTATCGTTTGGCGACGTGTGGCAGGATATCGCCGGATATGAATACGGCGACGATCCGAATCCATGCCAGCAGGCCGAATTGCTGTTGCAGGAAACTCCCGTAGACCAGTACGGCCCGATCGAGGACAAGCTGATTGCTGTCGTTGCCTCCAAAGATGCAACGCAGGCAGGTAAGGCTGTTGCATGCCGTTTCCTGCAGCAGATCGGCACTGAAAAGTGTATTCCCGCCATGTCCGGCCTGCTTGCCGACGAAATCCTTTCCCACTATGCAAGGCTCGTTCTGGAGCGGCTGAAATGCGCAGATGCCGACAAGGCAATGCGCGACGCGCTGGACAAGGCCCCGGACAAGGCCAAGGTCGGCATCTTAGGCAGCCTCGGTGAGCGTCGCGACGAAAAGGCCGTCAAAGCGGCGGCAAGGCTTGCCAATAGCGCCAATCCCGCAGTAGCCACGGCGGCAATCCAGACCATCGGAAAGATCGGCGGCAAAGAGGCGGCACAATGTCTTTCGTCCATGAAACCGGCTAAAGTTCTCGTGCCCGTCCAGATGCGGGCGATGGTCGCATGCGCCCGGTCCCTTTCAGGTCGCGATGCAGCCTCCCTCTGCGAGAAGGTCCTTGCCGGGCCCCCCGGTCCCTGCCGCATAGCAGCCCTTAGAGAATTGACAAACGCAGACCCCGCAAAAGCATCATCTCTGATCGCCGGCGCCATCAAGGGTGATGACCTGGATCTGCGAAAAGGGGCACTGACCATTGTAGCCGACACAAAGGGCCGGAGACTGACCAGGGCCATGGCCAATCTTGTGGACGAACTGTCCGCCGACCGAAAAGCCCAACTGATCACCGCTCTCGGCGCCCGCGCCGACACCAGGGCGATCCGCGGCATTGCAGGATACCTCGGGAGCAAAGACGTCGTTATCCGGAATGCTGCGATCAAGGCTGTCGGCAAGCTCGGCGATGCACGCGTCGTCAGGCTCCTTCTGGGCGCAGCGGATTCACCCGAATCCGAAGCCACTGCTATCAGCGCTATCGTCGCAATGAAGGACGAAAGTGTCAATGCCGTTTTGGTCGACTTGCTCAATGGCAGGAATCTCAGGCAGGCGGCGATCAGGGCATGTATCGCTCGAGGCTGTACGGAGGCGGTCCCTCATCTGCTGAAACTGGCGGAAGACAAAGATGCGGATGTGAGGAAAGCGGCATGGACAGGCCTTGCCGCACTTGCCGACGACATGGGCGCCATAATGAAGGCCGTTGTCAAAATCCGCGAGGCAAAAGACATTGTCTATGCAGAGGGGGCGATCAAAGAGGTTCTCTCCCGGGCGCAGGACAGAGGCAAGTGTTTCCAGACCGTTGCCAGCCGTTACAAAGCAGCCACAGACGCATTAAAGTATGTCATCCTCGACTTAGGCGCGGCGATGGGTGATTCGACAGCCCTTAAACTGGAAAGAAACGCCCTGCAGTCGGGCAACAAGGAACTCTATGCCCGGGCCCTGCGTGCATTAGCGAAATGGCCCAACAAGTCCGCCGCCGAAGATCTCCTCACCCAGGCCCAAAGTGCTTCTGAAACGGTTGACCGCATAGTAGCGCTTCGGGGATACATCCGTATCGCAGGTCTAAAGACAGCCGGCCTGCCGGATGCCGAGCGCATGAAAATGTTCAAAACCGCTATGGGACTCGCACAGCGAAACGATGAGAAGAAACTCATCGTAAGCGCCCTGCGGAATGTAAAGAGTCTCGAATCACTGGACATGTTGGCAAAGTACGTGGATGATCCCGCACTCGGGACCGAGGCCCAGATGTCTGCGGCGAATCTGACATGGGATCTGCGAACGAAACATCCCGTCGAAGCGGCGGCAATCGCCGGGAAGCTTGCCAACAGCAAGAACAAGGCTGTTGCCGACAGGGCCAAGAAGACGTTAGCCGAATTGGAAAAGAAAAAATAACCGGCAACGTCAGTCTTGCTTTCCTTCGGAATATAATCGAACCTCGCAAAGCACAAAGCGGCTGTTCGCTCCTGTTGCGGTGAGTCTGATGCGGTCGGTATTGACAGGCTCGAAGCGGAGAACCACGCGCCGATCTTTACGGCCTGTTACTGCTGCAATTTGTTTCCAACTGTTTTTTACAAATGCCTCGACCACAAAATCCGCACATTGTTCTTCGAATGTCACATGAATTGTGTCGATTGGCGTTGTTTTCAACAGGGTCAATTGCAACCGGTGCGGGCCGGGTGTTTTCAGGTTCGGCGCCCAGGCATTTCGGTCCTTACCGATAACCCTGTTCCAACCGTTAACTACCTTGCCGGGCTCAGCATCCTTTACATAACTCGAAGCTGTAACTTCTGCGGTCAGTGCAAGGTCATTTTTATCATTGTTCCTGACACAGGGCAAATAACACCCGTCTTTAATGAGTTCTTGTTGAAGCTCTTCTACATGTTGGCGGTATACACCGCGAGGAGTTGTGCTGTATTTCCTTGCAAGATGGGCAGCAGTACCCGCCGCCTGCCCTGTTTGCATCATAGGCCGCATGACCCGGGTGCCTCCTAATGCAATATGAGTTGTCGAGTGGCAGCGACCGGCCATGAACAGGTTGCCGATATTCTTCGAGTACAGCGTTCTGTACGGGATGCTCGTCCGCTTTCCCTGATATACGTGGATACAGTCATTGCCTTCGACCCAGAAACCTTCCGGGTGATGAACGTCAGGGCCCCAGTCGGTAAAGCCGATCGTATCTTTATGAACAATCCGATTGTCGAAGTCCTTTTGACTCATGATATAGTCGCCCATGAGCCGGCGGCTCTCCCGCACTCCCGGAACATAATTGAGCCACACAAGTTCACGGCTCCTGTTCTTCGCCACAGTCTTCGGGTTATGATTCTTTGCATAGTTCCAGAGACCGATGTTAATTATGAAAAGCTCATCCCGTATTCTCTCGGCATCTTCGATTATATCGAGCATACCGCCGTGCTCCACCCACCATGCATGCAGGATTCCGCCATTGATATCGTTTCCGGGATTGCGCCCCCTGCCGCGCGAAGGCCTGTCGAAATTCTCCGGCCTGACAATATCCTTTTGCCTGCGATGGGAACCCGACGGTTCAAAATCCGCGTCCTTTGTCCACTTGCAGGCCCAGGGCGGGCATTGAAAAGCAATATACGGTTTCGCCCGATCAGGACCGGCATCTTCGGGCAGTATCTGCACAAAATCCGCAATAACATAATTCTTCGTTCCGTCAGTGCTGATTGTCACCGAGCCGGGCTTGGCGGATTCGAAACGGAAAGTCCCGAGTTCTTTAACGCCATCAACATTTTTTGTCTGATCCACGAATACTTTGCTCTTGCCGTCTGCATGAGTAACAGTAACCGGGACCTTCACCGCCCGGTTTCCATACGCCAGGTATCCGAGAAATACCCTGTATCGTCCGTCAGCGTCTGCATTTAATCGGAAGGATATGCTTTTCGATCCCTTGCCTGCATTGTCGTCATGGAGATAATCCCCTCCGTTAAATGTACTGTGCGTCCAGTTGCCGGCGGCAGTTACTTTTTCCTTATCGCTGTACTTGATAATGCCTGCCCGCTCATGCGTTTTAATCGCGGCATAATACAGACAGTTGCCCATGGTACGCTGTCCTGCCTTTACAGGTGCCAGTGATTCATCAAACTCCGAACGTGCTTCCTGACCCATTCGGCATTCGGCGCCGGCATAGTATCCGATCCAGCCGTGGCCCGTGCAGTCAATAAAGAGAGGCGCGCCAAAGGACATCCGCTGCCCGGTCCTGACTGCCAACGCAAGAACAGATTTGATTGTGTCGGGCTTGGCCATGACAACACCGGTAGCCCGCGTGTTCAGGAACAGGGATATATTTTTTTCTGCACGGACAATTGCTTCCATTTTTTTTGAATCGGCGAAGTTCTGCCAACCCTGTTTTGGGAAGAATTCTTCCACAAGCCCTGTTATGTTGACACGGTCGGGCGGGTTGCCGATATATCCCATCGGAGGCACCTGTATCTCGGACGACGAATTGCCGCCCAGGACCGGGCGATCCTGAATTAACGCCACCTTAGACCCGTGTCGTGCCGCCGAAACCGCAGCTCCAAGCCCGGACGGGCCGCCACCGACGACAACTATGTCATAGCCGCCCATATCCATGATTTCCGAACTCACGCCGCAATACTTAAGACGCTGCCCGGCTAACCCCGCCGGGTCGTTTGCCGGCTTGAAACCGCCTCTGGCCAGGACAACCGCATCACACCGTCCCCACCAGCCGTTTAGATCATGCAGAGAAACTTTGATCGCCCCCTTCTCGAGGTCAAAGACCCCTCCGTCAATCCACTGCCAAGCATCGGTATCAGCTTTACCAAAAGTTATACGGGATGCACTGCGCTCGATAAGAACCTCAAACATGCCCGGGTGATATTCCGGCAGCCAGTCCCTGCATCTGACCCACAGACGGTACTTTCCTGCCGCCGAAATCTTCGCTGTGGTTACCGCATCTTTTACCGGTTTGCCCACACCGGTTGCAAGCAGATATGGCGAGCCCATCAGATCCACATGTTGTGAGTCATTTGACCAGGAACCTGAGTCTGCGAAACTCTCGGCTTCAAGCCAGATTACATCTTCGCGGGCTTTAGCCTCTAAGGGCACGGCCATGATCAAAACTGCTGTCAAAGACATCCACATCGTAAAGGATTTCATTGATGTACTCCTGTATTCCGAACTGTCGGACATGGCGGACAGTGCCGCTGAAAACTTGTTCCCGATCCTGCCTTTATGCCGTCTACGACTGGCTGCCGACCCACTGCACGGCGAATTGCAGCAGGTGGGCGGCATTGTCAAGGTCCAGCTTTTCCTTGATGTGAGCTCGATAGGTCTCTATCGTTTTGATGCTGAGGTGCAGCATTTCAGCTACCTTCCGTGTGCCATAGCCCTGGCCTATCAATCGGAAAACTTCCAGTTCGCGATCGCTCAGGTTGCCGACCGAGGGCGACCGGCTTTTCGTAGTGCCGCCGAGGAATGATCGCACCATGCGATCGGACATGCACTCACTAATATAAACCTGCCCCGCAAGAACCTTGCCGATAGCCTCGGTTACTTTTTCGGTCGCCTCCTGTTTCATGATGTATCCTCTTGCTCCCGCCCGGAGCACGCGCTCGGCGTACAGCGATTCATCGTGTATCGATATGACCAGCATCGGGAGATTCGGATACCGCGATTTGATATCCTTGATTAATTCCAGCCCTCCCGTATCGCCCAATGTAAGGTCGATTGTGACCAGATCAGGCTCGAGTTTGGCGATTTGCTCCAGCGCCTCCCGACCGTCTGCAGCCTGGCCACAGACAGTCATGTCCTTCTGCTGGTTGATAAGCGCAGCCAATCCCTGTCGCACTACTGGATGATCATCCACAATGATTATTTTTGATACGCCGGCTGGTTCCTGCCCTGAATGTGGGTCCTTTGTCATGATTCGTCTCCCGATTCTCGTTTCTTGCTGGGTTGTTCTACCGGACACCGACAACTGACAATTGTTCCGCCGTCGGCGCCTTTGTTTATATCGACAGATCCGCCCATCGCCTGGGCACGATATTCCATGATGCGTAATCCCATACCTCCTGTATCGTTCGCCGACAAGGGAAAATCCTTACCGTCGGAGGCAATTGTCAGCCGATACGCACCGTCATCTGCGGAAAGCGAAATGTGAATTTGCTTTGACTGTCCGTGCTTGATGGCATTGGTGATCGCTTCCTGGGTGATTCTATAGAGGTTTATTCCGATAGCCGAATCCTCTATCTGGATATCGGCGTCGGACGTGAATGTACAGTCGATGTCGAGTAGATCACGCGTGGATGCAGCCAACAACTCAAGCGCCGGAACAAGCCCGCCGGATTCGACATCTACGGGCTGTAATCCCCTCGATAGGCTGCGTGTCTGGTCGATTGCCTGATTAATCAGCCGCGTAATCTGAGCCGCTTCTGCGCCGTGCTCGGCGGAGACAACGTCAAGTTTACTTTGCAGCACCTTGCTCATGATGGCAGCGCCGGTCAACTGCTGCCCGAGACTGTCGTGAAGCTCGCGCCCGATACGCCTCTGCTCCCTTTCGCTGATATCGAGCAGTTCCTGTTCGAGCCGTTTGCGGTCGTCGATCTCAGATGTCAGTTTTATATTTGTTCGGCTCAATTGGGCCGTTCGTTTCTGGACAAGTTCTTCCAGTTGCTGGTGCTGTTTTTCCAGTGCCTCCTGTGCCCGATCACGCTCTCGTATCTGCATCGCGATGCGTCGTCCCGCCCCCGTGATGCCCACTATTCCGAGCAGCCATATCAGACTGTGGCCCGTCGCCATAGAAAAAACATGCTGCTGTGCCACCGCCCTCCGCGGCGCCATGGGCACTGAAACACTGATACCGCCGCGGATGTCACCGACCTTATAGCCCTGCTTGGCATGGCAGTTGAGGCAGCCTTCTTCGGTAACAAGAGGCCCCATAAAACGCAGGTACTCCTGACCGTCCATCATCTCCAGCGAACTGACCTCCAGCAGCCCCTTCTCAAAGGCCTCAAGCGCCTTGGCTTCCCAGTCGTCGGCGGCATTGCCCGGGTTGACCGGATTAAGACTCGTAATCTTGCCCTTCAATCCGTAGCTGCCCGCTCCCAGCGCATGGACCTGTCGTGTGATGTACGCCGGGTTCATTAAAGTCAGTCGTCGGCCGGAGGGCGTAGTGATATCGCGTTCCGGCATGTGGGACAGGTGTTCATTAGGCGGTGTCTCGTCGGTGGCGGGCACATATACGCCCCCGTGGCCGGCAGCCCACCGGCGATATACCAGATCCTTCTCGAACGCGGATCGTGCTTCAAGGCGTGCAGATTCAAGCCTTTCCGTTCCGTGTCGAAACAGGGTCCAGCCCAGCACCCCGCCTACAAGAATCGTCCAAAGCCCCATCAAAATGAGGATATGAACCTTGAGCCCCCCCAAACCCATATGAGCCTTCCTGTGATCAGTCATTCTGCAAAACCACCTTATGAACGTGAATCGTCCACCACATGATACCAGAAGCCATCCCCCCATGCAAAGCAGTTTCTTTGAAGAGGCAGCCATGCCGGTGACGAAGCGTCGAATCAGTGGGCGCTGCTCTTTTTGCTGAAGATTGCCCAGGCTAAGATGCCTAACAGGACGATTGCGGCTATGTTGCCGAGGGCGGATGGCGCCATTTCGTGGGCGTGGGCCTGGACGTCGGCGGCGAGGTTTGGGAAGAATCTGTCGAGGAACAGGCCTGCCGCCATCGCCGAACATGCGACGGTGGCGAGATAAGTCAGTGCGGTTCGTTTGCCTAATGAAGCCCATATTGTGGTGAATGCCGCCGCGTTGGTGGCGGGACCGGTCATAAGAAACACCAATGCCGCGCCGGGACTGACACCTTTGCTGATCAAGGCGACGGCTACCGGAACTGACGCGGTGGCGCAGACATATACGGGTATGCCCAAAAGCATCATGACGATCATCGCGAGTATTCCGCCACCGAGGATCCCCCGGGTGAAGAAATCCTCCGGGATAACCGCCGCTATGGCCGCCGCTATGAGAAGACCGACGAGCATTGACTTGCCGATATCGCGGGGCAGGGTCACGAAGCCGTAGCGAAGAACGCGGACGATCTTCGGCGTTTTATTTTTATCGGCACAACACGCATCGCTGCACTGTTCGGTCTGCTGCGGTCCTTTGTCCGGGTCGACGACAGTTACCATCGCCCCGCCCACCAGACCTGTTACAAGGGCGGCGACGGGTCGGAAGATTGCATACACGGGTCCGAGAAGGCCGTATGTAACGAGGATGCTGTCGACGCCGGTTTGCGGTGTGGAGAGCAGAAACGAGATTGCCGCGCCCTTGCTTGCGCCGTGCTTGCGAAGCGACATCGTAACGGGTATTACGCCGCACGAACACAACGGCAGCGGTATGCCGAAGAGGGCAGCCTTGAGGAGCGGCCAAATTCCGTGGCCGCCTAAGTGGCGTTCGACAAATTCCGGTGAGATGAATACGGAAAGAATGCCCGCAACAAGGAACCCGAAGAGCAGGTACGGACTCATTTGAGTCAGCGTAGCCCAGAATGCAATACGAAATTCATCCATTATTCACCATTAACCGCGTTCTGTAACTCCTGCCAATTGTCGCAGCCTGAGACCATTCCGATGCGGCACAGTGCAAAATCATACTTCACCGGGTCGGCCGGTTCGATTTCGGCAAAACCATTCGTTACTTCTACTGCCGTTTTAATGGATATGTTCTTTCTGTTATGCAGGTTCAGGATACGCGAGATCCTGGACATGTGCACATCCATGGGCACGAGCAGCTTGGCTTTGTCGATTCGTTTCCACAGGCCTGTGTCGATATTATCGTCCCGAACCATCCATCGCAAGAACAGATTGAGCCGCTTGGCGGCACTGCCGCCGGCTGGATTGCTTATCAGGTACTTAAGCCCCCTGCCGACATGGCCGTTGTTTGTTCGGGCATGCTGCTGCAGGAGCCGATTGCAGAAATCTGACAGGGCGCCAATAATGTTTGCATCTCCGGCACGGTAGCCGCGAAGGAAGTATTGCTCCAGGCTGCCGAAATCATCGAGGGCTTTTTTGAGCAGTTCGAGCAAATCCGATATGTCGTCGCCGGTGTTGAACCTGTGCCTGAAGTCCTGCAATTTCTTCCGTCCGATCTTGTCGAAGCCGCGAACAAATGCCGCCGGGCTCTTGCCCATTTTGCCAAGGAGCCTGTCGAGACTCTTTTCAATCTGCGCGACCCTGCCGTACGCCAGGACCGCAGCGAGAAAGCCAGCGATTTCCATATCGGCCGGGTCGCTGTAGCGGTAGACAAACTGCAGCGGATCGGGCTTTATCAGTTCCCGCCGGTTATATCGCCGGTACAACGTCTCGAGCGTATCCTGGAGAGACAGCAGCCTTCCGGCGATCTCAATTGTCATTGACCGGCTCGAATTCGTCTTTGCCGACTCCGCAATCGGGGCATATCCAGTCGTCCGGCAGATCCTCAAAGGACGTGCCCGGCTCGATGCCTGCGCTGGGATCGCCTGCCTGGGGGTCATAGATATATCCGCACATCAAACATTTGTATTTTTGCATCTCTCTGACTCCTTTTAACGTTTCAGCTTCACAGAAAGTTCCGAAGTTTTATAGCATCATTTCCATGGCGAGACTACCAAATTCTCAGAAAATAAGATGAACAAGTTTGCCGGGCTCGATCCGGAAGGCGGAACCTTTGCCCTCGAAGAAGCTGTGCTCGGCGATCATATGTATGCTCAGGTCCGTCCAGCGGATCGACTCATCGCTGTCTGTTCTTTGCGCGACGGTTATTCTCTTTGCCAGGCTCATCGGGTGCGGCCACGGACAGATGATCCGCCCCATATAATCCTGTGACGTGACTGTTAAATGGTCGCCCACCGCGATTGGGTTGCCGAGTTCGGGTATAGCCAGCGCGGTAAGCTCCTGCATACGATCGGCGACCTGGGCGACGGTGCAGCCAAGATGCGCCAGGCTCACCTGGTCCGTGTCGACGATCTCTTCCAGGGGCCTGCTGTCCGTCCCAAGGAAGCCTCCGGCAACGATCCGCGACGACCTCAACATAAATTCCAGGTCCCTCATGTTTGGTGATTGTTTCATTGGACCGCCCTACTCGAATTTATCAAAAAATATTCTCTCATCCGACACGCCCATACTCTTGAGCACTTTGATTGCCGCGTCGATCATCCCCGGACTGCCGCACAGATAACCTTCATGGTCGCTCAAGTCGCTCATTTCCCGCTGCACCGCCTGGGTAACCAGCCCCTTTTGACCGCTCCATTGTTCATCGTCGGCGGGTGCGGCAACAACCGGAACAAACGTGAAATTGTCAAGTTCCTTTTCGAACTGTTGCATCCGATTCAATAGAAACATATCCCTGACCTGGTTGCCGCCGAAGAAATAGGTTACCCGCCGCCTGATGCCCTCGTTTTGCATCCGGTGCAGTATCGACACGAACGGCGCCATCCCCGAGGCGCCTGCGATCCATACCATCGCCCTGCCGCTGTCGGACAATCTGAACCCGCCGTACGGACCGTTGACCTTGACGGTGTCGCCGGCCTTTAGGTAATCGAAGCAGTACGTGGTGCATATCCCGTTGGGCACCAGCCGAATAATCATATCGATGATCTTCTTGTCCTTCGGATCGGACGCGATCGAATAGGCGCGATACACCTCTTCGGCGCTGCCCTTGTATCGCGGACAAAGAAGCTGAACATACTGACCGGGCACAAAATCCATCGTCAGCGGGTCCTGCAGCTCCAGGCGAAACAGCTTCATATCATACGTCAGATCGACAATATCGCTGCATACACATTCGTATTCCCGGATGGCTAACAGTTCTTCGGGAATCACAATCCTGATATCGTTGCGGATTTTGACCTGGCACGAGAGCCGGACGTCGTCGTCTATTTCTTCGGCAGTCAGGAAAGGCGTTTCAGTCGGCAGGACCGGGCCTGCACCCTCCAGCGCCTTGAGTTTGCAGTAGCCGCACGTCCCGCGCCCGCCGCACGCGCTGGGGATAAATATCTTCTCTTCAGTAAGTACGCTGAGCAGCGATGTGCCGCCCTTGACCGTCAGTTCCTTCTGCCCGTTGATGTCGATAGAACACTGCCCGTAGTTGACGATAAACCTTTCGGCGGCGACCAGCAGCAATGCAAGGACCGCCGCCACAGAGCTTATGACCACAACTGCGATGATAACCGTAAGCATCGTCTACGTCAGCACCCCCGCAAAACCGATAAACGCCAGCGCCATCAGGCCCGCGATAATCAGCGTAATCCCCGGTCCCTGCAAGCCAGCCGGAATCCGGTCGTTGGCGAGCCTCTGCCTGATGCCAGCCATCGCCAGAATCGCAAGCTGCCATCCCAATCCGCTGCCGAAACCGTAACCCACCGTCACAATAAAACTGTAATCGCGTATGACCATAAACAGTGACGCGCCTAAGATCGCACAATTGACCGTAATCAGGGGCAGGAATATGCCCAGGTTGTAGTACAGTTTCGGAGAGTACCGGTCTATCACCATCTCGACGAACTGCACAAATGCCGCGATGATGATGATAAACATGACAAAGCGGAAGTACTCAAGCTCCAAAGGCTTCAGGATGAATTTATATGCCAGCCAGTTCAGCGCCGCCGTCGATGTCATCACAAACACCACCGCACAGCCTAAGCCAAGGGCCGTCTTGACCTCGCGCGACACCGATGTAAACGGACACATCCCGAGGAAATAGCTAAGCAGGATATTGCCCGTAAAAACAGCCGCAAAGCACGTAACCAGAGCAGCCCACAACTCAGAGGTCATATTCATGAGCCTTTTGCCTCCTTTGCCTTGATTGAGCGGCAGAGCCAGATGATGGCCGCCAATGTAAAGAACGCTCCCGGGGGCATGACCATGATGATCCACTTGTCCCAGTGCGTAGCGAAATACGGCATCGAAAACCCAAGAAGCGTTCCCATGCCCAACAGCTCGCGAAAGATTGCTATCGCAAGCAACAGCGCCGAATAGCCTAACCCGTTGAAGAAACCGTCGATGAGCGAGGCCACGGGCGGATTGGAACCGGCGAAGGCTTCACATCGCCCCATGATGATGCAGTTGGTGATGATCAGCCCGACATACGGACCCAGGTTGCTGGACATCTGGGGCCAGTACGCTTTCAGAGCGAGGTCCACGATGACCACGTAGAATGCGATGATCAGCGTCTGCACCATCATCCGGATATTGCGCGGCGTAAAGTTTCGCAGCAGCGAGACCGTCAGGCAGCTCGCCGCCAGCACTAACGTAAGCGACACACACATAACCAACGTATTGAGCACAAGATTCGTAACGGCCAACGTGCTGCAGATGCCCAACACCTGCCGAAAGACCGGATTGTTTCGCCACAGTCCGTCGATCACTATCTGTTTCGTAAGCGGTGTGCCGCCGTTGGGACTCATTTGACATCCTCCCCCGCACGCGCAGCAAGCCATTTCGTCAAATCATTGTTTATCAGTTTCTCCAGTCTCATACACGTCTGCGTCGCGCCGGAAATCGCATGGACCTCGTTATCCGCTAATTCCGCACCAAAGGGCTTAATCCCAATGGGCCTTTCCTTCGGACCGAGTCTGAGCCCCTCAAACTGATCGCCAAATGCAGGCCCGGTGATTTCCGCCCCTAATCCCGGTGTCTCATTCTGCTCGTAGAACGCGATTCCTGTTATTGTCCTCTTGTCGGCAGCGACACCAATCACACCTTCGATCTGCGCCCAGAATCCTTTGCCCCTGACGACAACGGCATAACCTTCAACCTTGTCGCCGTCAAGGCGCACATAATACGCTCCGTCATCTTCTTTGCGGACCTCATCGATAAACGTCTGATGAATCTGCGGCGGTGCTTTTCCCTCGGCTAAGTCAAAGACCTCAAGAACCGCCCTCTCAAAGGCTAATTGCTCGTTCGCCTTGACCCTGTCTTTGGTCACCTGCGCAAAGCCGATGATAATGAAACTGAAGAACGCCGTCACGCAGAACATATAGACGACCGCAAACCACGGTTTGTCCCTGATCATGCACCCTCCCCGGCCGTCGCCTTGCGGCCCTTCCACGCCTTTACCGCATAATCCAGAATCGGCGCGAACATATTGCCTAAAAGGATCGAAAACATCAGCCCCCCGTTGAAAATCGAAAAGTTCCTTATCACCACGGTGAATATCGCGATCAGTATCGCAAAGATGATTCGCGCCGCCGCAGTCCGCGGAGCACTGATCGGGTCCGTCGCCATGAAAAACGCCCCAAACAGGAATCCCCCGCCTAATACGGCAGGGACAGCCCCCGTAAACGGTTCGACCCCCAGCCATGTCAATGCCTGGTTGAGTACGGCATAGGTGATTATCAGCGTCAGGATGATCGACCGGTTTGCGGTTTTCGTAAAGAACAGGTACAACCCGCCGATTAAAATCAGCAAGGCGCTCGTAACACCGACCGTGCCGCTCAACCCGCCGAAGAAGAGACTCGTAATCTCAGGGACACCCTCGCCGGCCTTCATCAACGCCATCGGCGTGGCAGACGTGATCGCATCCGGCCCCGTCGCCGTCGTCCACATGCCAAGCGCTCCGAATCCCTCGAGCGGCGCCGAAACCGTCCACGTCCCCGTAAGCGCCACCGGAAAGCATATATAAACAAAGCACCGCCCCGCAAGGGCAGGATTGAAGAAGTTGCGGCCGAACCCCCCAAAGACCTCCTTGGAAAACATGACCGCAAAGACCATCCCCACAAACTGCACATGCCAGGCGACATTCGGCGGCATGACAAGGGCAAAAAGAACCGCCGTCACAAACACCGCTTCGGAGACCGGCTCGCCGCGCTGTCGACAAAAAAGGTACTCTGTAACAAACCCGACCGCACAGCAGAAGACCACCGATGCCAGGCACTGCCAGCCGAAAAAGTATACACCGCCTGCAATGCAAGGCGCCGCCGCCAGAACAACCCGCCGCATAGGAGGCTGTTTTCGCAGCAATCGATTTGTCTTCCCTGATCCAGCCATATACCTGACTCCCCCCGGTTGCCAATAAATAACCTCTTCGAAAACCCGGCCTGCAATAGTAGGGTGGGGTTTACCCCACCAAAATCGCTGACCCTGGAGGTAATCGCAACGGTGGGGCAAGCCCCACCCTACTTTTAGTCCACTATGCCCGCTTCCTTGTGCTTCGTCAGTATTTTGTCCGCCAGGTCCTCCAGCGCAATATAATCTTCGTCTTTTGGCAGGCCCTTGACCACAACCGGGTCGAGCAGTTCGACCTTGAGGTTCGAGAGCATGCCCGTCAATTGGTCCGGCATCTTGCCGCCCCATCCGTACGAGCCGATGATGCCGGCAAATCGCGCTTTGGGCCTGAGCGCATTGGTCAGAATCGCCGCATACGCCGCCGCCGGGTGCGCCCCGACAAGCACTGTCGGCGAGCCGATAACCACCGTTGCGGCATCCACCAGAGCTATCGCAAGTTTGCCGATATCGACATTCGGCAGATTGAACTGTCTGACCACGATATTCCGCTCGGAAAGGGCCTCGACGAAATGCTCGACCATCCGCCGTGTGCTGTCGTGCATCGACACATAGGCGACGACGACCTCATTTTTCACCTCGTCGCCGGCCCAGTCTTTGTACGCATCGATTATGAACTCAGGCCTGTCATAGATAGGTCCGTGACTCGTCGCAATGATATCAATGGCAAGGTCGGCTATCTTCGCCAGATTATTGGTAATAGGCTTCCTAAACGGCATCATGATCTCGGCGTAGTATCGCTTCGCCGCTTCGTAAGCCTGCCCCTCATCGGTAACAAACAGGCTGCTCGAAGCCAGATGCGACCCGAAAAAATCGCATGTAAAAAGGATCTTATCCTCCAACAGCCAGGTGCTCATCGTCTCCGGCCAGTGCACCCAGGGCGTATATATGAATTGCAGCGTCTTGTCGCCCAACGACAGCCTCTCGCCGTCGGCGACAGTGATGAATCGGTCCTCGTCAACCTGGAGAAGATCGATGAGCATATTTTTGCACTTGGGATTCGTCACCACTTTGGCATCCGGATAAAGCAGCAGCACATCCGGTATCGAGCCGGAGTGGTCCTGCTCGGCGTGATGCGAGACAATATAGTCCAGCTTGTCGACGCCGAGCCTGGCGAGATGGTCAACGAGCACCTCTGTCTTCGTCGGATCCACCGTGTCAAGCAGTACCGTCTTTTCACTGCCCTTAATAAGATAGGCGTTATAACTCGTTCCGTCCGGCAGAGGAATCAACTCATCGAACAGACGCCTGTCCCAATCGATCGCTCCTGCAGAATATACGTTTTTCTTCAATTCCATTGCATCATTCCTTTGGACTATTTTCGTTCACGTTTGTCTTGATACTTCAATACTCAGGTCGAACTATATAATGTTTATATCCTCGCCGCCTTTGTGTCAAGCACTCTCCCTGCAAAAAAATCTCTAACCTCCGCTTGATTCATCAGACAACATCGATTATAATATATACGCATTAATGCTAAAAACAAGGAGAACGCAATGAAACTGAACGTAAACCGCCTTGTCGTCGGAGTTGTACTGGTCGTCTCAGTGGTCCTGATCATGGGAGCGATGGAATCCAGCCCTGGAAGGTATCAGATTTCAGGAAGCGACGCGCGTGTGTGGCTTGTTGATACTGAAACGGGCAAAGTATGGGTCTGTGAGAAACGCATTGTTGAGTCCGACAGCACCTGGTCATCCAATAAGCCCGTCAAATGGCATGACTACGGTTCTCCGGGCGAAAGCAGCACGCAATAGAGCAGGTGCACGTCCAAAGCCCCTCTTGAAGTCCGGCCTTGTGCGCCGAGGCAGTCAGATGCGCGCACAACACCTCTTGCGACCAACCGCTATTGACCATCCCGTCAAACAAGAACTGTTTGAACATTCTTCGCACACACGTCTACACATTATCGGCTGCTGCCGCATGAATGCACCTGCCGGACCTTGTTTCTGCGTAAAGGCGCGGTAATGAAATGACGATACTTTCTTCATAGCGGCAACACGAGGATTGCAATTGTAGTCCCATAATCCTGCCGGTTTCCTGAGACGTTTGGCTTTTACAAACAGAGTAATGCAATCTGTGCGATTTAATTGGAAGGGAAGAGCGGTGAGAGCGAAAGTATTCATTATTTGTGCTCTGGTTATGATAACCAATACGGTTTACTCTCAAAGTGAACCAGGCGTCAACAGAAAACTGGTTGCGGCAAAAGCAAAAACAGCCCCGATTATTGATGGAAAAGATTTAGACGCTTCCTGGGCAAATGCACAGGCCATCACTACCCGTGACAAGGTAGGCAAGATAGACATAACCTTGAAGGCGTTATGTACGGATAAACATGTATTCTTCCTGGTTAGCTTTCCTGATCCTGATGAATCCAGAACGCACAAAAGCTGGGTGTGGGATAAGAATGCCGGATTTTACAAAATGGGGCCTGACAGGGAGGATGTCTTTGTTTTTAAATGGAATTTGCAATCTGAATCCGTCGATTTGAACGTGCGTGCTGATAATCCTTATCGTGCAGATATATGGTTCTGGAAGGCCTGCCGCACCGGCCCGGCTGGCTATGCCGATGATAAAATACAAATCTTAAGTCCCTTAAAAATGGAAAAGTCACTCAGGCTGACCAGCAAGTCAGGGGCTGCCATGTATCTGCTTCGCAAGGGAGACAAAGGTACGACTGCCTTTAAGACAAAAATGATTTTTGAGTATAAAGGCAGCATGGTTAATCGGTTTATCTATCAGCAGCCGACAGGCAGCCGCGCAGATATCAAAGCCAAAGGGATATGGAAAAATAACCGCTGGACCATAGAGTTTGCCAGGGCCTTGGTCACCGGCCATGATGACGACGTGCAGCTTGATCTAACCGGCAACTACGAATTCGGGGTTTCCCGCTATGAGATTAAAGGTGGAAAACGTGATGAAAAGATGAGTCAGCCGCTTTACGAGTGTGGCGACACCAACGAAATTATAACTCTTGTTTTTGAGAAATAGAATAAGGAATTATAGTTGTGAATCAGAAATTAACCTTAAGCATTACGGCCTGTGTCTTAGTAATTTTAATCCTGTTTGCGGTCAAATTCTGTTTGACTTTGGAAACAGCACCCGATCGGGCAGCCGCAAGCGGTTTCAGCAAAACCGATGAACTCGTGATTGCTCTTGTCCCGGAGAAAAATGTCTTCGAGCAGAAAAAACGGTACCACTACATAACCGACTATCTTTCAAAG
>SDBS01002653.1_pt1 | contig 17812 bp, 17 predicted proteins | sample 2277091 | NCBI WGS metagenome assembly SDBS01 (sample SAMN10404972, study PRJNA504765) | marine sediment metagenome | isolation source: marine sediment core GS10_PC15, 163 cmbsf | place: Arctic Ocean: Southern Knipovich Ridge | collected 2010 | reverse complement strand
GTTTCAAGGTTTTTCTTCTCACGTTCTATACTGGTCAATTCTTTTCGGAATAATTTTGATTCAGTATTTATATTAGTAATTTTATTACTGTTATCATTAATTTCGGAATCAAAAGACTCCTTTTTCATATTAAGTAATTCGAGGTTTTTTTCATTCTTTTTATAAGTTGCGTCTTCTTCTTTAGACTTATTTCTTAATTCATTGAGCTTCTTATTTATAAGCAGTTTTTCTTCAAGAAGACCTTTTACTACCTCTTCTGCATCTTTTCCTTTACTTAATTCTTTAATTTTATCTTCTAGAGATTGTTTCTTTTCATCAAAATTTTCAATGCTCTCTTTATTCATTTTTATTTCGGTATTTAAAGATGAAAGAGAGGATTTGATATCCGACAATTTAGTATTCAAATTATTCTTTTCTTTTTGAATCGTATTAATAACATTTTCTAAATCTTTTTGTTTTTGGTTTTCTTCCTGTATTTTATCATTTAAATTATCAATTTTTTTTCTAATCTCATTCTCTAAACCTTTGACCTCCGTAATTGCTTCTTGAATGCTTTCAGATTCCCCTTTTAGCTCTTGCAATTCAATTTCTAATTTTTTTTTCTTTTCTTCATTCTTCTTTATATTTTGAGTAAGAACCTTAATACGGGCATTGTTTGATGAAATACTCTGTTTTATGGAAGATATATCACTTTTGAAATTTGATTTCTCACCTTCTTTCGCCTTGATCTTTCCCTCGATTTCCACTTGATTTTGCTGTCTAATATCAATTTCATCTTTAGCTTCTTGAATCTTAAGTTCGATATTAACTATCTCTTCTGAAACCATATCTATTAAAAAATCAAAAGTCTGACCTTCATCTAATTCCATTTGTAAATTTTCTAAATTAACTCTTTCAGAAGATAATTTTTCAATCGATTTTTTACCTAAATTAAATTTTGCTTGATTCGAAGATAATTGTGTCTTAAATTGAGTAATATTTTCTACGATTTGCTCTCTCTCTTTTTCTTTCTCATTAATCGAGTTTTGTACGTTTTCCATGACAAGTGATTCTTGCTTTAAAAGATCTTCTTGTCGAGTGATTTTTTCATTTAATTCTTCAATTATTTTTTGGGTTTCTTCGATTTTTCTTTCCAGTATTGTTTCTTCTCCCTGTAATTTGGAGATTTTTAAGGCAATTAATTGAGCATTATAATAATTTATCTTCTCATCTAATTCTTTCCAAGCAAGGGCATCATTTTTTTCCTTCTCAACTTTTCTTAGTTGCGCCGATACTTCTTTGAAAATTGCTTCAAATTGTCCTAAATCCCTCTCTGCTTTTTCTAATTCCTTTAAAGTAACATTTTTCATTTCATCATACTTTTGAAGACCTATCAATTCTTCTATAAATTTTCTCCTATTCTCTGGGTTCATATGAGTAAGTTCAACAATTTTACCTTGAAGAACAAACTGATTACTCCCATCAGGATCAATATTTGCGACTGCTAGAGTATTAAGTATTTGTTGGCGAGTAGTTTTCTTCCCATTCATTTTATAACTGCCACCTCCACCTTTCTTTATAATTCGAGTGATCTCAAAATCACCTGTACCTCCAGGGAAGATATTTTCACTATTATCAAAATATAGAGTAACAGAAGCTCTCTGGGAAGGATTTTTTCCTCTTGAGCCTGCAAATATAAGATCTTCTAAACTTTTGGCCCTCATTGTCTTTTTGCTCAATCTACCTAAAGAAAAGCACAAAGCATCTATAATATTAGATTTACCTGCTCCATTAGGGCCAACTATACATGTGAAACCACTTGAAAGTCTAATAGTTACAGTTCGATCTCCAAATGATTTAAAACCGCTCATGGAAATTTTTTTAATATATGTCAAGTAACATCTCCATTTCTACCTTATTCATTTAAAAAATAGTGTAATTACACTTTTATATATTATAGACAATTTAAAAAAAAATCTCTTTTACATTTTATGGATTCAGTAATAATTTCTAATTAAAATTTTCTTCTTAAATATAAAAATCTCTGTGCTCAATAAAAAGAATACTAGGAATTAAAAATTGTGTCAATTATAATCTTTAATTGTTTAGGATTTATTAATAGAAAGAAAAATTCACTGTTTATGGGTTTATTATTTGAATAAAAGCTATTTTTACTATTTGTTTTTTTGGAAGGCTTCAAGATTCCAACATTTATCAGTTCTCTAGATAATTTATTGAATTCACTAGTACTTCTACTATACTCTAAATTTTCACAAGATAAATCATACAGTTCTCGTAATTCTTTTAATGAAATGTAATAATTCATTTTACTAGTAAAGTAATTAGAAAGATTATCTAAAAATAAAATATTCAATAAATCCTCTTCGGCAATATAACTTAACATACTAAATTCATCAGCAATTTGAAATACATCAAATTCATTCTGACAAATTTCCAGTAACTCAAAATTTCTAAAATTCGTTTTATTCTTTAATAATGGATAAAGATCTCGAAGAATTTCAACTCCTTTTCCTGGAACAGGAACATATTGTTCACATACTAGATCTGTTATATATTGGATTAATTCATTATCTATTTCATGAGAAAATGTTAACATAACTCTCTGTTTTAGAATGTTATAAAGCTCCTTATATGTGAAATAATTCAATTTTTTCTTAAAATCAAATTCAGAAAATAAATCAAGTGTTCCAGGTCTTAAGATTTTGTTCACAGTTGAAATTAGAGTTAAATGTGTCTCCCTCCCAAGTTGTAGGAACTTATTAAAAATTTGAGGCTCCATAAATTCCATATTATTTACTATTAGAAATAGAGGATTTTCAATTTTTTTTATTAATAGCTTACATATATTCCATAAATGAGAAATATTTGAAGTTAAAAGGGATCTTATATCAAAGTCCAAAGTTTGTAAAGTTTTTAACTCCGTCAACAAAGAAAAAATCAATTCTTCAAGTTTTTTTTCTTTACAATCAATCATCACTTTATTCACTTGATTAGATTCGTTAGTTGGCATTAACAAATCACTTATCACTTTATTTATTATAACTTTTTTTCCAATTCCATTGATTCCTTGATATAACATATTAAGAGAGAAATTATCTGAAATTGAATCGCTTAGAATAGAATGTAGTGCTTGTTCTTCCTTTTTTCTATATAATAAGTTTGGAGGAATAAAATTCGGATCAAACAATGCTTTAGGCCCGAAATAATTTAAATTATTATTGGATTTGACAATCATTTTTTTCTGGTATTTTACTCTATTTTAGATAATGCATATTTAAACCCCACTGAGAGGGGTCAAAAAAAGTAAAAATAAATTGGATTCTGTCGTAAAAATCATCGACTCCAATATTTCCTAAAGTTATTTTGATTAATTTAATGAAAGCTAAGAATCTAAAAGTCGAAATAAATAAAAATAAATTGTTAACGAGTATTAGACCTCATCGAAAAATTAATTAAAACTCTGTAATAAATTTTTTAAATTTTCTGCTAGTAGTGGTAAATATTCATAGGCTTTTTTTTTCACTTTTTTATTTAAGCAGAGTGCTACTAGGTAAAATCTTTTGTCACTTATATCCAATTTCCTAAGAAAAATTATTCCTTCTTTCTGTAATTCTAATTGTTTTTCTGGGAATTCGACATTAGTTACTATATCTATCGTATCAATATCCCACTCTTCTAATTTTTCTAATGCTTGAGTTAATCTTGGTGCAATCGCTTCGCAAATTTTCTGATATGCTTTATTTGTGGTTCTACTTGCAATTATGAAGCAATTCTGGTCTAATAATAGCAAAGAACTATTGAAAGTTTTACTCATATAACCTTTTAAAAGGGCTTCAAACATTTTGGATTTATGTGTAGCATAAAAAGCGCCATCAGAAAAGGCTTTCAATAAACTTGACTCGTCATATATTGAAGTTTTAAAAATAGAAAATTTTACATCTTTTGCTATAGACGATACTTTTTTTTCTAAGTAATTTACTTGTTTTATAATTTCTTTATTATTCTTAATATCAGGGTCAAATTTGTGAAGTAAGATTAAGATTTGAAAATTATCAAGCTGTGTTTCCGTTGTTATAGTTATAATATCTCTTAGAAATATTAATGATTCTTCAAATTTATCGGATGCTTGGATATCTATCACATAGAAAATCGATTGCATATCAGTAAAATATTTACTTTTGTTCCCTAAATAGATCTTTCGATAATTTTTTTGACCACCCAAATCCCAACGAACAATTGTAGTCCCTAATAATGAGTTGGGATGAATTGTCCTTTTAGCTTTTATAGTTGGTTTAACTGTAGGCAATAAACTAAACTTTTTATCAAGGATTAATAAGATTGAGGTTTTTCCGCCACTTTCTAAACCGCAAAAAAGGATTTTTTTAAGATCTTTTGAAATACTCATTTTTTCTAAAAGGTGTAGCCTGATTTTTTTTATTTTTCAATTTTTGTTACTTTTATTTTATCCTTATCAATTTTTTCTTTTAGACGAATTTTCCTTAATTTTCTTGGAAATTTCAAATTAATGTTATCAGAAATAAAACCGCTTAGATTTAACGGCCCCTCTACAATTTTCAGCTTTGATGGAGATATATTTCCCTCAAAAAATGAAATAATCTTACTATACCCCAAAAATTTTCTTCTTAAATAAGAACCGAATGTATTACAGGCTACTATTGGTACCCTATTTTCCAGTGCACGTGCTTGTAAATATATACTCCAATTATACATCCCATCTTCTCTAATTTGTGTTGGTGAAAATAAAATGTCCGCTCCATTTTCGACAGCTAATCTAGGAGTTTCAATAAAGGCCATATCAAAACAAATTAAAATTGAAAAATAATTAAAATTGTTTAATTTAAATAGTTTTAATTCTTTTCCTTGTTCAAATTGTTCTTTTTCAAAAGCATATAGATGAATTTTATCTTGTCTGCCTATTTCCTCTCCCTTTTCATTGAAATAATAAGAAGTGATAACAGGTTTTTCTAAATTATTTCTTTGTTCCCAGATTGCTCCTGAAATAATTTTAATATTATACTTTTTCGCGAAATTTTGAATTGCAATATAATCACTACCTCTTTCAGTCTGAATATTTTTACTAAAAATTTTATGAAACGGTACCCATTTTTCAGGTAAACAAACGATTTCACAATTTTGTACTTTTTCTGATAAATCCTTTAATATTTTTTCAATTTCATTATAACATTCAGTTCTGTCTTTTTTAATTTTAGGTTGTATACAAGCTACTTTCATAATCAGTAATAAACTTAATATATACGATTATTAATTTCATCAATTATTTTAAAAATTTCATCCAAATTATCTATTTCATAATCTGGTTTAAATTGACCTCCTCGAATTAAATCTGAGCTATCAGCGTCGTACTTACCTCCTCTATGTAGATAAACACCGTAAATATTATTAAGAGATGCAGGAATTATATCTTTATCAATTCGGTCTCCAATATAAATTGTTTCTGGTCCTTTTACACCACATTTTTTTAACCAATATCCATATAACTTTGGATTCGGTTTTTTGATTCCAATTTCATCTGATATTACGATAAAATCAATCAAATTATCAATTTTTAATCTTAGAATCTTTTCATACTGCTTTATAGGGATTCCATCGGTTATTATTGCCGTTTTGATTGATAATTTCTTCAACTTCTTTAAACATTCTTCGACATCCTCGTATAAATGAATAGATTTAATTTTTTCTTCGTGATAAGCCATAACTGCTGCTGCTATAAATTTAAAATAGTCTTCATTGGCAATATAATCTATTTCATCCTCAAATTGATTCAATCGTATGATAAAATTGTTGTAATGCTGAGAAGAATTTGAGCCATACTCTTTTACTATTTCTTTGATTATTAAAACTGCCCTTTTTCTATCGATTTTTAATCCTAGACTGATCATCGCGTCTAATCCCTTAATTCTTGCTCTTTCAGATAAACCTGATGAGTCAAAAAGACAGTCATCCAGATCAAACCCAACTAATTTTATTGGACACATAATTGTAATTAGTTATTTTTTAAAAATCCACGAAACTAGTGATTTAAATTAATTTATGGCTAAAACTTCTCACCTAAAGATATTAGAAGTTGAGATAAGATAAATTTATTTACCTTTAATAATATATAATCTTCAATATTAATTTATTTTGGGTCATACACTATAAAATTAACACTACTAATTGTAAAATTAAATTCTATAATGGAGATTCATTAATTGAAGACAATTGTCACTTTATCATATTTTCATCGCAAAATCGGACCTTTAGTATTTTATTCTTATCCAAAAAATATTTTAGATGCTGATTTATCTGTAAAAATAGCCAATATCATGGATCAACAATTTAATGAAGGTTTCTTTACTCATTCATTTGAAAATTTAAAGTCAATGAATTATTACTTCGAAATTCACTCAGATTGGGCACGTGGAAATAAGGAAATGTTGATGGTTTCTATAATTATTGATCAGCAAATTTTACCCGAAATTGAAGAAAGAATCTCTGTTTTAAGCTCTGAATTTGCTGGAAGATTACAAGCAAATGAGGAGATCTTTACAGCATTCTATATAAATGATAAAAATAATTTTGATGAAAATGATCAAGAGAATATTATAAAAAATGATTCACTCATAAAAGCCTGGGTTAATAATTTATATTGGGTAATTATTGAAGACACACGGGAAAAAACGGAGGAAGAGAAAATAGCTATATTATTTATTGATAGACATATATTTCAAACCTTAGAAAGATTATCTAATGGTCCCATTCCTTTAGAATGGTTAAGAGATTGGTTTATTGAAATGTTCCCGGAGATGGGTTTTGATGAAATCATAGAAACCCTTGTTGATAAGCAATTTATATTCATTAATCAAATCGGTTTTGTAGAAAAATACGTGCTTTTGTTAAAAGAAGTGAATGCAGAGAGAATTCCACCTGATAGTGTTATTGAATTTATAGATGACAAACCAGAACTAATTGAATTGCTTCTACCAAAAGTACAGGAATATTTTAGTGAGTATGAGAAAAAAAATAAAGAAGATTTAAGAGAAGATTCTATTATTTTATTCCAAATAATAGCTGATTCAAAAAAATATAATGTTCTTTCAGAATTAAGAAATGGCTTAATCTCAAAGGATAAATTACCAAAATTAGTATCAAAAAAATCCTTAGATTCATTGATGGATAATATAGAGCTCTTGAAGAATTTTGATGTTATAGAAGAACTCGAATATAATGGGGAAACCTATATTGTATTAAAAACTAATATTCAAATTACTACAGCTTTCCCAGAATGGATGAGAAAATTGTTACCAGAGGAGTGAGAACTCAATTCAATAATACTATAGAAAGCAAAATAATAATGCGAATCAAGAAAACTTTTTGTGATTGAAATTATCCATTTATTTAAAAATAAAAAACACTTTCCCGCTTTATATGAGATTATCTAAAGGATAAAATATGTCTGAAAATGAAAAAACATATACAGATTTAAAAAACCTCTTAGGTTATATGGGTATTGAAATCCTACTAGCAATAGACAAAGGAGCAAAAAATTTTGAAACTATAAAATTGTTTTCAGGTTTATCTTTTGAATGCATAAAAGGAAGAATTCCTGTTCTTCTTGATTTTGACCTAATAAAGATCGTTCTAGAAGAACACTTATTAACTGAAAAGGGTTTTAAATTTAAGACTCATTTAGAAAAGGGGATTTGATTAAGAAACATATAGATTAATATATCTATATTGAGAGAAAAAATCAGATTGGGGCGACAAGAATCATTACTATGAGCAATAGTTCTGTTTGTCATAAGTTCATCATATTTATTCTCCTAATAACATAATTTTTCATCTATAAATTGATTTTTATACAATAATTATTCTTACATTTCTTTTTTCCTTCTATCATTTCTAAATTTTCTTTCGTAATACCCCGGGTTTTTAAAGCCGCCAAATTTTTCAATTAACTTTTTTAATCCAATATCCGTTTTTATTTGGCTTCTTAGTGAGTTATAATCCTCTGAAGATATTTCTTTTCTTTTTAATAAAAAAGTTAATATACTCATAGCATCTTCAACAGTTTTACATCTTCTTATAAAATCAATTGGTTCAGGATTAAATAACGTATTAGGAGAAAATCTTGGAAATTGTACCTTTTCTTTATTATTTTCATTTTTATAGGTTGTAATAGAGTCTATTTTTAATGATTTTTTATTTCCAGATATTTCTTCAATTAAGTGAGGAAAATTTTTCTTTATTACCTCCTTTTCATAAGAAATTTTTAATCCTTCTTTAGTTTCTATTTTTAGATTTCTCTTTGTTTTCTCACTTTCGATTTCATCATCCATAGCATCTTTACTCTTTAAAATATTTTTCTTCCATATTTTATTAAAATTTGTTTTTCTTAATTACAATTTATTGATGCTTAATGTCATTCCTCCATCCAATATAATATTTTGACCGGTTATATAATTTGCTGAAGGAGATGCTAAAAATAATGCAACTTCAGCAACCCATTTCGCATCTCCAATTCTATCAATTGGAATTTTTACACCTCTGGTCTTTAAAAATTGACGAATTAAATGTGGATCATTATTATAAATGGGTGTTAAAAATACACCTGGAGAGATCGCGTTTACTGTTATGTCACTTGCACCTAATTCTAGAGCCCATAACTTTGTAAAAGCAATCAGAGCTGCTTTACTTGCGGAATATACACCTATCATTGGGTTTATTCCGTTTAATGTCCCCGCACAAGACGCTATATTTATTATTTTTCCCCGTATAGGTTTGAAACGTTTTTGTCGTCTCATCCTTTTATAAAATGCTTTAGAAACATTCCAAGCCCCCTTTACGTTAACATTCATAACTTTATCATACATGTATTCCTTCGCCTTTAAAGAAGAATATAGACCCCCATCGATTCCAGCATTATTAATTAAAATAAATATATTATCAAATTTCCTAAACACTCTTTCTACCATCTCAATGACTTCTTTTGATATGGAAATATCCGCCTTAACAACCAGAATTTCTCTCTCATAATGTTTCAAAATGAGATTACGGGTTTCTACTAAGCTTTCCATGTTTATGTCATTTAACACTAAATTAGCTCCTTTTTTAGCAAAATTAATTGCCATTTCACGACCAAATCCACTTCCCGCTCCAGTGATTAATACTACTTTTCCTGTTAGAAAATTATTTTCTATCATCTTCTTTCTTTCACCATAGACATACTAAAATGATTTTTATTTATCATATAAACCTTTATTTTTCTTAAATTGAGCTAATAATCTCATAGGTGGGGGTGTTTCAAACGCAATACTCACATCAATTACCGCCGGTTTTTTTGAATCTACTGCCCTTTGTAAAGCAGGTTTTATATCTTCTGGTTTTTCAATTTTTTCTCCATAACATCCGAACCCTCGTGCTATTTCAGCATAATTAGTTGGAGGTAAATCAACATCACAATAACGTTTATTAAAACCTTTTTTTTGATTACTCTTTATCATTCCCCAGGCACAATTATTAGCAACAACAATAATTATAGGTAAATTTAATCTTACAGCTGTTTCTAATTCTTGGATATTAAACAAAAAACTACCATCTCCGCTTAAGCATACTACAAGTTTTTTAGGTTTTGCCATTTTAACTCCTATTGCATAAGGAATTCCAACTCCTAAATGTCCCATTGAAATTGGAAAAAACGTAGATCTTGGTGGTCGTGGCTTATAGTTTATAAATTTATAGGAAAAAACCACAATATCACCACCATCAAGAACTATTTGGGTGTCTTCGGGAATAAAGTCAAATAATTCATATACAAGTCTCTCTGGTTTCATGGGTACTTTCTTGAAATCAACTATTTTTAAATTTGTTAGTAGTTGATTCTTTCGAAGGACTTGTAAATAACGGTTCCATTCTGTCCATTCAATAATTTTGTTCTTTGGAAGGCTTTTTTCCATTTCCTCTAATAACTGGTTAATTCCTGCTTTGCAATCGCAAACAATCCCTACTTCAATAGGCCGATTTTTACCAATTTCATTAGGATCAATATCAATTTGGATAATTTTTTGGTTTTGATTCCATAATGGTTTTGCACCGTAAAATATTGAATAGTCCCATTTACATCCAAATGACAGAATTACATCTGCTTCAGATGCTGCTGTTCGATAAGCATTATTAATTAAATAAGAATCTAAAAATGTATTTTTATCACTTCCAATAGAACCAATTCCATTAATTGTTGTTCCTGCAGGGATCATATATGTTTCTGATAAAATTTTTAGATCATCTGAAGCTTCTGAGGCAATTGTTCCCCCTCCTGCTATGATAAGTGGTTTTTTTGCTCCTTTCAAAGTTTTAATCGCTTTTTCTATAGCTATTAGAGAACCATTAGGTCTTTGTAATGCTCTATATTTTTCAGGGGCTAAAACCTGTTTAATATCTCCTTCTTTTATTGACCTTACTAAAGCGGTTTCTCTGAATTCAAGATATACGGGGGCTCTTCTTCCTGATAAAGCAATTTTTACAGCTTTTTGAATAGCTTTTGGAATTTCCTCTGGTTCTTCTACCTGGATTTGTGCTTTTGTTATCGGAGTCATTAACGCTATCTGATTAATCCCTCCTTGTAGTATACCCGTATTTTCGAACATACGACCTATCTGTGCCCCTATAATTAACATGGGAATTGAGTCAGAATTAGCTGCAGCTACAGCGGGAATAAGATGAGTGACTCCTGGCCCCACAGTCCCTAAACAAACGCCTATTTCTCCTGTTGCTCGAGCCCATGCATCCGCCATATGACCTCCTGCTTGTTCGTGTCTAACCATAACTGTATCAATCCCCTTCTCTCGACCCCAACGCTCAATTGCATCATAAATACATAATAGTTCTCCCCCAACTATACCGAATATCTTACTAATACCCTCTTTTAAAAGGCATTCAACAACTAAATCCCCACCGTTTTGGATTTGTTTAGACATATTTTGAGTTATAAAATATAAAAAATAAACTTTTTCACAATATAGAAGAACATTTTTAGATAAAAAGAAATCAATTCAAGATAACAAAATAAACTTACATAAGTATCTAAATAATGGAACTTGACAATTCTAGTTTTTCGAGATTAAATAACAAATTCATTAAAACTGTTATAATTATAATAATATGAAAAATTATTTTATTTTTATTATCCTTTAGATTATTATTTAGTATCATTTGAGGCTTTAATTTTATTGTCATATTTTGAATCAAGATTACCCGTAAAAATAGAAGATATTAATGATATCCAAAATAAACTAGAATTTTGTGAGAAATTAGGTATAAGAAATATAATACTAGAATTTAATAGCAATTCCAAAATAAATAAAATACATTTCAGAGAAAAGATAGAAAAAGAATTACACATCAATCTGTTCTATAGAATTAATGTAAGAACAGATAACATTGAAGAATTTAAAACACAGCTGAAAAAATTAAATAAAACGACAGACATAATTTCCCTCGAATCAGGGAGTAAAGATGTTCAACTATATGCGGCTAAAGATTCAAGAGTTGATATAATTTCCTTTTCTGATAAAGAAATTATTAAATCAATCTCTCCAGGAGTAATTTCTCTAACAAAACAGAATAAATCTTTTATTGAATTTTCTTTAGCACCAATTATGGAAAGTAATAAAACTTTACAATCAAAAAACTTTAGAAACCTTTATCGATTTATTAATTTAGCTCGAAAATTAAAAGCTAATTACATTATCAGTGGCAATTTTGTTAATTTATACGATTTAAGACATCCACGAGCACTCATCAGTGTTTGTCATACTTTACTAGGAATTCCTTTAGAGTTGCTAAAAAAAGCATTTATAACAAATCCTAAAATGATCATAGGAAAGCATATAGAAAGAGAACTGGAGACGGTTGAAAAAGGAGTTAAATTAGTTAAGGAGGGGATTTAATTTCGTTAGAACCGAAAAACAGAGATATATAATTTTCAGAATATTAAAAGAAAATGATTATTCAATAGATCAAAGTAGCTTATTAAGAGTTATTTGGCAATCAATTTGGAGATATTTTGGGATGAAAGAGGCTAATAAAATAGGACTATGGATATCACAACTTAATTTGGATAAAGGCTATGGAATTATTAGGTGCTCCCATCAAACTAAAGAGATTATTTTTTCTGCATTGACACTTATTAAGGAAATTAATGGGAATAAAGTAATTGTCTCTCCAATTAAAACATCCGGTACAATAAAAACAATAAAAGAGAACTTTGAAAATAAATTATCTAATGATATAGAAAATCAGTTTAATTAAATGAAAATGGAAAAACGAGGTCTAACAAAAGCTTATATTCAACGTGTGAGCAATATTAAACAATCAAATTTTGAAATACAAATTATAGATATTAAAGATTTAAATAAATTTCCTTTTTTCCTCGTCATTCAGGCTGTAGTAGAACATAATATTAAATTGTCAATCTATCCATTAAAGGAAGAGAAAATTACTAAAGTTTCCTTATCAAGCTTTAATTTTTCATCCGAAAACTTTGATGAATTATCCCGTATTTTACGAGAGTATAGAGTAATTCATACCACAGGAGTAATATTAATAGAAAATAGATTTTTCTATGAATGTTATCTAAATATCAGTAAGGATGAGGAAAAAAGCAAGAATTTAAAAGCATCATTTAACAAGATCAAAAGTAAATTTGTTAAAATAAAAATAGAAGAAATAATACTATCTCAAATATAATAGAATTACGAATGACTAATTGGAATGTTTTTTTGAAATTTTCTGATGGAGCAAATCAGAAACTCGAATTAATTGACGCAAAGCAGTATTTTGGAGGATATTTAAAAATTAAAAGAAGTTATTTCAATGCTCTTACTAAAACGATCAAAATGACAAAAAATTATTTCACTGAAAGGGCTATTGAAAGAGTTGTAAGTCCTGATGATATTGACTGGACTCTTAATTCTTGGATGTTAATTATTGTAAAAGATAATGAGAAAAAAATTCCTTTTTGGTTTTTCATTAAAAGGGAAAAAGATTTATCTGGAAATCTTGTGGCAATAGGACCTAAACCATTTGCAGATTATAATAAAAAAAACTTACCGGAGGCAAAACGGGACATAAAACGTCTGATTAATTACATCGTCGCTTATTTAAACAAATTTAACTGTGTTATTTTGCTGCCTAATTACCTCAAATGAAAAAAATTTGTGTTCTTGAATTTTATTTTAAAATATATATAATTTCCAATTCACAAAAAGAAATCCTAATTGTGCCGAAAAATTTTAAATTAATTTTTAATTATCATTTTTAATATTTAATAAAACTATTAATGGTACAATTCTTTAAATCTTGAAAAAAATAACTTTTAGCATTCTAAATGGCTTGATATTGTTAAATATTATTCTCATTTCATTTCTCTTTATCCCTAACAGTTTTAGTTTCAGTGAGGAAATTGATTCTAATAATGGGGAATCACCAAAAATAGATGGATATATAGACGTTTCAACACAAGAATGGAATTCAGCTACTAAGATTCAGGTCCTTTTAAATGATTTACCGATTAAATTATGGGTAATGAATAATAATGAATTCCTATATATCTCAGTGCAGTTTGATTTATTACTCTCTGCTCATAACTCTACCGAGTTTGTAGGGTTTAGTTTATCAAATACAACCTCAGAGAATTTAGAAGATTTTATGGATGCTAAAATTGTTCAATTTTCTAACATTTCGGAAGACGAATTTCAATATTTCGATTTATATATAAATGATAGTATTTATATTAATGATACTATAAGCAATGGTTATGGCGCAGCAAAATTAGAAGGGTTTACTTCTATATATGAATTTTCAATCCCGATAAATGAGATTAATGAATCAAATGAAGATGCTATGCTAAAGAATGGGAAATCATCTGCTTTTATGATAATTTATGGAACATCCCCATATTATCCAAGCGGTATTAGAAAAAGTATAATTGTTTTAATTAATATTGAACCTATGTCCACTGAAACACCTGAATTCATTAATGCTACATTATTTTTCTTAGTGGTCATAGTTTTTTGTATTCTTGGAGCATTTTACAGTTTCTATATTTATAAAATTTTCAGATTAAAGGATAAAATTGATAGGATAAAACGATAAAATGCCAAAAATCCCTAAACAAATAGATAAAGAAATAAAATCAAAGAGAAAACACAGATCTGATGAAAAATTCGCATTCAGATCGATAATTATTTCAGCAATTCTTGGAGGGATTTTTTGTATAATATCTCTAATTTTCAATACCGAATTACTTACTTTAAATTTTAATCAAAATATAATTTGGGTAATTGTAGATCTCTTAATTAAGGTAGGAGCAATCTTACTCTTTTTTATGTTTATGATTATTAGCATAGGTAATTATAAAGAATTAATTGGAAGACCAGTTGATTGGAAAGAGTTGTTATTATTAATAATTTGTTCCCTTGGTCAAACAATATTGAATCTTTGGGTTTTTCTTTTCACTGTTTTTGGACTTATTTTTATACTAGTTTATTTATTTATTGTTCAAGATACGTGAATTAAAGGTTTTATGTCAGTTTTTTCATTATGAAATGTGAATTCTTATTTATTGGACACAGAGGTACTAGAACAGATTTAGATGAAAATACAATTGCTGCATTTAAAACAGCTATAAAATCCGGAGCAAATTATCTAGAATTTGATGTTCGAAGCACAAAAGATGGAAAAATTGTTATATTACATGACAAATTTCTAAATAGAACTACTACAGGTTTGGGATTATTAAAAAATTTTAATTATGAAGTTGTGAGTAAAATTAGAACCCGAAATAATTCTTTAAAAATACCCCTCCTAACTGATGTTTTATTGGAGTTAAAGGGAAAAGTTAAATTTATGATTGATTTAAAAGAGGAAGGTATTGAGAAGGTTGTATTAAAATTGATTCAGGAACATTCATTATTAGAAAATAGTATATTTAGTGGGAGACTTCTACAAGAATTAAAAACTATAAAAAATAATTACCCAAACACTACAACATGTTATAACATTACAAAAAGTATTGATTTTACATTAGATGATTTTATGAATTTAACAATCCAAAATAAAATTAACTTTAAACCTGATTTAATCAGTTTAAAATCCACTTTGATCACACAAAGTTTTATTGACTTTTGTAAGAAAACCAAAATTCTACCACTGGCGTGGGATTTTATTCAATTTAAAGATTCATTATATCAGATGAAGTCATTAATTAAAATGGGAATTGAAGGGATATTATTTGATAGACATAAAAATATTACTAAAATTAAATCATGGATGACCTCATTTTAAATTACTTTACCATAATTGAAAAACCACTCGGAAGATAAAGAAGAATCATATCCAATGACAATAATTTCACCCACATTCGTAATTCTTCATTAACATATTTAATAAAATAAGTTTTAATCCCCTTAGCTAACTTACCTTTTGTCAATCCTGAGGATTTTGAGGGAGCAATTCTGATAGAAATATTTGTTAGGGTTTGAATTGCTGAATTCGGACCAACCATCAATTTTGGATAAAAAGCTTTTCGATTTTCTCTAGTTTTTGATTCCAATTCTACAAAAATTAATCCAATAGCCAATTCTGTTTTTACGTTTTTAATAAAATTCTTTTTACCTGAAATTATGAAGGATCCTTTAGATAAAAATTCACCAGAAGGAGGACTTTTTGAAATTTGATCAGGCTTTACGTAGAATACATCGACTACACCCCAATTCTCTTTCCATGCTCTAGAAAAACTAGCAACAAAAATAGCGGTTTCTTCTAAAGCTATAGGAGTGATTTCCTGATTTTCTGGATTTTTAATTACTACTAAGGGAGAACCCGGGAAATTAGTATGAAAAACTAGATCTGTTGGCTCAAGGTGTTTTTTAAAAATAATTTCATTCGATGTGGAATCTCTCCCTCCAATAATTAAGAAATTATCTGATGTTTTAAACCATCTGAACTTCTCATACCATTTTTTTCTTGGTTTTTTTAGTAGAAAATCAACTTCCATTTCTATTGATTCTTTTTCTATTTCTAATTTTTCAATTGTATCTTGAGATTTTTTAATCGCTTCTAATGTCCCAATTATTTTTTTTTCAGCTTTTTTTCCTTTTTTGTATATTTGATTAGCATTCTCCCCTATACTTTTCATTAAATCTGTATAAACTTCATATTCATTTAATTTTAGTAAAAGCTGTTTTTTTGATGGAATAATTCTTTCAAAAAACTCTGCTTCATTCATTTTTTCCCTTTTAGCATTATTTAATTTATTATTAATTTCATCCCAGTTATAACCCTTCTCTCTAGCATTTAAAATTACATAATGAAGCTTTTCTAAGGAGTGTAAATTATTGTATATAAATTCTCCAATTTCATACCATTTTTTTTTTTTCTTTTTTGACTCCTCAAGGTATTCTAACTGATTTTTTAGGATTTTTTTTTGGTTTTTTATTAGATCTTGGATTCGTTGATCTTTTGGGCTTATCAAAGATACAGAGTCAATTTTTGAATAGTATTCATCTACTGCTTCATTAAATGAGGGAAATTTTTTTTTGCTATTCTTCTTCAAAAGGTCAATTTCAAACGGTAAAACTGAGATTTCTTTTCCATTTTGATCGAATATGATCTGGGCTTCTATCTCTCCAAATAATAGGTTATTCCGTAATCTCCTAAAAGCATCAAATAAATCATCATAATCTTTATCAGAAAGATTTTCAGTTAGTGTTTTTTTATCAATATTTGCTCGATGACAAATTTCTTCACTGTACAATCCGGAAATGTGAATTTGTCTTGATATGTTTCTAACTATTTCAACGTTCGGTACGCTAAATAAATCATAGAAATCTTTTTTATCAATAGTTAAAAAATCATATTTGTGGGATTCGGGAAATTTATATTCTCTATTAGCTAGTATGTCTCTATCCTTAAATTTTCTATACTTTTTGGCTATTTTTATAATATTATCTTCATTCAACAGAAGAAAATTTCCTTTATTAAATAATTCAATTACTAACTTCCAAGGTTTGTCATCATACATTAATTCTATGATAATTATACGATCAAATTTGTGTTGACTAACTTTTGAAATCGTCCTATTTTTAAGAAGCTTTCTTAAAGACATTATGTATTGGCGAGGATAATTAGGAATTGGATAATCATACTCAGTCAAATTGATCCGAGAATCTCGTTTAATAATTAAGTTTTTTCTTCCATTTTTCGTGTTTATTTTCAATAGAAGGAGATCTTCAATTTCATATATATTTAAAATTGAACTATTCGATAAAACCGAATCTAATTCTTTAACAATAACAAATACGTCAAAATTCGAGAATTCTCTTATGGTTTTAATCATCTTAAGTTAGATTTTTAGTTTATCAATATATATAATTATTTTTATAGTAAATAATATTTATAATAATAATTATGGGAAAGCACAAGAAGGTAGATATCAAAAAAAGGAGACATAAATTATTAAAAGAAAAGAGAAAGGAACTACAAATAAAAGTAGTTAAAAGTGAGAAAAAAACAGTAAAAGAATTTGATCTCCGTTTAGAAAAAGAAACAAAATTATACTGGATACGAGCAGTTACGGGTGCATTAAGTGCGCTAGTAGGGAGACTCGTTTTCGGGTTGATTGGATGGTTTATGCTTATCTGGATGTTAGTGTGGATGTTTATCTTTCCCTTTTTTGTGAGTTTTATAATTTTAAAATATAAATTCATAAAGGAAGAGTGGGGCTGGAAAA
>SDBS01002652.1_pt1 | contig 17815 bp, 15 predicted proteins | sample 2277091 | NCBI WGS metagenome assembly SDBS01 (sample SAMN10404972, study PRJNA504765) | marine sediment metagenome | isolation source: marine sediment core GS10_PC15, 163 cmbsf | place: Arctic Ocean: Southern Knipovich Ridge | collected 2010 | reverse complement strand
ACGATCGCAGCTTTAAGAGCTCGCCTTTTTTTGATATCTTCTCACTGAACAGCCCTTCTATTTTCTTCAATACTTCGATGTTATCCTTGAAATCCTTAAAAAGGACGATATTCCTCAGTTTAGAAAGATTTTCGGAAAGGGTTTCTGAAATTTTCTCAGAAAGGTTTTCATCCATTTGCGTTGCTCTCCTGGCTTATCCTTCAACACTCATCCGGGGCACGACTATGGCCCTGGAATTGTTTTTTATTATGTAATCATCCCCCGGGTTGAGAACAGGGTGATTGGGGGTAATTTTTTTCACGCTCTGGAGATTTTCCACAAGTTTAGAAATGTCCGGCGTTTTTTGAGCCTCCGACAGCGCTTCTTTTTTCCTGTCGTATATTTTTCCCGTGTGTTCCAGCAAACCTATTACTATATCCTCTTTCGAGTCCTTGAGAAAAGCTGATAATTCTGCAAAGGACTTGCCAATAAATCGATCGGGGAATACAGATGTGTCGAGGCATTTTCTCTTCGGGCTCAACAGTTCCGAAGCAATATGGGATATCCCCGACGCGCTTGCGGCGTTAGCTATCAGCACCTTGTTCAACTCTCTTGTCAGTATGATCTCGTCGCAGTTCGCCAGTTTGAGGTATTTCATGAACTTCTCGTCAATGAGCTCGGCACAGGTGTAAATATTTTTGTTCAGCGAATCTATAGTAATAACTGCCATAACCGTCCGTGAATCAACTTCCTGCGCTGAGTACTGCCTGCTCACATCCGCCAGCACAAGCGCTGTTTCCGCACTTTTCACGTTCGCCCTATGTAGGACTTTTTCATCGATGTAATCGCCTTTCAGATACTTGAGATATTTGAACTTGGGTATAGACCTGATGTGGTCCACTTTTTCCGGGTCGGCTTCGCTTATCAGAACGATGTCTGATGCTTTTAAACGGGGATTGACCCTGAGAATATTATCGAGTATGTTTTCCAGCTCGTTTTTCCAGCCGCATAAAATAAAATGCCCCTTCATCTTTTCAAGCACGATTAGACCTCCTCTTGCCTTAATCTGTTTATCAACAAGGAATGAAGCGATCCTACCGGTAACAATACCTACCGTAGCAACACCCAGCACCATCATCAAAATTCCGACAAACTTACCTCCGACTGTTACTGGATATTTGTCGCCATAACCCACAGTTGTAATTGTGACTATGGTCCACCAAACCGAGTCCCACAAAGATTCAAAACCTTCGTTTACCCCTATCTCAAAAAAATACGCCCCGAATGAGCTCACCGCGAGTATGCCGATTACTATAAGGGCCATGGTCACATTGTTGTTGTTTCTAATTCTCTCAGATATATCGGAAATAGTAAGCTTTCTTTTTTTATCGTTTTTTTCTTTTAACGCTAAACCTTTAATTGTTTTCATAAAGACAAACCTCTCCGATACTGAAAACTGCCCACGGTTTCATAATTGGCCCCAAACAGCAACTATCCGCTTATTACAAACGATCTCTTTCAGATATTAGAGACTAATTTTCTGTGCATATCGAATACCTTTCTCAATGCAAGACTTAATTCTTTTTGTACGCCGTATAGTTCATCGTACTTTTCAGCCGACCCCTTTTGGGGCTCTTTTCGGGTATCTTCCTGTAATTTCACAAAGGAATCCGTCAGTTCGGAAACCTTGATTTTTTGCCCATTGTAGTTCGAAAAACACCACATAGCCTGTATCGCCGCTCCAAATCCAGCTGCTTCAACTATTTCCATGGTAACCGTCTGCACATTAAATATATCGGCAGATATCTGCTGCCATACACTACTTTTACTCCCCCCGCCGGTCAGCCTGATATCAGAGGGCTTTATGCCCTCACTCATCATGCTTTCCAGACCGTACCTCAACCCGAGAGTCACCCCTTCCATTGCGGCCCTGGCAATATAAGACCTGTTCAGGGTAAACTCATTTACCCCGAAATACACGCCTGTTCCGGATGGGACATTCGGTGTTCTCTCTCCTGCAAAATATGGCAGAAGTACAAGCCCTCCTGATCCCGCGGGCGCTTCCAGAACAACGGATTCGAGCTCCCGGTTATCCATTGAAAATAAATTTTTTACAAGCTCGGTGGCAACCGTCACGTTCATCGTGCACGCCAGAGGCAGCCACCCTCCTGTGCTGTCACAGAAGGCAGAAAACTCTCCGCTGGAATCAACTACAGGAAACTCCGAAAACGCGTAAATTGTGCCGGATGTCCCGAGACTTACTGTCACCACTCCGGGCCGGGTGTTTCCGGTTCCGATAGCGCCCATCATGTTGTCCCCGCCGCCTGAGCTCACTATAATATTTGAATTGGGCGAAAACCCGAGCTCTGCCAGCACATCCTTCCGTACAAAGCCGGACGGGGCTTCGCTCCCGATAACAGGAGGCAGATACCCGGCAAGATCAATGTCAGCATCTATGGCTTTCAGAACATTTTCTGCCCATAATTTTCTTTTTATATCAAAAAAAGCTGTTCCTGATGAGTCGCCGGCTTCCATTTTCTTATTACCGGTCAGATATAAATTTATGTAATCGTGAGGCAGGAGGATCGTTCTCAGTTTTTTATAATTGTCGGGCTCATTTTCTTTCAGCCACAGCACCTTTGGCGCGGTATATCCCGGGAGAATATTATTTCCTGTATACTCAATTGCTTTTTCTTCACCTCCAAGTCTTTCCAATATTGTCCTGCACTGACCCTCGGTAGACGTGTCGTTCCAGAGCTTTGCATTCCGGATAACGGAATCTTTTTTATCAAGAGGCACAAATCCATGCTGCTGCCCTGATATTCCTATTCCTTTCACTGCGGTTTTTTCCACACCTGTGCTCTCGAGCACCGATTTGATAGTGTTTTTCACCGCTTTGACCCACAATGCAGGGTCCTGTTCCCTTGTCCCATCGGCCTTCTCTATAAGCGGATACTCTTCACGTGCGCTGCCCAGTACATCCCCGGTTTGCCCGCTGCATAATACGGTTTTAGTACCCTGGGTCCCTACATCAACACCTAAAAAACAGCCCTCCAGACTTTGTTTTCCCATCAGCTTTCTCCTTATCATTTAATTTAAAATTATTTTATCAACAGAATACAGGTTTTTTTAGGTCATAGATGCCCTGTTAAAAAATAAAATAAAGTAAAAAATACGTAGATTTTATTTGAATATATATTTACAATAATTTATACTTATTTTAACAGATAAAATACAGAAAACAGGATGTAAAGTGGAAACTTTAGATTACGAGGAAACAACAGAGGATTTAAAGAAACGTATATACGGTTTGAACTCGATGATCGACATCGGGAAAAATCTCAGCTCCGATCTAAAGCTCGGCGGTCTCCTCACGGCTATAATTCTTGCCTGCGGCGGTCAATTTCAGTCTTCCGATGCAATTATACTTTTATACAAGGAAAAAGAAGAAAACCCCGGCTTCTACAATGCAAAAGATGAAAATGAAATTAAAATTGAATTCCCTGAACCCTTTATTGAATTTGTCAACAAAGCCCGGGAGACATTTGAAAAAGATAAATTAAAAAATATATCCGGGCTTAAAGGAGCGTTCAATATTTTCAAAAAAATGGAGGTCGAGTTGGTAGTCCCGCTCAGCTGTAAGGGTAAGGTCAACGGTATTCTGTGCTTAAAGAAAAAAGAGGAAGGGTTCGGGTCGAATTATTCGGAAGATGAAAAACAGCTGATGGGCATAATGGCGGGATTCGCCTCGGTTGCTATAGAAAACGCGCGTCTATTCAAAAGGGCGACGCATGACATAAAAACAGGGCTTTTCAACCACGGTTATTTTCAGAACAGGCTCATTGAGGAGATCGACCGAACAGAAAGATTTCAAACAGACCTCAGCGTAATGATAATTGACCTGGATCATTTTAAAAGCATTAATGACACTTACGGCCACATGGTAGGTGACCAGGTCCTGATAAAAGTTGCGGAAACAATTAAGAGTCACATCCGGGGATTCGATATACCCGCGCGGTTCGGGGGAGAAGAGTTCACCATTATCCTTCCGGAAACCAACAGTAAAGACGCGATTAATGTGGCAGAGAGGCTTAGAACGAATATTGAAAAGTGCAAGTTCAGCGCGCCTCGAAACAGCAGCGGTGAACCCATAAAGTTCAAAATCACGGCGAGTATCGGTGTCGCGAGCTATGTCGATTCCAGCGATATGACAGATGACATCCTTCTTGACCACTCGGACCAGGCGCTTTACTACGCGAAAGAGCATGGAAGGAATCAAAGTGTTATTTTCGAAAATATTTCCAAAAGCGCCTGAAAGAAGCTGAACCCCCATACACCCTGCCCTCAAGTCTTTATCTGTTTCATCAAATAAGGCAAAGATTCTTTTGCAGTTCTAAAAGACCGGACAGACGGGTGGCTTACCAGAGCTTTGAGCATGTTGTTTTCAGCAGGTTCAAACACCGCATCTACTGCCAGCCGCTCAAAACAGGCCACCGACTGAAGAAGACCTTTTGCGTTTACGGGAACCTTTGCATCCTTTACAGGCTTGATGCCGTTCTCATCTATATATGCAGTGATCTCCACTATATCATCATCTGCCAATTCTTCTACAGCACCATTATTTTCGAGCATGACAATATGGGTTGAATGCACACTGCCAAACAGGGAAACAAGCACAGGAACCACACAATATTCATACCATACAGGGTCCCTCTTTTGGAATAAAAGCGACTTAATATCGCCGATTTTGCCATTTATATTTTCATCGGAATAAGCATTTATCAGCTCAGCTTCAAGCATCTTCAGCTCATCACCCCTTGTCATACCCTTTTGCCCGGCTTTTTCTATCTGTTTATCAGGGTGATAATAGTACTTTAAAAACGGTACCGGCACGGCACCGGTAAATTTGATGATCTCGGGATCCACACCCAGCGTTCCAAGTTTCCCTGAGATTTCGAGCACACGATCGAATATGCTTTTCCCGGCTTTTATGACATCCGTGATCCACCCCATGTGATTGATGCCCGCGTATCTAAAATACAAGTTTTCACGACTTTCACCAAGAGCATCGGCAATGGTGTGGGCAAGAACTTCAGGAAGGTCACAGACTCCAAAAACCTTCAGGCTGGTCTTTTGCTTGATCGCCCTTATCGTCATGCTAGCGGGGTTCGTAAAGTTCAGAAACCAGGCATCAGGGGCCAGCCTCTCGGCCAGCTCTGCGTAATGCAGCACAACAGGGATCGTCCTGAGAGCGTTGGACAACCCCACAACTCCAATAGTTTCCTCCTCCACAATACCCATGTCCCCTGCAAACGATTCATCCCCGGAACGGGCGCCGAAACCCCCGACCCTTACCTGATTTATTATCACATCGCTGCCTTCAATCGCCTCTTCAACTCGTGCTGTCCTGTAAACCTTTAATCTCCCCTCTGATTCTGATGCTATCAGCTCAGACACATAAAATATTTTTTCAAGCTTATTTTCTGTCCTTCCGCAGAGAACGATATCGGTTTCCGGGAGCTTTTCCATGTTTTTCACAAGAGACAACATCAAGCCGGGCGTGTAAACACCGCTTCCACCAATAACGGCAATCCTGATCTTTTTTTTCATTAAAATCTCCTGGAAAAGTATTACGGGGCGAAAACCGCTTTTATAAAAAAATATGCCATAACTCCGCTGGCCCCGAGTTTTATGAAAATACCCAGGACTATACCTATTAACACTCCAAGGCCCGCTTTCATTGATTGTTTTGTTTCTTCGTTAAATAGCAGCTCAAATCCGACTGCCCCAAGAAAAGCCCCGATTAAAAGTCCGAAAGGCGGGAAAAAAATGGCCCCTATAAGCATCCCGACGACAGCCCCCCAGACACCGTATTTTGATGCTCCGTATTTTTTCGCGGTAAACAGAGGCAGCACATAATCGATCGCGGTTACAACCGCAGCAACACAACCCATTGCTATTAAAAATGCCGGTGAAAAAGCCTCCCACTTACGGGCGATGGAAAGTAGTATGAGTGCAAGATATGCCAGAGGCGGTCCGGGGACAACAGGCAGGACACACCCGATTATTCCTGCACATATAAGAATAAATCCCAGGATTACGAGTAATATCATCTTGTCCCTTAAACATTATAAATGGCCTTGATTTCCGAACAATCAGCCTTCATCTTCCCAGTGTATACATTCTGTTGGACATGACTCAATGGCATCCTGTATCTCTTCTTCAGAAGCCCCATCCGCATTTGTTATCTCTGCGATATTGTCGTCATTCAAATGAAAAACATCCGGACTGCAATCTACGCATGCCCCGCACCCGATACATTCCTCTTCATCCACGTAAAAGGCTTTTGCCATTATCGGACTCCTTTGAGTGATTAAGAAATTTGTCGAATAATACGATTTCTTAAAAAAAAAGTCAATATTTCAATTATAAATTCTGATAAAATTTTCTATAAGCAGAAAACAATTTCCATTTTATTCCTACAAAACTAATTAAAACGATTAGTACCGGGGCGACTATCAAACCGGGTACAGGATAACGAATAAAAAAAGCTCCATATAAAACTACTGCAGCAATAATAAAAAGCATCAGCCCGGCAGAAATAAGAAATTTTATTGTCTTAACCACGATTTTATTGAACCTCTTGCGTTTTATACTCCTGACAGTAAAAAAGATGAGAAACCCTGAAAGAATAATTGTAAATAACGCAGAATATAAAGCCGTGCTGAAAACTGCAATTCTATAGAGAGCATATATGAATATACCGGCGGCAGAAACAATCGCAACGATCATGAGGATCAATATCAACAGGTTCTTAAAAAACCGCCCCGCAGTACGCAGAATGTACCGGTTGTCTGTCATATAAATCCTCCGGGTTAAGATAAATGAATATAACGATCGCACTTTTATACAATTAAAGAAAATAATCATTGTTACATACTTCGTCGACTATAAAAGAATATATATATTGCTCTGTGTTGACTATATACAATAACGTATATATTTTTTTCTCCATCATGCCGCGTAAAACGAAAATAAACTCTCCTCTACAGATCATGTTTTTAGGCACCGGCTCAGATGTCGGTAAAAGCATCATAGCCGGGGGATTTTGCAGGATACTCAGCAAGCTCGGTTACCGGGTTGCTCCATTTAAGGCACAGAACATGGCTTTGAACTCCTTTGTTACAATGGATGGCAAAGAAATGGGCAGGGCGCAGGTCTTTCAGGCAAAGGCAGCCGGGATACTACCCGATTCTGATATGAATCCCGTGCTCCTCAAACCTTCCGGAAACAATTCCTGTCAGGTGATCGTCCAGGGTAAAGTATTCGGTAACACCACCTCTACCGGCTATTACCGGATGAAGGAGCGGATTCTGCCGAAAGTTTTTGAAAGCTATGAAAGATTAAAAGAAAAATACAACGCTATCGTGCTCGAAGGAGCGGGTAGTACAACAGAGATCAATCTAAAAGAAAATGATTTCGTAAACATCCGGATGGCTGAGTCTGTAAGGGCCCCGGTTGTCATAATCGCTGACATAGACAGAGGCGGGGTTTTTGCTGCTCTCGTAGGCACCATGAAACTTCTTACAAATCGTGAAAGAAGGCTGGTCGCGGGTTTTATTATCAACAAGTTCAGGGGGGACAGAAGCCTTTTTACAAGCGGGGTCCGGCTGATCGAAAAAAAAACAGGCAGGCCGGTATTCGGCGTTTTGCCCTACTTTTCCGATATCCACCTTCCGGAGGAGGACAGTGTTGCGCTGCAGAGCGGGAAAAAAGGAAGTATAAAAGAGAATGAGGATGTACGGATCGCGGTCATTCACCTTCCCCTTATATCAAACTACACGGATTTCGACCCCCTGGAGATGGAAAAGAAGGTATCCCTGCTCTACGCAAGGCATCCTGAAGATTTGAAGGGCTGCTCTATTATAATCATCCCGGGCACAAAAAACACCATCGAAGATTTGTTATGGCTTAAAAAAAACGGGTTCGCCGAAGCGATCCGGAAAAACTTGAAAGATGGCAGCACCCTTGTAGGTATATGCGGGGGATACCAGATGCTCGGCACCCGCATTGAAGACCCGTACGAAATCGAATCCAGCCATAATAAAGTTAATGGGCTTGGTATCCTGAAAATAGTCACGGTGCTTGAAAAAGAAAAAAAATTGAACCGGGTCAGCGCAACAAACAGGATCGATGCGTTAAACGATCTGAATAAGGGACAAATATACGTTGAAGGATATGAGATCCATATGGGCAGGACATTTCCCGACAGTACGCGGCCCCGACAAACCGGTCCCGGCGAAACTCGTTCGAGTATCACCCGCCATGAAGGATGGGGGCCTCCTTTAAAACCAGCGTTCACAGTCACTCAAAAAAACTCCGTCGCAATATTGTATGATGACGGCACTGTATCCGGGGACGGTAAAATCTGGGGAACCTATCTGCACGGGATTTTTGAAAATGACGATTTTAGAAAACATTTTCTCGCTTTTCACGGATGGACAGGCTCAAACTGCCGACCGTACCGGTCGTTCCTGCTTGACCAGTTTGACAGGCTTGGGTCCCTGATTGAAGAAAATGTTGATGTTCAGCGGATAATAAACATCGCCGAACGGTTCAGGTGATATTTAAAAATTCCTGAACCTCTTTCATGGTGGGGATACCCTTCCGGCCGCCTAATTCCCCGCATTTTATCGCGGAACAAGCAGATGAATATTTCAAGATATCGTCGATCGAGTATTTGCGGGAAAGAAATAATGAAAACGCGCCGTGAAAAACATCCCCGGCCCCGGTGGTGTCAAACGTATCTACCTCAAACGCATTTTGTGAATATTTTTTATTGTTTTCCCGGTCGAACCCGATAACACCGTCCGATCCCAGGGTAATGAAGATAAAAGGGCAGACGGTCTTTTGTGAAAATTCATCAAGAACTTTGTCCATATCCCTGTCCCGCGGGCTCCCGGTGTATTCCCGGGCAAAGTTTTTTGACGCGACAACATGAGATGTATTTCGTAATATGTCGTCGGTAAGTGGTGTTACCCTTTCCGCATCCAGCACTACAGGGATCCCCAGTTTTTTAGCCTCCTGAGAAGCTTTCAGGGACGCTTTTTCATAATAAAAATCGATCAATAAAACCCCGGTTTCTCCTATGATCCCTGTATCCACATCTTCATAACCGAAGGATGGAACCTGCTTTTTTGAATACACGATTGTCCTTGTGGAATTCTTCCTGTTTATTATAACAAAAGCGACAGGGTTTTTACCTTTTTTTATCTCAATATGGTCCGTGTTGACTTTCTCGCGCCTTAATTCTTCCAGTATAAGCTGAGTGTTTTCATCGCTGCCGACAGCTCCGTGATAGCAAACATTTCCTCCAAGACGCCCTGCAGCGACACAGGCTGTCGCGATATTACCCCCACCCTGCATCTCAAGAACATCAACTTCAAGCTTCTCATCCTCCTGAGGATAGCTGTCAGTCACGCACAGATAATCAATCGCAAAAGAGCCGATCCCTAGCACATCAAACATTTAATTTTTCCTTTTCTTTTTTTATTTTTTTTCACTTGACAAAAACCTATTATAATGTATTTTATAGGACTATTAGAATTATAACAGAACTATTATTTAAGAGAAAATAAAAAACGATATGTGCCTCATAAATGTAAAGCATAAAAAAACCGGATACTATACCGAGACCTCAACAGTAAGGAATATTTCTGTGCTTATTAATATTCTCGTAGTACTTTTATTTTTACTTCTGTAGAGCGGCAGCGTTAGCTATAAAATAGCAAACCCGCTGTCAACAGCGGGTTTTTTTTATGAATAAACATAATGTTCGGGAGGAAAAATGAGGAGCGATACAGTAAAAAAAGGGGTCGCGAGGGCACCCCACAGGTCATTATTTTACGCGATGGGTTTGACAAAAGAGGAGATACAGCGGCCCATTATCGGGATAGCAAACTCAATAAACGAAATCATACCGGGCCACATCCACCTGAAAGACATTTCTGATGCGGTAAAAGCCGGTGTCCGCGCGGCGGGCGGCACCCCTCTGGAGTTCAATACGATCGGCATCTGTGATGGTCTCGCGATGGGTCACACCGGAATGAAATACTCACTGGGGAGCAGAGAGCTGATCGCCGATTCGATAGAATCTGTAACCATGGCAACGGCATTCGACGGCCTTGTCCTGATAGCTAACTGTGATAAGATAGTGCCCGGGATGCTTATTGCCGCGGTCCGGCTGAACATCCCCGCGATCTATATGGCAGGCGGCCCTATGCTGGCCGGTGATCTTGACAGTGAAAAACTCGGGGTAGATAACGTGTTCGAAGCGGTAGGGAGATACCAGGCCGGGAAGATAACCCAAGAAGAGCTGGATCTTCTCGAGCACTGCGCGTGCCCCGGGGCCGGAAGCTGTTCCGGGCTGTACACTGCAAACTCTATGAACTGTCTTTCGGAAGCCCTTGGAATAGCCCTTCCGGGAAACGGTACCATCCCTGCTGTGCACGCTGACCGCATACGGCTTGGTAAAAAAACAGGGGCAGCCATAATGGACAGGGTCCGGGACAACACCTGCCCGCGGGACATAATGACCAGGGAAGCGTTTCTCAATGCAGTGAGCGTGGACATGGCTGTGGGCGGGTCTTCCAATACCGCCCTCCACCTCCCTGCAATAGCATACTATGGTGGTGTCGACCTTTCTCTTTCTGATTTTGACAGGATCAGCGCGAATGTCCCTCATCTGTGCAACCTCGCTCCCTCGGGGCCTGACCACATGGAGGATCTTAACAGGGCAGGCGGCATACCTGCTGTAATGAACGAGCTTTCAAAAAAAGGCTTGATCAACACAGATGTCAAGACGGTCAGCGGCCGGTCAGCAGGGGAGCAGATAACAGATCACCCTGTTAAAGACTTCAACGTGATCACACCGGTTGACAGCCCGAGGCATGAGACCGGAGGGCTGACCATTCTGGCAGGCAACCTCGCGCCGGAAGGTTCTATAGTAAAAAGCGCCGCAGTTGTTCCGGAAATGATGGTGCACGAGGGACCAGCGCGCGTATTCGAATCGGAGGAAGATACAGTTGATGCTATCCTGAACCAATCAATCAAAGAGGGTGACGTGATCGTTATCCGATATGAGGGCCCAAAAGGAGGGCCGGGGATGAGAGAAATGCTCTCACCGACCTCAGCCATTGCCGGTATGGGTCTGGATAAATCCGTAGCCCTCATTACCGACGGGAGGTTTTCAGGCGCCACAAGAGGCTCATCTATCGGTCATATATCCCCCGAAGCCGCCGCGTTCGGGCCTATCGCCGCTGTCAGGGAGGGGGATATTATAGAGATCAATATCCCTGGTAAACAAATAAATCTCAAGCTGGATGATAAAGAGATAGAAAAACGACTTAACGAAATAAAGTCAAAGGGAGAGAGGAAACCGAACATTGACAGGGGGTATATGTACAGATACTCAAAAATGGTCAGTTCGGCCGCTAAAGGGGCGGTTTTCCCTCTTTAGTACGGCTTTCTTCCGTCTTTAGAAATTATCACAGGAATCTTGTTCCGGTGATGTCAGTGTCAAGCGGGCAGGATACTGCAAAATTACAAAAAATATTTCAGAGGTGATTGGAATGAAAATTACAGGATCCAAAGCGATAGTTGAAATACTGCATAAAGAAAAGGTCACCGAACTATTCGGCATACCCGGGGGAGTTGTTATACCCCTTTTTGACGCGCTTTATGGAGACAAGACGATAAAGCTCATATCCACAAAACATGAACAGGGGGCCATTCACGCTGCAGACGGCTACGCAAGAAGCTCCGGAAAAACCGGCGTGTGTGTGGTGACAAGCGGGCCCGGAGCCACGAACATAGTGACGGGTCTGGCAACAGCCTATATGGATTCGATTCCTATCGTGGCCCTCACAGGCCAGGTCCCTACGGGGAGTATAGGAAACGACGCTTTTCAGGAAGCCGACACAACAGGCATAACACGCCCTGTCACAAAGCACAACTTTATCGTTAAAGATCCTGACGAACTTCCCACGGTAATGAAAAAAGCCTTTTTCATTGCGAACACAGGCAGGCCAGGCCCTGTTCTTGTTGACCTGCCGAAAGATATATTGACCGCGATGATAGATTTTAAATATCCTGAAAAATTAGTCATCCCCGGCTATAACCCGACAGTTAAAGGCAATCCGAGGCAGATAAAAAGGGTGATCGACGCTATCAATAAGTCAAAACGGCCCCTTATCTACGCCGGCGGGGGAATCATTGCTTCGAATGCTTCTGAAGAGCTGACCAGGTTTTCAAAGATCACGGGCATACCGGTAACACTCACTCTCATGGGTCTCGGTGCATTTCCCGCGGATGAGCCCGGGTTTCTGGGTATGCTTGGAATGCATGGAACAAAAACTGCGAATTACGCTGTCAGCAAATGCGACCTCCTTATAGCCATAGGGTCAAGATTTGATGACCGGATTACCGGAAAGTTATCGATGTTCGCGCCCCACGCCAAGTTCATCCATATCGACATTGACCCTGCTTCCATAAGCAAAAATGTCGTGATCGATGTTCCGGTTGTGGGAGACGCGAAAAACATACTGAAAGAAATGATCAAGCTGGCTGAAAAACTCGACATAAAAGTGTGGCTGGAGGAGATCGACAATTGGAAGAAACAGCACCCTCTTACGTACAAAAATGACGACGATGTCCTGAGACCCCAGTACATAGTGGAGATGATACACAAAGTCACAAAAGGGGACGCCATTATTACGACAGAAGTAGGGCAAAACCAGATGTGGACGGCGCAATTTTATAAATTCAACAAGCCCAGGAGGTTGATCACATCAGGGGGCCTTGGCACCATGGGGTACGGGCTTCCTGCCGCCATTGGGGCACAGCTAGCACACCCGGAAAGTGTCGTTTTTGACATCGCGGGTGACGGGAGCATACAGATGAATATTCAGGAAATGGCAACCATAAGCCAGTGCGCTCTCCCTGTCAACATTGCTATCCTCAACAACGGCTATCTGGGGATGGTCAGACAGTGGCAGGAATTTTTCTTTAACAGACAGTACGCCGCGACCTGTCTAAAGCGGGACGACCGGTGCCCGATAGTGTGCAACAACCCGGGCGAAAACTGTCCGCCCTATATTCCGGATTTTGTAAAGCTCGCGGAAGCATATTTCGCGGTCGGTTTGCGCATAGCTAAAAAACAGGATGTCGAAGGAGCAATTATCGAGGCGGTAAAAACAAAGAAACCTGTGCTTCTCGATTTTATTGTCAACCAGGAAGAAAATGTAACACCAATGGTCCCTGCGGGCGCGCCCATAGACCTGATGATAAGCAGCAAGGAAGATGCTCAAGACTTTTTACTTGCCTGAGACAAAGGTATCTGAAAGAACAGGAGGAAACATGAAAAAAGAATACACAATCGGTGTGCTGGTCGAAAACAAAAGCGGTGTTCTTGCTCATATAGCCGGACTTTTCAGCGGAAGGGGCTTCAATATCCAGGAACTGTCCGTTGGAGAGACCGAACTGCCGGAATATTCCCGTATGACCATCGTGGTCAAGGGCGATGACCAGGTAGTGGAGCAGATTAAAAAGCAGCTCAATAAATTTATCGACGTGATAAAGGTGATCGACCTTACAAACACGCCTTCAGTGCACAGGGAAATAACCCTAATGAAAATCAAGATACCGCCTATAAAGAGACAGGAGATATTCCAGATCGTTGATGTATTCAAAGGTAAGGTCATCGACATATCCCGGGAAACGCTTACACTGGAGATTACCGGGACCACGGCCAAGATCGAGGCTGTTATAGATATATTAAAGCCCTACGGGATCCACGAAATAGCGAGAACAGGAAGGGTTTCGATCAGCAGAGGGCTGACAAGAATCGGGGGTATCGGTAATGGATAAAATATTTATCTTTGACACAACCTTGAGGGATGGAGAACAATCCCCTGGCGCCAGTATGGCAGTAGAGCAAAAAGTAGAAGTCGCAAGGCTTCTTGCCGGCATGGGTGTTGACATAATTGAGGCGGGCTTTCCCATATCTTCCCAGCTGCAGTTTGAGGGGGTTAAACGAGTCGCCGAAAATGTTGAAGGGCCTACCATAGCGGGACTGGCCAGGGCTGTCGAAAAAGATATAACCACCTGCTATGAAGCAGTAAAACCCGCAGAGAAAAAAAGAATTCACACATTTATTGCCACTTCCGGAATTCACATGAAACACAAGTTGAATAAATCCAGCGATGAAGTGTTGAAACTGGCGACCGATGCAGTCACTCTGGCAAAATCCATGGTAGAGGATGTGGAATTTTCGGCCGAAGATGCGTCGCGAAGTGAATGGGAATTTTTAAAGGACATTTATACTGCCGTAATAGAGGCCGGCGCCAACACGATCAACGTCCCGGACACAGTCGGGTACACTGTCCCGGATGAATTTTCGGAGCTTATCCAATTCCTTCTCAACAATGTACCGGGGATCGACAACGTCGTCATAAGCGTCCACTGTCACAACGATCTGGGGCTTGCTGTGGCAAACACGATCCAGGCAATAAAAGCAGGCGCACGCCAGGCAGAAGTAGCCGTAAACGGGCTTGGAGAAAGGGCCGGGAATGCCTCATTTGAAGAAGTCGTTATGGCCATCAAGACAAAGGGAAGCTACTTCAATCTAAAAACCGGTATAGTAACAGAAAATATTTACCAGCTAAGCAAAACAGTCGTCAGTTTTACGGGAATTCCGGTGCAGCCCAATAAAGCGATAGTCGGAGAAAACGCGTTCGCCCATGAAGCCGGCATTCACCAGGACGGGATGATAAAAAATAGAATGACCTACGAGATCATGACTCCCCAGTCAATAGGAAGGAGCAAATCCACACTTGTACTAGGCAGACATTCAGGAAAGCACGGCCTCAAAACGAGGCTGAAAGAGCTTGGCTATACATTGAAAGATAACGAGTTTAAAAAAATATTTGATAAGTTTCTTGAACTTGCGGATAAAAAGAAGGAAGTCTTTGACGAAGATCTGCATGTGCTCATAGAGGATGAGTTGAATATACTTCCAGAGATATTTTCACTCGTTTATTTCAGTGTTGTTACGGGCAACAAAGTCATACCAACCGCGACAGTCAAGCTGAAAAAAAATTCAACCATGCTGCAGGAAGCAGCGACAGGGGACGGACCGGTTGACGCTGTATACCGGGCGATAGAAAAAATCACGGATACTTCGGTAAAGCTGATAAGCTACTCATTAAATGCCGTCACCCACGGCAAAGACGCAATGGGAACTGTCACTATTTCTGTTGAGCGGAAAAACAAGCAGTATCGGGGGTACGGGGTGGCGACCGACATCATAGAAGCGAGCGCCCACGCTTTTTTGAACGCGATAAACCGAATACTGTTCAACAAGTTATAAGTCGAACAAGAGAGAAAAAATGGTAAAAATATACGACACGACGTTGAGGGACGGCAGCCAGGGAGAAGGAGTAACATTTACCGGAACATCTAAAATAAATGTCGCGAAAGCCCTGGATGATTTCGGCATTCATTACGTCGAGGGTGGGTGGCCCGGGTCCAACCCTAAAGATATTACCTTTTTTAACAATATAAAACGGGTCAGATTGAAAAACGCGAAAATAGCAGCCTTCGGAAGCACAAGGCGCACAAATAAAAAACCGGATGAAGATAAAAACCTCAGGTCGATCGTTAAAACAGAAGCCCCTGTCGCCACGATATTTGGTAAATCCTGGGACCTTCATGTAAGAGAAGTTCTTCGTGTTACGCCACAGGATAACCTGAATATGATCGAAGACACCATCGCTTACTTAAAATCCGAAGGTATGGCTGTTGTCTATGACGCGGAACACTTCTTTGACGGCTACAAGGCAAAACCTTCCTACGCGCTTCAGACCCTTGCGACCGCTCAAAGGGGGGGGGCTGAAATAATTGTTCTGGCCGACACCAACGGCGGTGTTCTGCCCCACGAGATAGGCCCGGTGTTCAAAGAGGTACAGAAGAGGATAAGTGTTCCGCTCGGTATACACGCCCACAACGACTCCGGGCTGGCGGTGGCGGTTTCGATAGAAGCTGTAAACCACGGGGCTGTGCAGGTCCAGGGAACGATCAACGGATACGGGGAAAGATGCGGAAATGCTGATCTGTGCTCAATTATACCAATTCTCATACTCAAAATGGGTATCGAATGCATCCCCGAAAAAAACCTGCAGAAGCTTTCGGTCCTTTCAAGATATGTAAGCGAACTCGCGAACCTGTCGCACGCAAGGAAGATGCCTTTTGTGGGGGAAAGCGCATTTGCCCACAAAGGAGGGGTGCATGTAGATGCCGTCATGAAAAATCCGAAGAGTTACGAGCATGTGGACCCCTCGCTGGTCGGCAACGACCGCCGCGTGCTCGTGTCGGAGCTTTCAGGGAAAAGCAACGTGTACTATAAAGCGTCAAAGTACGGTATTGACCTGGGCAGCCTCAAGGACCGTTCAAAGAATACAAAGGAAATTTTAAAAAAATTAAAAGAGCTCGAGGAATCGGGATATCAATTTGAAGGGGCGGAGGGGTCTTTTGATATTCTCATTAAAAAATTGACAAACCAGTTCGACGATTATTTTACACTCGAGGGTTTTAGGGTTATTACGGAAAAACGGGGCCCGAGACAGGATGTTCTTTCCGAAGCCACCATTAAAGTTACTGTCGACGATGAAAAAGAGCTTACCGCCAGTGAAGGTGTAGGCCCGGTAAACGCTCTCGATAAAGCCCTTAGAAAAGCGCTTACAATATTCTACCCGACTCTGAAAGAGATGAAACTCGTTGACTACAAAGTCCGGATCCTCGAGACAAATAAAGCTACAGAGGCAATGGTCCGCGTGCTCATCCAGAGCAGTGACAGTACCGGAATGTGGGGCACTGTCGGTGTATCGCAGAACATTATGGAAGCAAGCTGGCTGGCGCTTGTTGATTCGATCTCATACAAATTAATGAAAGACGAAAAAGCCGGAAGAAAGATTAAAACTGCTAACGTCTGAAAGTTAATAAATAGAAAAGAATCATTGTGGCGGCAGTCCGGATTAAACACCCGGACAAGGGTGTAACCTGTCTCGATCAGTTTCTTCAGCGAAACGAAGGCTATAACAGCAGGTCTTTGTAAAGCCAGTTATCCATTCCTCCTTCGATACAGTACATCCACGAAAACCCATTCCCGATTAGAAATCTCACGGCGTCAAAACTGACTGTGCCGTCTCCACTGATAATAAATATGTCTTTGTCCCTTGAAAAACTGTCCTTTTCATTTTGAAAAGCCATGTCTTCCCATGGCAGTTTTACCGCGCCGGTTACGTGTTTTGCGTCGTACTCACCTTTCGAGCGTATATCATAAAGCACAAAATCCGTGTGCCCGGCCATTATCTTATCCACAAGGATTTCAGGCATGACTATGTATTCGGCAAGCTCAATTTCATTTTTGAAAAACGACGTCCCGGCATCCTGAGCCGGGGTCGAATGAACGAGAGGGAAAAAGAACAGCACAGACAAATATAATGAGGCTGATATTTTCATTTTATATGTTAACCTTCCTGTCAATTGGTATATTTAATTATCGTAATGCTCCGCGAAAAACCCGGAATAACGTTTTATCCACTCCTTTGCTATAACAGCGAAATCCAGGGCAACGTTGTATCTTCTTTCAAGCCGGTCTTTAAAGGCCTTGATCCTCACTACCTGCTCCATCATCCTTGCCTTCAGGAGCTCGCTGGAGCTGTTAAACGCGACAGCAACCGCATAGTGCCCATCATCAATCCTGTTACAACGCACAACG
>SDBS01002651.1_pt1 | contig 17818 bp, 41 predicted proteins | sample 2277091 | NCBI WGS metagenome assembly SDBS01 (sample SAMN10404972, study PRJNA504765) | marine sediment metagenome | isolation source: marine sediment core GS10_PC15, 163 cmbsf | place: Arctic Ocean: Southern Knipovich Ridge | collected 2010 | reverse complement strand
TAGATGTTGTAGCAATTCCTACCGTAAGTTTTGACTCAAATAAATATTGGGAAAATAGAGGGGAAGAATTTAGGGATTGTGTACGCTTTGGTTGTGATCCAGATTTAGATGTTAGAAGTGGTGAATGGTGTCAAGAAATTAATACTGAAACTTATAATAAGAGACATGGTGGAGGTCATATACATATTTCTGCACCTAAAGAAGATAATGACTTTTTTGAGGATAATTTTTATTTTACAACAATAATGTTAGATGCTTTAGTTGGAAATACTTGTGTAGCATTAAAAAGAGATAATTCTAAAATTATTGCTTTAGAAAAAGAACGTCTACTTTATTATGGTAGACCGTCTAAAATTAGATTGCCTTTATATCCTAATGGAGTTAAAGGAATTGAGTACCGATCTCCTAGTAATTTTTGGGTAACTAATCCTGACCACAATAAAATAGTTCTTCTGATGACTAATTGTGTATATAATCTAATGTTAAATTCTGGAGATGCATCTAGATTTATGAGCGATAAATATTTTACCGAGGACCCCCCAGAATATATGCTAAATTTCGATAAAAAATCTTCTACAGATATTTTAATGTCCGCTGTGGATATTCTTTTAGAGAAAAAATATTTAACTTACTCTCAGGCTGAATTAATAGCTAAAAATGTCTAAATATACATCAAATTTAGATAAGAACTTTTTTGGTGATGGAGATAGAATATTATCTGATTTTGGTTTTGAAAATTGGGCAGTAGAATTTTCTAGCTCAGATTCTTTAGAAGTAATACTTAGAACAAATCTAACAGCTACATCTATAACTAAATTTTTATCGTCTATGTTTGGGAGAATATATATTATAGATATAGGTAAAATGAAAGTTGTTCCACTTGTGGTGGAAAAAACTAAAATAATCCGCTGTTACAGACTTAATTTTCACTTTGTAAAACCTCACTTTTGGAGTGATCTAGAAAAAGATTTTATAAATTTTTATTCACTACATTTAATAGATTTATTAAGCTGGAAATTTACACCACCAAATTCTGATACATTGGAGGAATTTTGGATTAATGATACAACAGATTTTGAGGTATATTTTAGACAACTACTTAGACGTAGAGTTGATCTAGTAGTTAGTAGTGATTTATTTTTTCATATGGGAATTTTAACATACTTAAAAGCCGCCGGAAATAGTGGACTAACTATTTCAGTCAGTTCTATAATTGATGATTTTCATGGAATAAATAGAATACTAAGAACTCCGTATAAATTAAGAGAGGCAATTAATGTGTGTGAAAGTTTCGATCAAACTCACATAAGCGACCAAATAATTAAGGAGTACAGAAAAATGAGGCGAAGCTGGTAATGAATTTCGATGTATATCATCTAAAAGCACTTAATGGTGATGCTGGAGTAGTAGAAATTCTTGAAAATATATTATATGATAATTCTATGAAACTAATTAATACACGTGGTTCAGTGAGTAATTTATCACCGGAAAATATGCGAATCCATCTTCCTTATTTTTATGATGAAAATATTTTATGTCACACTTTTAATGGAGGTTGTAGGGAAACACTTATAAGTAGTTTAAGAGATTCTCATAAGTATTCTATGTTTACAGGTAATGGTCGTGAGGGACGTTATCCACAGTCATCGTATGAAAGAAATATTACAATTTTAAGAATAAGTATCCCTTATCCAGGGACAATCGAAAATAAAAATTTAAAGGAAAGTCTCCCTAAATTTTTTAAATTAATGCATTATTTTGTAGATAGAAGTGATGCCGATCAAGGTAAGAATTATATAAACTCTGAACGGTGGAAAAATGAACTTCAGTTTAATATAACTGGACAAACTGTACAAATAGTATATCCAATAGAATATCTTGTTGGATTTAATCAGGCATATATCTTTCATTCTTTATTTCTACTACTTCTGAAAAGTTTTTTGTGGATGACTCCTACTGGACTGATGAAAAAACCCAGTGTAATACTTACTCAGTGGAGGACTGGAGTTGTAGATGGAAAATTTTCAGAAGAAACTTTTCCACAATTACGGTCATTCGAACAGCTATTAAAACCAGGTAATTTTATTATGTTTACTTATTTATTCTTTAACCAGACTAGGCTACATCTCATTAACTTTATAAAGCCACAAACTTATATAAGTGGTCCTATAGCATTTTTTACCAAATATTTTGATGACTTATTAAAAACATTTAATGACTATGTGCTTTGGCACTACTTAGATCGTGCCATTGATTTAAATAATCTGACCGTATTAAGAAACTTGCCGATATCTTTTATTAATGGTTTGTGTAGGTATCGAAAGCTTACAATGAAAAAGAAACAAGCTTTTCGTTTGGAGACTCATGATGGAATTTTGGATTAATACTATTCACAGAAGACTTGAAACTAATTATTCTAAAGTATGTTCTTTAATGAAAAAATTAGCTAAAGGTGAGAGTTTTAAAGCTACTAGTTTTGGAAAATCTGTTGATATTAAGATAGGAAATTCTGCTTTTTATTCATACAAAGATTTTTATGGAGAATCTTCTTTTAATAATACTTGTAGGGAAACATTTACTACAGTTTTAGCCGATCAAATTTATAGAAGAATAGGGGGTCAAGATAGCGTATCTTTTGTATTTGTTTTATTTTCTAGTAGGGATGCTGTAACAAAATATAGTTGTGAAAAAATAGAAGCAGTTGCTAGGAAGTTTTTATTAACTAGTCAATCGTATGATCCTAGAGATAAAGATAAATATTTAGATTCTGGATTAGCTTGTTATAATTATAAATTACGAGGAACTTGTAATAGAAAAATACTTATGTTTCCTATATCACTAAATGACAGAGGAAAAGCATTTACCACAGCCTCAGCATTAATTGGTCTATTAAGATTTCCTGAATATTTATTTACGCTGAGGGGTAATCCTAGAACATTTAATTCTATGGTAAATATGTTAAAAAAACATTATATGAAGTATGGTTTAGCTCAATATTTTGCTTCTGATGAAAAAGAGCGTTATTATGGATGGCCTCACTATAATGCTGATTATATATTGTGGATTAAATTAGCTGAATTGGGAGTTTTTACTAATTATGATTCTTCAAAAAGAATTCATGGACCTATGAGTTATATACAAAATCTTGATAGTAGAGCGTTAGTGACAACTAAATTAAGACAAAACTATAATAACTGTACTTCTAAAGTTTTAGCTTTGGGAGATGATTTTCTTAATAAAGTTAATCCAAAATTTATGGAATTTTTGTCCAAAAGAAAGGATGCACTTAAATTATGACTAAAGAAATATCCGTAGGAATATGGGAAAAAGCTCCATTTCGTGGTGTTATAAATCGTGGAATAATTGCACTTAATCTTTTACTAGAATCAAAAGAAGCTCTTGTAACTTATAAATTAGTTCCTATCAGCCCGAAAAAATTAGCCCCAATTGATATTTTATTTTTTGATGGAGGAGCGGATATTAATCCTCAAAGATATAGTGATCGCAATAGAAGTAGTTATTTTAATAATGCTAGAGATGACGTAGAGTTTGAATTATTTAATTTCTATGAAAATAAAACTAGAATGTCTGGTGCTTGTAGAGGACATCAACTAATAAATGTAGCTTTAGGTGGAACTTTATATCAAGATATTTATAATGATGCGGTCGCGGTTTCTGGGCATCCTTCCCCTCATCCAGTTAAAGTAATAACTAATCCAGATGATTATAATAGAAAAACTAATGGATTTTTACCTCCATTTTTAGATAGTTCTATAATTAATGTTTCGAGCTTACATCACCAATGTTTAGCTAGATTTGGTGAGGATTTATTTCCTACTTTAGTTTGGGTGGATTCTGTTGGACATAAAATTAATGAGGGAATAGAATCATCTAATGGAATATATAGAGGTTTACAATCTCATCCTGAATTTGGTATGTGTAAACATGATGGATATTTATTTAGTTATTTATTGCATGTAGATGCTTTTGCTAAAGATTTTTTCCAGGATAAAGGTGAAAAAAGAAGTGAAAGAAATGAGGGTAGAATTTAAATGAGTGTTGAAAGTAATGTTAGGTATATGAATAACTTAATCCCTGAACAGGTTATTTTAATTGAAGGTATTCAATATATGAGAGGTAATCATGCTCTAAGTTTAAATACTAATTTTAAATTAAAGCAAGTTCTTTATAAACGGAATGATGAAGGAGAAGTTTGGACAAATTATATTGTATTAAATAATTTTACAACATTCACACAATTAATTAGCTTTCTTACAGACCACTATATAATTAAATTAAAAAGTTATAACCTAGATGGTTTTTCTACGCTAATAACAATATCAAGTCTAAACAAGTTATGAATCAATATCTAAATATTCGCTGTTACCCTTTTGAAATTAACAATTAATCTTTAAGGAGCTAAGTAAAAATATGCTCGAAATAAAAAAAGAAACTTGGTTTATTAGTGATCCACATTTATTTCATGACAAGATAATAAAATATTGTGACAGACCTACCAATTATCATGAACTAATAATTATTAATTGGAATCAATTAGTTCTACCTGAAGATGATATTGTCTGTCTTGGAGATATGTTCTTAGCGAAATCAAATAAATACTTAACAGCCAAAGAACAATTTTTAGACATACTACCATTATTGAGAGGCAACAAATACTTAATCCTTGGCAACCATAATAAGAAAAAGTTCTTAGAAAGTTGTGGCTTTACAATTATCGCTGGAGATGGTATTAAACCTAAATGGTATATTTGGAGTGACGGCAAAATTTTAATTTATTTTAGTCATAGATATCTAAGTGATGAAGTTTATCTTAATCATAAACAAGGAATATTTAACGTTCATGGACATAGACATGAAAAAGAAGATATTTCTCCGGCTCATATTAATATTAGTGTTGAACAGACTATGTATAGACCAATTAGATTTGGAGAAATATTAGAAGAAATAAAAAGGAGAATGAATAAATGATAATACCAGAAAGCGATAAAACTTTGCTCCAAGAATTAACGTCAAATGAAGATTTTGATGAAAATATTACCCCATTTTCTAAATATTTTGGTAGTGATGAAACTTTGTGGAAGTGTTCTAATTTTGAATGTAGTAGACGCGACAATATTACTGGTAGAGAACTATATTTGTTAGATAAAGATAATATGGTTCCTTGGCAAAAATTTGGACCATTAACTGTTGTAGTATTTCCTTTGTGTCATCATTGTGGTAGTAGTTTATCACAAACATATGAAGTTATAATAGAAGATAGTTTAATTATAGATAATTCTACTGGTGCGGGTAATGGTTTTGGGCCTCATCGAAGAGTTCATTGAGTCCTCAATTGAGGCTTATTTTTTAGCTGTGACACTGTTTGATTGTATTCCTCAATATTTAAGGGGTGAGTCAGCATTATTACTGATAATTATCCCCCGATATCGGTGTCGGTAAGTATATAAATACAGGAGAAAAAGAAATGTCAGTTGAAATGTTCGGTAAAGTTCCACAAGAAATATATGAGACAGTAGGTGTTTATATATTTATAATTGGTCTTATAATAACGCTATTGTATGCAATTGTGACTGTAATAAGATATCTTGGAACTACTTTAGGAGATACTGTCATTAATTTACTTGGAGGATTTGGACTAACAGTATTTATTACTCTATTTTGGCCCTTAGCTATTGTAGCAGTATTATTTGTGTGTTTAGGTGCTATTATTTATTATCCGGTTAGACGTTTAAGAAAGTTTTTCTGGGTATGAGTAGCTTACTCGCTAAAGTAAAGGCTAAATTTGATGTTATAAATTTAGATGATAAGCTTATGTGTAATAAAAATGAATAATCTTTGGGTAATTGAAAGTAAACATTCTTTATATGAAGATGAATATTCTACAGCTACTTTTGATACTCTAATTCCAGCTTTTTCCACTAGGAAAAAAGCTAGAGAAAAGATCAAAGATGTAAAAGATATTGATCGTATGTTAAAGATTAAAGGAATGTATTATCGTGCTGTTAGGTATGTGAAACTAATATGAGTCATGTTTGGATTGTTGAAAAGAGAGAAATGTATACTAATAATAATTGGGAAATATTTGAATTCTTTTATACGAGAGAATCTGCCAGATGTTATATAAAAGTTAAAAAAGCTCTTAATAATCCTAATTCTAGTTATCCTTCTTATACATACAGAGTCAAAAAATATGTGAGAGCTAAATGAGTAAATCAATAGTTCTCCGTAAAATGTTAGATGAACATATTATTATCTCTATGGGTAATTGTAGTATGTTTACTGCTGTTAATTCTGAAGATCAAGATTATACATTTATGGATAAAATATTAGAGGGTAATGGTTTCTTAAAAATTTCTACAAGGCATAAATCTTATAATCCTCTACTAAGAATTTTTTATGACCAGTAATACTGTATTAATGATTAATCCTATGCACGTAAGCAAATTAGCTAATGGTTCAATTGTTATGCACACGAGTGGAGTTGCTGGAGTAGCTAAAATTGCTCCCCATTCTGAATATTTTGATGATCTAACTCAAATTATGAAGGGAGCAAATAATTATAAAATAATTCCTCCAGAGAGTTCTGATTATAAATATATACAGGGAATTTTTTGTAAAGTAAAGTGGGATATGTCTATGGGATATTGGAGAAATAGTAAAACAAATATTACTACAAAAATGCATGTAATAACTATGAGTAAACCTTTGTGTGGGTCTGTTCCTGTTGGTAATCTTTATTTATCTAGTAATAGAGTAATTATAGATTATATTACCTGCTCTAAATGTCTAGATCAATATTGTAGAGTAGTAAATAAAAACTATAATAAAAGTAAGGTGGCGAAAATTCTAGGTGAGCGTCCAAAATTAAGGTTGGGAATATAATGAACAAAATTGTATTTGGTTACTGGAATTATTCTGGACAAAAATATTTAACGGGAGATATTCCTATAGCTCATGTTAAATATAGGAATAGACCATTATGTAATCCTTCATTCAATAATAAAAAACTAAAATTTGTAGTCGAGGATGTTTGTATGGAAGCCTGTAAAGATTGTTTGAAACTATATTTGGAAGGGGATATTCCAGACATAATTTCAACAAAAGAGTTTCCAAAATTAAGGTTAGGAATATGAAACCTCGAATTCATCATTTGCCTGAAGAAGGATATAGATTTGGTTATTGGAATATTTCTGGTAAACCTACCGAAATAATAACACCTGTTACTCATATAACTTATAAAGAAAAGCCTATGTGTAGTCGTAAATATATGACAAGAGGCTTAACTTTTGTTCCTACTAGAATTACTGTACCAGAAATAGATGATCGAGATACTATCTGCGTAAAATGTTTGAAAATGTATCTTAAAAAATTTAGTGGTAAAAGTTTAAATACTTATCCAAAATTAAGGTTGGGGATATGATAAAAGGAAGTTATCCCTTAAATATAGGCTATATATTTGGTTATTGGAGTCTCTTTGGAAAGCATAAATTTCGTAAAAATATTCATATTAGACACGAGTCAAAATCCTTATGTGATTTTTACGTTGTGGGTAAAATATTTACTCCAACTGGAAATAAACTTATGAATGACACTGATGATAGAAAAATTTGTACAAAATGTTTGGAAATTTATTATTCAAAAATAAAGTTTCCAAAACTAAGGTTAGGAATATGACTAGAAATTGGAATAAACCTAAATTTAAATGGAGGTGTCCTCAATGTGGGAGCGAAAGAAAAACTTATGATGATGTTCCTCCCATATGTAAAGGAAACAAACATCCTGACGATCCTTATTTTCATATATTCACTTATATTATGGAAGAAGTTAAAGGAGAAAGTAAATGACAATTACTTACGCATACTTTAGAGGAAATAGATCGTATAATAACGGTAGACTTTCTAAAGTTCATGCTTTTAAAGATACTCACATTGATTTTTCAAATAGTAATATTTATTATCCTATATGCTATACTACTATAGATAGACATGGTAGTGATAGAATTTCTATTATTCAGAAAGATATTAAACTAGATGATTTATGTAAACTTTGTAGAAACTATTTAATTAAAGAGGGGGAAAAATGGTTTCTCGAACCCTGTCTTGACTTCTCTAATAATCGTGGAGATAGTTTGGATGTAAATATTAGTAGGGAAACAACCGAAAAAATAGTTTATAATCTTGGTGATTATACATTAACTGTTACTCTATTTGGTGGGGAATTTAGTTCTGGTGTTTTTAGAGACAATAGAACTCAAAGAACTATCACCATACTTAGTGATGTAAATTTATTACAATTATTTATACTACCTTATAAAGCATTAGAATATTTAGATATGTTACCAAACGATGTTATTGAAAGTATAGAGCAATTTATATATGATAATAAAAATAAATGACATTCTTACCAACAGATGTAGACACAGGTTATTGGTGTGCAGTTAATGATCGTTACTTAGGAGATCATACACAACATATTAGATATAAACTAAAACCCTTATGTAATTCTACCTTTAATTCCAAAGGTTTAGCTTATATTCTGACTGCTATAGCCGTAGATGAGAAACATGAAATTTGTAATACTTGTCTGGCAATTTATAATGTTAATATTAAAGATAGTTCTGGTAAGGTGGACTTACCTAAATTAAGACTAGGAATTTAGAGGAGGAAATAAAATGTTAGGTATGATTTTTGGTAGATACATAATAAGTAGTAATTCTTATGGAAGAAAAAAGCCAGCGACTAAAATGCACGCTTTTGAAAATAGATCACGTATACGTTTTGCTATTTGTGGTAAGTATTTTATTAGGCCGGACAGAGATTTTATAGAGTGTGCTAATAATGTTGAACACGTAATTATTATGAGCAATTTTTGTAAGGGTTGTGCTAAAAGTTTAAGGAGTAGAGGAATATGAGATATGGTTTTTTCGTAAGCACTCTTACTAGAAAAAGAGTAACAAAAACTCATGCTTTTAGATATCCTGAATTTAATCTTATATATAGTGGTGTACCTCTTTGCGGAGCAGATATTACTAGATTTTTAAGGACGAAGAAGGAAGCATTTATAACTGATAATAATATGTGTGGTAATTGTGCTACTATACTGAGTAAGTATTGAAGATTATTGGAAAAATAAATGAGATACGGCTATCATATAACAACTAATTGGTATCCTTATTCTGCTACAAAAACTCATGCTTTTAAAGGGAGTTCTAATTATCGCCCTATATGTGGAAGTATAATATATTATGTAGAAGGTAGGCATTTTATATCAGCAGAAAGACTTTCTTTTGCACCTACTCCCGATAGAAATTCCTGTCAAAATTGTGCTAAAATTGTTAAAGAACTAAGTATTATATTAGATAGTAGTTCTGATGAATTAACTATATGTGAGGATCATTTACGCTATGGAACTGTTGCAAAATATTTATGTCCAAAATGTTCTACTATATTATTCACAAGCAGTAGCCTACTTTGGACTTCAAAATATTGGGAACATCCTAATAAAACATTACAACATGATAATTACAACAATGAAACTGGAATACTCACTTGTCCAGAATGTGATTATAAAAACAAATTAACTTTCTTCAGCTATCTTGGATAATAAAAATCAATATTGAAAAATTCGCTGTTACCCTTTTCTACTTAACAATTAATTGTTCAGGAAGGGAGAATGATTATCAACTAAGAATGAATTGTTAGTAATAATAAAACTTACTGGTATTAAAATGTTGGCTGTTACCCATTGGTACTTAACAATTAATTATTACGAAGTGGACTATTATAGTAGATTAAGAATTAACGTTAACTAAAGTTAATTCTTAATCTATTTTTTTATTTAATTAGCTGTACTAAGGATTTGAGAACTAAGTACCGCAAACCTATAGGATATATTCAGAAAATGAAGGTGTACTATTAAGTGCCTATAGTACCAGTCTTTCACAGAGGTGTACTCCTCGCGAGCGCGTTAATTAAAAGGAGGAGTATATGTACTAAAGAAAACAACTCGGTACTAAAGATGTGGTACTAAAAAAACTCACTTTGAATTAACTTCTTAGTTCGGATATACTGAAGGTTGAGCCAATGCGTGGAGGCCCTTTAGTACAACTAAGGAGCCAGTACAATGACTAAGAAAGAAGTAAAGAAAGAAGAAGAAGTACAGAAAAAAGCAGGTAGTACAGATCGCAATCTCACTGAAGCCCTCGTTGAGGACAAATCACGTGAAATTGCGAACTTTGTTTCTGATATACCCCACACCATCGTTACATTCTTCAATCCTGAGTGGGAAAAGGGAACCGAGGAGGACTGCTGGTACGCTATACTTCCTCTAGAGGATTTACCTGTTGTGGTAAGAACTCCATACACAGGATATACGCCAATGGGCAAGCTGAAAGATTTAGCGATGTCAATGTTGGCTAAACCTAGTGGAGTGGAGAAGAACGCAATTACTGAGTACCCATCACTTGCTGATCCTTCGATAGTGAAGATAATTGCGATTCCAGTACCAATTTATCGAATGTCATAGGTTGTCCCGTTAGTCCTCCACGATGCTCAGATGAACTCCCCTCACTAACAGTGAGCGTAATAGTAGTCGTGTACTTAAAAAAGGCTTGACCCGCCTAGCTTCAGTACATGCACATTAGACTAATCCGAACTAGTCGCCTACTACATATTATGTTCACTATTAGTGGGGGGAGTTTTATTTTAATTCTGCCAAATATATCTTAGGAGAAAGTACATGACAGGCAGAAAGCTACACATACATGCTGGACGTATTAGACTTTGTATGCGTAATGGTAGAGTTGTAGAGTTTTTCAGGCGTAATAAAGGTTTTAAAGTTGGTACTAGAAATGCTGGTAAAGCTAGATATTATAAGAACTTCCCGTCAAATTATACTAGGTCACACACTAAACTAAAAAATGAGGAGAACTTCGATGGCTAAGAAAGCCATAGCAAAAAATATGATTACTATTACACCGTTACCTCCAGTTCGCGTATTTGGTGATCCAAATAGTACAATTCATCCTTCGGTAGAGAAGGGTCAGATTGTTAGTATTACTGCTATGAAAGGTACTAAAAAGCAGATTATGTTTAAGGATAACGGGTATGCTAAGAGAGTACACCCTAATCAAGCTCAATACTTGTTTTATCTTATAATTGGTGCTTTAGGTACTGGCCGCGGTGATAGGCAATTAGGATTTTGTGCTTGGGCTGTTGAGAACTCCACGCTAGATGAACTCAAATCCCTGATGGACTGGGATGTTGTAGTAGAGTACAGTAAGCGTGGTGGTAAAATGTGGTATAAGATTGCTGAGTTGTTAGAACTCTGTAAAATTAAAACTGCTGGTGCGACTAGAAGTTGGGAAAAATTCCCACGTCCAGTTAAAGAACTTACTGAACGCCAAACTTCCGAGAAGGAAGTACAGGTGGATTTTTACCTATAAAGGAATGGTGCAGTACGCAACACGATTAAAATCCACATTCCTTAGTTCTAGGGAGAGGGTTTATGTCAAGTACCCTCTCCCAATTATTTTTTTGCTTACTATCAGGTACTAAGAAGTCAAGTAGAACTATTAAGTGCTATAGTACCAAATGCACAAAAGTTCTAGTCTGTACTACGGGTGCGGTACTAAAAAAACTCACTTTGAATTAACTTCTTAGTTCGGTTATAATTAGGATGTCAGAATCCATAAATTGTTTATGTGTACTAAAAAAGGAGTTCTACTCATGACAAAGCGTAAAAAAAGGAATCGCGTAGTGTTTGAAATGGATGGCAAACGCTATACCACGAGTACATCTAGCGTTCCGAGATTTGACTGGACCCAACTACGCAAAGCTCTAATGAGTCTAAAAGAGTTAGTGAATGAGGAGACTAAGTACACCATAGATTACGTATTATCTTCAGGAAGAGATATTACGCATCTAATATTGTGGGATTTATTCTGCGTATTGGAGGAGCAGATCACTACTAAAATCCCGCGTTTAGTATTTCTCTGGGTAGTAGCTTGTTATGGATATATACACGGTCTAAGTACAGACAAGAAAGAGTACAAAGCGTGGCCGCATCCTACGTATCCATTCAAGAAGTCGAAAAAGAAGTTCTATGATTTTCGAGATGAACTAAAGTGTCCTGTGTGTTTCAAACCATATACATCTCCAAAACGGTATGTAAACAAAAAGGCAATACTACGCCACTTCAGGACATGGATAGGGAAACACTTAGAAACCGAAGCTTGTTTATACTAAAAGGAGAGTACAATGTTAGAAACTGTAAAGTTTGAAGTGAGTAATACTACGGATAAAAAGTCTATGCAAATTTCTTGCATTGATTCAGAAGCTTCGTACTCAATCACTGTTGAGAAATATGAATCGCGTGATCCTCACAAGGTTGAGTACCTAATGGAGCTTCGTAGTAATAAACTTGGAGTTCTTAGAACTAACGATCTAGTGAACAGTATGCGTTCTACTAACGATTTGGGAGTGTTTCTTTTTGAATGCGGTGTACGCATCGCGTTTAGTCTAAATAGAAACGCCGCAGAACTCGCATGGGACTTTCTACTACAATCACTATAAACTGAATAACCAGTAAAACTGGCGAATGCGGGGTACTCATTAATAGTTGGGTACTCCGTATTTTTTAGTTTTAAAATAATTTCTGTTACCCATACGAAAGGAGTACATCTTGTCAGGAGTAGTATTAGAATTATTAGATAGAGTCGAATTTGAATTAGATGGCGTTTTTTGTGTCCTCGAATCCGTTGAGGACTTAATTTGTCCACTATGTCGAGAACCAGCACTTAGTACATATACATATCCAGAATATACTGAATTTGTACATGTAGTGCAGGACAGTAGTGGAGATTATATAGATATTACGCACGTGCTCGGTAGAGAAGTAGATATATATAGAATACCAGACGCGTATCTACATTCTACTGACGATGTAATAGAACCACCTAGTGTAGTGAGGAGGCATTGGTGAAATATATTTGTAGTAATACTAATTGCTTGCGTATAAATACAGCGAGCGGTAATTGTATTCACTGTGATAGTGAACTAATAAGTTATAAAACACTGACTCTGTCTAGAAGAGTTAAGTACACACTATCAGATTATATTAAAGTAGATGTTTTAGGACTAGGTGTTATTAGTCCTAAATTAGTGGCGGAGAACTAATGGATAAACTTAGTAGTGTTAAAGATTTTTTAGAGGAACTAAAGGTTAAGCCATTAGTGAAGCATGTTTGTACAACTTGTAAACTAATTTGTACTCCTAATGAAAATGGCAAGTGTCCACAGTGTAATAAGTTTTTAATAGATTGTAAATCTAAATCTCAGTACAGAAGATTAGCGGCTGTGTTAGAAATTGACGTTGATCTATTTGAAGAGGAGAACTAATGAGTAGAAAGGGAAAGATACAGTTATTACTTATTCTGATTGCTTATGTACTTGTATTAGTAGGCTTTGGTCTACTAAGTTATAAAGGATACGTTTAATGGAACTAGCACTTGGCGTAATAATTGGTTTTGTTTGGGGATGTATCGCGGTAGTTATAATCACTGATAGAACTCTTACTAGCAAAGACGTAGAACTTGATGCTAGGTATTCTAATTTTGAAGCTGTAATGAATTACTTAAATAAGAATATTCGAGTACCAAAAATAAGAGCATTACTACCTTCTAAAGCTCAAAGTCTAGTTGATAAAGAACTAACTATGGAGTGGAACTAATGCAAAAAGTTATCACTGAAAGTGGAGCTATCTACTCCTTAAATGGTAAGAGTGTGCGTGGAGGTTCTTTAAACATTCAGCGTGGTACTCTTCTTTTACCTCTTGATGGTCCTTTAGTAGGACATAGTATGATAATTGATACTCCAGAGAGGGCAAACTTGAACCCTAAGTTCAGACAGCCATCTGTTACCACAACTGTTGTAGTACATATTGAGGAAGTACCTGAGTAATGTGTAATTGTACTTGTGATGACGGTTTACTCCTATATAAAGTAATATTTTCATTTGGAGGTCCACTCCCTATTAGTTACCATGTTAGAGCTAGTAGAGCTTTCACAGCTATTACTAAAGCCCATCTCGCGTATACCAAGAGATATGAGTATCATTCTAAGGCTGATATTACAATTCTTGATATACATTGTAGTTTAGTATTAGATGATGTTATTGAAGTAGCAAAAGAGTAGTTATATCATCGCGATGGTAGAACTAAAATTATGGGGGATACCGCAGGGACATATTATGAAACATTATAAGTTCTAGGTCCAAGCTTAGAACTAAAGGAGGTATGTTATGACGTAAAAATTAGTACAGGTCGTATAAATTAGGGAGCATAAAAGCGTGTTGTACTTGAGGGAGGGGTAGAAGTATCTCTCCCTCAAACTTAATCAACAAGGAGAACTAATGATGATTAGACCTCGTAACATTTGGGACAAATCAAGGTTTTGGGGTGTACTAATAGCCGTGTTTCTACTATTAATTCTAGGTGGGAGTGTATTAGCAAGTGATGGAGGTCTTGTACTCCCCGATGGAGTTGTACGTTGGGAAGATGATTGTCTCATTTGTTACTATGATGAGATAAATGGTACTCAATGTTACCAATGTCCAGAGGCTGAGTGTACTCAAATAGAGGACAATCCAACCCTAACCCCTACTCCAAAGGATACTTTAGTACCCACTGAAACACCAGTGTCTACTGAAACTCCACATCCAATAGATACTCCAGTATCCACTAACACGCCGTTACCCACGGAGACTTTAGTACCAAATGAAAAACCGAAATGTAATCAAGGGCGTGGTAATTCAGAGGAAGGATGTGACCCTGGAAATAGTAATCACAATCATAGTACAAATGATGAAAGTGGACAACGCCCAGGCGATCACGGTGGAAGGGATTAGTACAGGATGGGTAACACTAGATCGGGAGATCACCTAATTAATGATGGTCCGACGTACTTGTGGACTGTAGAATTAACTGTTGAAGATTTAGGTAGATACAGATATATAGTATTAGCGGATACATCTGAAGAAGCAGTTGATTCCGCTTTCAAGTACATTCATAGAGCGTATGCTAATCCTGTTGTTATACACATCATTATGTGTAGGGAAAAGGAATTAATCCTACCTGCTATTTGATAATACACGTTATCTGTAGTACAGAATTCAGCCATCAGCCAAGGCTAAGGGAGGGTATAGCATATAGTACCCTCCCTACTTTTATTAGAACTAGGAGAAGTACAGTGACAGATTATGAAATTGATTATGACAAAGTAGATAATACTACACATGTTACGATTGAAAATATTAATATGCCATTCGCTGATCTAGTGGGATTTTTAATTAAAGTATCCCTTGCTACAATACTAGTAGGTGTCTTTACAGCTTTTATTTTATATCTATTTATAATCCCTGTTATGGGTGGGTTACTTAGTAGTTTACTTTAGAGTAGAACTAAGGAGAAAATAAATGAGTAATACAATGTGGAGAGTGAATATCATAACTTGTACTAATTTAGCTAAGGTACATAAGACTATGTATTATATTGTTATGGCGAATACACCTCAAAAAGCTATAGGACTTGCAGTAGCGAATTGTGAGAGTGTATTCGGTGATGGTGAGATATTAGATATTCATCTTTCGCGTGCTGCAACTAGTATTGTTCTACTTAGAAAGTCTTAGAACTAAATGAAGGCTAAATACGCCAAAAAGGGATTAGGACTATTTATGATCTTTACTTGTGCTTCACTTGTTTTTTCGTTGTTTAGTCCAACAGTTATGGAAGCTATAATAGGAGTTACAGTGGTATTCTCATGGTTAGCACTACTAGTGACAGGTGTAATACTGTTTACAGAATAGAACTAAAGGAGAGCAAAATGGAATTGAGGCGAATGTACTTGTACCATGTAAGAATTAGCTATTTATCTACACTAATGAATGAAGTACATTATCCAGGCTTAGTAATAGCTGAAAATGCTGATGATGCGAAGCTAAAGTTCAGGAAAGCTTTGAGTTTTAGTAGCGATGACTATATATGTTCTGAAGTTAGGATTGTTAGAGTAAATAATGAAGTATTCCTACTAGAGAACTAAAGGAGAGTAAAGTGGAATTGAAGCTAATGTACTTATACAATGTTAGTGCTAGTTATATATTTAGTGGAGCTGAAATATCCTATGTAGGTTTAGTATTAGCTGAAAATGCTGATATAGCAAAGCTAAAGTTCGAGAGGACTTTACGTATTACTGATAATGAATGTAATGAACTTGCGATATCTAAGATAAAGGGTGAAGTATACATATTGCGGAGATAGAACTAAGGAAGGGAGTAGAATCCCTTCCTATTTTTTTAACTACTTATAAGATGTACTAGTATCAAAGTACAAACCGTTACCCTTCCCCTGTAGTACATGTGTTAACGCAGGTCTAACACTATAATTTTACATAATTTGACTAATTTCAAACTAAAAAAGGGCCAGAGATTCTCAATATTGAACTAAATCCTGTTACCATTCATAGTAAGTACACGTATATACAGTATTACATAATCTAATTAAGCTTAAACACTTAACTATTGAACTAATATTCAATTACAACGCATTAATGAAGTATATAAGCTTAATTGAGTACAACATTAGTAGATTCACTACACAACACATACTTTTAATTCCTGTATAGTACATACTACATTCGCGTACCACGCGAAACGTCGTAGATATGGGGTCAAAAGTGTACTTTTCAGCGAGTTGTACGCAAAACCCTTAGTACGTCCCATTATTTGAGAACTAAGTACTTAGAAGTGCGTACAGGAAGGCCAAGCATGTATATAATTCCAGAATTGTGGTACTATAGCTCTTAAACGTAGAACTAGACATTGTTAGTATACAGATTTGGGCTGTTACCCTTTACGTTGAGTACATATCATCCCCTTAGTACATGTATATAGACTAATAAGGTAAATAAGACCTTTTTTGTCTGATTTGAATTAGATTATAACTACCCGAATAGTCCAAATTTTTTTCATACCAAGTTCCATGTACTCAATTTTTTTTCTACTGTTATTGACTAGTACAGAAAAAATTTTTTTCAACGTCTAGTTCTGTACTAAGTACGCATAGCACATATGTTCTATTAACCTATGCGAATACACGATAAATAACCCGTTTTTTCTTAACGTGATATTAATGTTAAATAATTCAAAACGAGTGTTTTTTGAATGTTAAATTAATAAATAGGCTTCATTTATATACTCGTTGAATTTTTTAAGGTTTAACTAGTGTAATAATTGAATTATTTAAGGTTAGACAGTTATGTTAAATGTCCACTGTATAAACTCAAACACTGAGTAATGTTAAATTGTAATTCCATTATTAATTTAACATTCGACTTTTTTAGTTGATTCCTATGTGTATCATGCGTGGCTATACACACAGTGAGATTCACGAATCACCCTGGGGTATTGACACTAGAGTATGGGGATATACTAAACATACCACTTCATTTAATCCACGCGTACAATCCGGCAATCGAAATTCAATCAAATAGGAGTCAGTCGATGTTAGCACATTTGGAATTAATTAATCGTAATGGATACGCAGTAAGAGTGAATTTCATAATCAATGAAAACATGCTCATTGATCCGCAGATAAACATAATCAGTGAGAATTTTACAGGAGTTAAATCTGCTACTCTCACTCTCCAGGGTAACGACGATCAAACGTTCATTCGTGAGTATGAACAAAGCGAATTGATCGAAACACAACTAGAGAGGCGGTGCATATAGATAAAGACCAGTAGGTAC
>SDBS01002650.1_pt1 | contig 17819 bp, 15 predicted proteins | sample 2277091 | NCBI WGS metagenome assembly SDBS01 (sample SAMN10404972, study PRJNA504765) | marine sediment metagenome | isolation source: marine sediment core GS10_PC15, 163 cmbsf | place: Arctic Ocean: Southern Knipovich Ridge | collected 2010 | reverse complement strand
AATATATTCGTGAAGTTATTGGCAAGGGTGGCAGTCAAGACCCAAATGAATTATTATTCAATTTTTTGGGAAGAGAACCGAGCAATAGCGCCTTTTTGAAAGACATGGGATTGCTAAAATCCTAACAGTTGGTTATTTTTTTGTTACTCAAATAGTTTTGGCAATAGGTCAAAAGTTGAGGCTGACGGTTTTGGTATGGTGAGTATCTGTGCAAGTGTGTTAGCCAGTTGCAATATCCATACTCGTTCGATTATCCTTTTCTGTTCGAATTTTCCTTGTTGATAGAGCATCAATGGAACATGAGTGTCATAGTTGTATGGACTGAGGTGGTCTGCTCCTTTTGCAAAGGGGGTGATGTAAACATAAGGATATACCTGAATAATAATCGAGCCACTTCGTCCCAGAAATAGTTGTTTTTTAAAATAATCTTCAATCTCTTGTGCTGAAAAACAGGCACGATGCAATTCATCGTAAGTCCAGACCTGTTTGATTCCTGGTTGTTGGCGTAAAAAATTTTTAAGATCGGCAATAAGTAGTTTTTGAGTATCGGGAGAAAAAGAGTCTAAAATTGGTTGATCAAGATAGAGATTTGGTAATTGGAGTGCTTTTACAAGATTGGTGATGTTATATTTATTTTTTATAAAGTTATTGAGTCGGTCTATAAATTGTTGCTGATCTATTCTTCGTGCAAAGGGAATCCCTTTCTGGTGTAATAATTCTATTAATGGCGAAGTGCCATGATCTGATGTTAAGGCAAATAATATTTCCTGTGAGTCAACTATTTTTTGTATATTATCGATAAAGTGCATTATTTGTTGATCTAAATGATAGAGCATATCAATTATTTCAAGACTCTCAGGGCCATAGGTATGGCCTAACAAATCTAAACTGCTCAGACAAACCCAAAGTAAAAGATGATTATTCGGTTGTTGTTGCATATAATTGCTGATATATTCCTGCGCTAAATCAAACACTAACTGATTTGCTTGCGGAGTTTGTTCAAAAAGATGATAAGGATTATTTTTTTGTTTTTCAATTGGAATTGGCTGCCCTGCCAGGCCGGTTGATTGTTTTGAATAAGTATAATGAGTAATATGGTTAAAACGATAAGCAGGACTGGCAAGGGGATATGCCAGTTTCCATTGAACATGCGAAAACTGATTGATTTTCTTTTTTTGATTAAATGTTTGTAGCCAATCCGGAAGTTTGTCGAAATATGCTTTGCTCGAGGTAAAAAAGCCAGTCTTATTATCAAACCAGATTGCTTTACCTAATTTATTAGCCGTACCAATAGCCGACCTGCTTTTTAATGCGATTGAAACGGCCTGATGTGGAGCATCTGGTTTTGATTGTAAAACAAACTGATCAGAGAGGCCGTCTACCATAACATAGCGGGCCGATTTGCCAAAGTCATAAGTTCCCTGGGGTGAAAAAACTGCCGCATTTGTTGCGGTATCATCATCAGATTCAACCATCGTACCTGTTTGGCGGTCAAACCATAAATTGTCAATAATACCATGATCTTTGGGATAGGTTCCGGTATTTAACCCAGCATGCGCAGTAGCAGTTGCTGGCCGTGCATGTGGGACATAAGCATTCGCATAATTAACTCCCTTGTCTATAAAAAATTTAAGACCGCTATGCAGATGGGGATAGAGGTTAACAAGGGTTTGATATGGCAATTGGTCGATAATAAAAACAATAGTTAATCGTGGCGGTTTTGGATGAAGATTGGCAACCTGAAAAAGTGAGATAATGATAAATAGAAGATAGTATGGTATTAATCGATATTTTTTCATATTATTTTCTCAAATAATTATTAATAGTTATCTAATTTAAATTTATTATAAATATGATTAAAAAGTAAAGATATAATATTTTTTTGCATAAAGACTAGCATGATTATGCTTCGTGCGATAGGATAAATATATAGTGAGATATATTTATGGGATATTTGTGAAAAATTATATAGGGATTATCTTAAAACGATATACAACAAAAAGTAATAAAGTGGCGGTGCTTGATAAACAATTAGGCCGGATAGAAGGAATTGTAACTTCTGATGTTGGGGTTGGTTTTTTATTGTGGTATACGGCGCAACCAAGTACAAATGGATTTTTTCTTACGAATATTCAGATCGCGCATGTACCATTGTTGCTTGCACAAGCAAATCTTTTATTCTTACACCATATTTTTGAATTATGCTATTATTTTGCGCCGGTTGGTAGTTGTGTTATGGGAGTATTTGATTTGCTTGAGTTTCTTTATACAACTGAGCAACAATGGGAAAGCAGGTTATTGAAAAAAATATTCTTGTTTAAATTATTAACAACATTGGGAGTCTATGCAGAGTCCGATTATATCTGCGAAAGATGTTTCTACTATTTAATGGCAACACCTATTGACAAGTTAAATAGTGACTTTATAGATTTAGACTGCAAGAAAGCATTGCCGAGATGGTTACAATATTGTCTGGTTCAACACCCAGTGAGTAAAAAATTCAAAACAATGCATTTTTTAAATGAAAATAGATATGATGAATAATATGAAAAGATATTTTGTAATTGTTTTATTCGCAAGTATGTGGTTTACCACTTATGGTGGACTCGTTCAACGGTTAGCTGATACCAAGCTTATTAATAGCAGTAAATTTTTTGTTGATGTCCAAGCAGAGAAAGAAAAACAGCTAAAAGAGTTACAAAATGAGCTGGCTACATTAACGAAATCTGAAAAAGCAGTTTCTGAGGAACTAAATCGGCATATTGAGGAGACAAAAAATCTTATTATTTTGGTAGAACGTGAATTTACCAAGGATCCTGATGACGATTACCTGAATAAAAAGCTTGCTATTTTAAAAGAGACTTATCAAGTACTGAAAGAAACGCAGCGTGCGCGCGAGGAGTTAATCTCTTTTATTACTAATTTTATTAAAGAACTTAAAAAATTTCTTGATGATCCTGATTTTTCAAAATTTAAAAAAGAATACAAATTACAAGAGCGTTTGTATTATTCATTTGAAGACTTACAAAAATTACATGAGACAATTTTAGATCACGAAGGGTTGGTTGCGCAACTTGTTGATCGAGAAAAAAATGTTCGTGCTGAACATGAAAGTCGAAAACATACTATTGCAGCAAATAAGCAGGAATATGAAAAACGCAAACAAAAATTGAGAGAAATTGCATCTATTCCCGTAGAAAATTTTGGTTTTGGCATGGATGTACAACAAGAAACGGATTTATTGGAGCTTGAAGAGCAGCTCTATAGATTAAAAGAAACGTTAAACGAAATACAGCTTAAAGAAGTAACGTATCGGATTTCCTTTGTTGAGTTACAATTATTTATCGCCAAGGCACAGCTTGATATGTTGAAGGATCATTTACGTGCTATCAAGCCTTCAATTCGAGTAAGTGAAGCAGATGTTGTTTTTGCCAAAGATGAATTGATTAAAGAACAGCAAGAATATTTTTCACGTAAAGAAATGATCCGTCAAGAAAGAGAGAAGGCTTCTAAACAAAAAAAGGCAAGAGAAAAAGAACTTATCCTGCTTGCCAAACGCCTTAACATAGAACTTGGACGTGAGGTTGAGGAATGGAGCAAAGAGCCCAAATCGACGATGCCTTCATATCTCTCCCTTGCACAAGTCGGTGTATTAAATTCATACTTGTTAGCGCTTAATAAAGAAATAGAGTTGTTGGATGCACAGATAGCATTGGAAGATGAAAAGCTTAACTATCAATCGTTACGCACCAAAAGTAAAGAGACTTATTATAAGATTGCGGGGCGTAAATTTGTATCAGAAGAAGATATAACGCAAGAAAGAAAAAAGTATGAAACGCAAAAAGAGAAAGCAAAAGCATTACGTCTTGTTTATAGGGAAAAAATTAATGCGATAGCAAATTTACTTAATCTGTTAAAAAAAGTTTTGGATAATATCAAAGATCTTCGCCAGGATGCACGAGAAAAAAAAGCAATAATTTTCAAAGCTAATATACGTGAGTACAATAGATTTGAAGAGTTTCTTAATCGGGCGGAAGGATATGTAAAGAAACAAATTGATACACTGAGTAAATTAACGGGTGTCTATTCTGCGATAATATCTGAAATTAATAGTGCGATACGGCTTATTGATTTTGTTGTTGGTGAACTACAATCAAGTACCATCTGGTATCGGCCTGAATTTGCAATAACGTGGCAAGGAGTTAAAAATATTATTCCAGATGCGCTTGCATTTTTAAAGGATATTCGCTTATATATCATGCGGTTTAATCCTGGTACCTTTATCGGCAATATTAAAGAGTTCGTTTCTAATCCCTTTAAAATTTTTGTCCTTACCTCAAAGCTGTTGGTTTGTATTATTGGTCTTTTATTACTGAGATGGTATCAGCAGACAATAACCGATTTATTCTTTTCAAGAAGTCTTAAATATGGTGGATTGCTACGAGTGATTGGGTTTTTATGTGCCGCTATCCTTCGTTTTATCAGCATGCATGTGGTGGGAGTGATCCTCTGGATTATCGGTTGGCTATTATTACAAATAGTTCCTGATCCTTATCTCTATATACTTTTTTATCTATTATCAATTCCTTATTTATTATATTTTTCTTACCGGTTTATGCGTTTTATTATGCAGCTTAATAGACAATATAATTATATTTTATTAGCACAGGACTTTCAGCGACGGTTCTATTTAATTATTTCTACCTTATTATATGCAACAATTATTATATTTTTCTTTCGCCAAGCATTTATGTTATCGAGTTATTATCGGTCTGAATTACCAAGAATTTTACTTGCTGTACACTTTATTATTTGCCAAATAGCATTGATCTTTTTAATCACCAAAGAACAAATTTTGAGTATTATTTCACAAAAGACAGATTTTTGGCGATGGGTTCGGTTACAAGTTGATACCTATTATTATCTGCTGCTCATTTTTGTCATTGCCATAATTGTCATGAGTAACCCGTATGTTGGTTTTGGTCGCCTTCTTTTATATTTGCTCTTCAGCCTTGTTTATACCGCATTATTTGTAAAAGGGTTGATGTGGGTGTACGATATATTTAAACGTGCTGTTTCTTATATATTTTTTGTTTCTGATGATTCGGTTATTCGTGAACGGTTTACTTATGCCAAAACATGGTTTGGTTTATTAATTGTTGCTTCATTTCTTATCTTTGGTTTTATTGGTTTCATTGTTATTGCCAAAATTTGGGGGTGGCCTATCGGGTTTAACGATATTATTGGCTTGCTCAATACGGAGCTTTTGCAAAAAGGAACCAAACATCCGATTACAACGCTTTCCTTATTAGAAATTATCGGTTTTGTTTTAGCTGGTTTTGTCATTGCCTATGCACTCAACAAATTTGTTTTAGATAAAATATTTGACTTATTGCTGGTCGATACCGGGGTGCAACATACGGTAACGCGGCTTATACAATATTGTGTCATTATTATCGCCGTATTTATTGGATTTCAAAGTGTTGGCCTTGGTCAACTTATTGGGGTGCTTATTGGTGCCTTGGCAGTTGGTATTGGTTTCTATATTAAAGATCCCATTAGTGATTTGGTTGCCTACTTTATTATTTTGGTACAACGACCAATCAAAATAGGTGATTATGTCAAAATAGACCTTGATACTGCCGGCGTGGTACGAAAAATTACGGCACGCTCTGTTATCATTCGAAAAAAAAATAGTTCGACCTTAGTAGTTCCTAATTCATATGTGATTAGTCGATCGATTGAAAATTGGAATTATGTACGTAATTTTATTGCATTCAATGATATTAATCTTACGGTAATTTACAAAAGTGATCCATTACAAACAAAAGAGATTCTTTTGCACGTTGTTGAATCTCATCCGAATGTACTGAAAAATCCAAAACCAATTATTCGGTTGGATGAATTTAGTGAATCAGGTTATGTGTTTATGGTACGCGGATTTGTTAGTTCTGCTTATACCCTCGATCAGTGGAATATTGCGAGTGATATTCGCTTTTCCATGGTCAAAGCATTACGTGAAAAAGGGATTGAACTTGCTGTGCCTATGCGTAGAATTATTGATGTTTATGGAAGTAAGGAAGATCCTTACACAAAAGATGAAAAAGAATAGGTTGCCTAATCTCGTTTTATCATGCGTATTAATGTTTCATAGGCGCCAGATTTAATTGATCCAATAATGATCAGGTAGATTGCCATACCAATAACAATAAGATTGATTCCTCTTGCCACAATGCCAAGGGCATGGAGTAATAAAACAATACCAATAAAAATAAAAATAATTCCTTGTGTTCTCTCTGAAAGATTACGCATATCAATCATGATTCTCCTTTTTTATGTTTTGTAGTTTTGTAGTATAATAATAATATTACTTTTCAGATACAATAATTTGCAAGAAGATTATAATAAATATTTTTTGAAATAATACAATAATATAAATGGAAATAATATGACATATAGAAATAGTAATTACTTACTCTCATGGCTGACAATCTTACTTTGTTTTTTTATAAATACAAATGCGCAAGACAAACAGAATAAATCAACTGATAAAGTATCTGGTTGTTTAGTTGGGGGTGCTTTAGGTGATGCATGCGGTGCACCGACAGAGTTTATTGGTTCTTTTGAAGAAATTAAAAAAAAATATTCGCCAGCTGGTATTACCGGGATTGGAAGTTTAAAAGATAGTGATTTTAATACTGATAAAAACGATGAGCGTGTTGTGCCATATACTGACGATACTGGTATGACATTACCATTATTTAAGGTTTTGCTTGAGGAGCAGGAAAAAGGTTCTGATTTAAGTACCACAATGGCTGCTCTTGCTCGATCATTTGTGACTGATATGAAAGATGCGCATGGTTGGTCTAAGCCGGCTCGTGCACCTGGTAATGCTTGTATGCAAGGGGTAAAAAAATTAAAAAATAAAATTGAACAAAAAAAAACAAGTGATCCAGAATGGTGGGCAGTAGGGGGGAGTAATGCAGGTGGTTGTGGTTCGGTAATGCGTGCACATCCTTGTGGCATTGTTTTTGCGTATGATCCAAAGAAAGCAGAAGAATATGCGGTAGCGCAATCAAAATTAACGCATGGTGATCCAATTGCGCTGGCGGCTTGTGCAGCACAAGCCGTTGGTATTGTAGCAGCTTTACAAGATAAAGAACCAATAGAAGTTGTTCAAGACATGATTACAGTTGCTCAAAAATATAGTAAAGAAACTGCTAACCGCATGCGGGATGCTCTTAAACAAGCTCTGGCTAAGAAAGATTTATTTAAATCAGTAGATGAGGCGATAACAGGCTCTCAAGGTTTGTATAGTAAATATGAAGGTTGGGCTGCGCATGATGCTATTGCAGCAACAATTTATACATTTATTTTGTATCCAGACAATTTGAAAGCTGCTATCCGGCTTGGTGCAAACACGCCAGGAGATAGCGACAGTATTGCATCAATGGCAGGAGCATTAGTTGGTGCACGAACTGGGTTTAAAGGACAATTGACCAAAGAAGATTTGCAAATAAAGAGGGATGGACAAGTAATACCGCTTGAAGGGCTTGATTATATTAAAGAGCTTGCACAAGAATTTATTAATACAAAAAAATAAAACCAAAAAACAAGCGTGGCTGGTTAAAAAAAATAATAGATTGTGCCAAATAGTCGTGTATTACTGACGGGTGTGGTGTTTTGGACTCTTCCTTTATTGTCACGGGTACCATAGGCAGCACGGGTGTATTCAATTTCTCCTGCAACCATTATTTTTTCTGTAAACCATCGTAAACGGGGTGATATACGTATGACGTTGTCAACATCGGTGCCGACACCAAAAATGCGTCGATCAACAATATTTCCTTGGTTATCTTTTGCATCAGGAACAATCGTATTGAATGCGCCAAGGTTTTTGGTATAGCCAATAAAGACGCCCGATTCTATTTTTGGCCGTATAATTGAAAAGTCAGTCCAGATTGCAGCGCAGCTGATGTTGGTGTATCGCCGTTGATCAGTGACGGGATTAATAGCATCAACAGCAAAACCGCCCAACATATTAAGATTGCTTCCATTTTGCATAAAAATTGCTTTTGTTCGCCATATTACTGAGCCCCAGTTTAAACAAATATAGGCAGTGGCACCAAGGCTGTTTATTTGTTCATTCGCTTTAAAGTTTTTGTCTGTTCGCAATCGTGGCACCAAACGTTTAAAATCAAAACCAGCGCCAATAAGATGTCTTTTAACCAGTACTTGTACGTGTGCATTTAAATTAGGGATAGCGGCATCACGCAAATAGGAAGTGCTAAAACCACGTGGTCCGTCATTCGTGAAATCAACTTGGGAGATTGCGGCAGCAATTAATTTAAATGACCTGTTACGATAGACAATGCGCAACTGTGGATTACGTGAAAATGGTTCTATTGGATTGCCACCATTGTTAGAAACGGTGCGTGGGTAACAACCAAATACAATCATCGGATGCCACGTTTGTCCGAGAATAAATAGTGCTTTTTCATGACGAAGCATAATAAAAGCATGTCGCATGCGTGCGATATTTTCGATAGTTTGGGTAGCAAGAAAATTGATTTCAATAAAACCGAATGGGGTAATACGTTGTATCGGCGGCCCTTTGATGAGGGTACGTAATCGGCTTTGAAAAGGCAATATGAATAAGCTTCCTTTTGCGTTAAGATCTTTACCGGTTGGATCAAGAATTTTTCGTGCCGGAAAAGTAATATTTCTTGATGCGCGCCTGGTAGCAAAAAATAGTTCTTCTTGCACGTAACCAGTAAATTTAACAGTAAAGTCCTCTTTTACCAGTGCGAGAATACGTTTTTGGATGAACGGATCAAAATAAAAAGTATCAAGGCGGTATTCTGCTTCAGTATCTTTTATCGGCCCATTATTATTTGTCTGTGGATTAATAGATACATTAAATAACATGAATATGATGATAAAAATATTTCTGAGAAAGCATAGATAATGTGAATATTTTTTATGTTTTTTCATGTTATCGAGGTGGTATTTTTTTGCTTTTTGTTAAAAATAATAAAAGACAGCGAATAAAAAACGTACATTGCCGACAGGAGTGGTATTGATAACTTTTCCCTTATTATTGAGTGTGCCAAAGGCTGCGCGAGTATACTCTAATTCAGCAGCAGCCGTTATTTTTTTAATATACCAACGAAATCGTGGTGAAATACGAAATACTGTATCAACATCATTACCAATGCCAAAAACACGTTCTTCAATTATGATACCGGCATCATCAGTTACATTTTGTTCAATAGTTTTTGAGGCACCAAGATTTTTAGCAAAACCAATAAAAAGACCTGGTTCTATTCTTTTAAATTTTTTAATGGCGGTGTCAATCCAGAAAGCGATGGTACGAAGGTTTGTATAAGTTCGTTCATCAGTGACGGGATCAATAGTATGGACGGCATAACCACTCAGCATTGCAAAGTTAGTGGCATTTTGGGCGAAGGTTAGTTTTGTTCTGAAATAGAAACTTGGCCATGCTAAACAGGCATACCAGAGGGCCATAACACTATTAATACTTTCACGTACTTTGAATCCCTTATTCGTTACGATGCGTGGTACGAGTCGTTTATAATCAAGACCGGTGCCAATTAAGTGATTTCCTATCTTTATTTGTATCTGCCCGTCCAAGTTTGGTACGACGGCATCACGAATATATTTGGCACTAAAACCATCCGGACCATCATTGAAGAAACGAATTTGAGACAAAGCAGCAGCAATAATATTAATTCTCTTATCGTGATAGGTGAACCGGAGTTGTGGATTACGTGAAAACGGTTCCATTGGGGCGCCCGTATTGAAAGAAATGGTTTCAGGAAAACAGGTGGGCACAAATGCAGGATGCCATGCTTGACCAGCAATAAGCGTATATTTTTCCCAATCGAGCTTTACAAAAGCATATCGCATACGAAAAACATTAAGAATCTCAGCTTGATCAATGTCTCGAAATCCTACTGCGCTGAAGCCAAAAAAATCTGATTCTATTATCCCGAATGAGTTAGCACCATTAATTTTTGGGCCCTCGATGGTTGCACGTAAACGCGTTTCAATAGCAACCATGTCACCTTGCCCTTTGGCATTAATATCTTTGCCAATCGGGTCAAGGATTTTTTTGTCAGGAAAAAAAAGAAATTGGTCATTACCCAAGCCATCTATTTGTCTTGTGTCATAAAAAGCTTCATATTTTATGTAACCAGAAAAAACAACGGGAAAATATTTTTTAATCTGATCTATGACAGAAGGACGTATAAATGGGTCTTCAGCTATTTCTTGTGGGCGTAGTTTAATTGGCTGTTGGCTTGTTTTTATGTTGCTTATTATGGTGATGAGACTGAAAAAAATAATAGGCCATAATATCTTGTTATGCATAGTACTTTCTTCCTTTTTTTCTTTTTTCTTGTTGTTGTATGATAGCACAGTTGGTGAAATTTGCTAGCGAACCTGAATTTGAGGTAAAGAATTTTCTTAAGCGGCTTAATATTGTTGTAAGAAGCCGTTTACTGGCCAAGGTTTAGAAAAATCGAGGTGCGGATCTTGCATAAGTTGATGCTGGACGAGTAATTGAATTTCTTGCAAAGAAATATTGTTTTCGCGAATAGTTTTGAGCAGCCCTTCAATAAATAACCACTTGTCATAAGTAGCAGATTCTTTTGATAAGGGATCAGAGTCAAATGATAGATATGCTATTTGATCAGATGCTGATAACAATACGGTATGTAGGGTAACTTTTTTTTCCATATTATTTTCTTCATGCAACAGCGTAAGCCACGCGTTAATAAGACGGTGAAGGTCCTGTTGTCTGTTGTGAGTCCATAACAGATCATGGTTTTCAGTTTTCCACTGATTATGCTGCCAAAAAATAAGATTGACCCGTTTTTTACTTGCCGGCTCTACATTGATTACTGGTTGTGGAGTAATTGTTGGATAGTTTATGATAATTAATTCATTGTTCATGGCAAAAAAAAGCATACCAGTTATTGCACACAAGAATAATAATGCAAAATAAATTGATGATTTCATGGTAGTGAGTAAAGTTTTCGATACAATGTATGTATACTTTGTGCAATCGGCGCCAGGTACTGTTGCCAATCGGGTGCATTTTTAAGTCCAATTTCTATACCAATTGCTGGCGTAGTAACCCCGATGAGTGGTTTGAATGGGAGTTTGCATATGTCCTGGACAATAAACAGTTTTTGATATTGATCCTCCTCACACATTTGTTTAATACACGTTGCCCAGGTATTGGTCTGTTTTTTATTAAAGAGATGTGCTTGATCGTAATGGTAAAAAGAAAGTCCAGCTATCGGTGTAATAAAATCGTCGTTGTATGAAAATTGATACAAGTGGAGTTTTGGTTTTGTTTCAGTTGTTTGATAAAAATGGATACTGATAAAAAGATCGACCTGTAAACGATTTGCAAACGAGGCATTTTGGAGTGGTGAGATAATATCACCGGGGAAACGGCTGATAATAACCGCAATAGATGGGCATTGCCCTTCTACTATTTTTTTTAATTGCTCAGCATATTGGAGCGTAATGCCACGCTCAAAATTATCCCCAATCTTTCTACCAATATGTTTTGCATCACCAGCAGGAGCAAGCATAATTAAAAACAAATTTTGTTGTGGTATATATTGATGGCGGGATAAAGCAATAGGGGTGAATAACAATACCATCATCATAGTTAATAATTTTTTACCTTGTATTAGCGACATCGTAAATCAGACGTTAAAAATTGTTGTAAAAAAGTAATACGGATAGCACTTTTATTATTTTTTATACCGATCATGATTGCTTTTGGTTGCCCAATAAATATGCATAATTTTTTTGCACGGGTAATTGCCGTATAAATTAAGTTACGTTGGAGTAGGGCAAAATGTTGCATAAAAATAGGAATAATAACTGCTGTATATTCTGATCCTTGGCTTTTATGAATAGAGATTGCATATGCCAGTGTCAGTTCGTTGAGTTCACTGAAATCGTAGGAAATCAATCGTTCAAGACATTGAATCTGTAACGTACGTTCTTGCTTATCAATTGTAGTGATGGTACCAATGTCACCATTAAATATTAATTTATCATAATTGTTACGCATTTGCATGACTTGGTCACCAACTTTAAAAGTGGTTCCTGCATGCAGAACTTGTTCTTCTGTTTGCGTTGGATTACGGAGTTGTTGGAGATGATGATTAAGATTTTGTGTGCCGACAACGCCGCGGTGCATGGGAACGAGCACCATGGAATCAGCGGGGGAAATGCCATAGTGGGGGAGTGCTTTTGTGTAGATAGTTTGGAGGTGTGCTGCAACATGTGCCGGATCTTCTTCTTTAATAAATATAAAATCACGCCGTGCATCTGGTTTGTAGGATAGGGGAAACTCGCCCTCATTAATGCGGTGGGCATTGATGATAATAAGGCTGTCTTGTGCTTGCCGAAATATTTTAATCAAGCGCATATAGCCAACGATGTTGCTTGCAATTAGATCATGCAAAAAATTACCCGCGCCCACTGATGGTAATTGATCAATATCACCAATGAGAACTAAATAGGCATTGAGTGGTAATGCTTTCAATACTGCATGCGCAAGAAAAATATCAATCATCGATGCTTCATCAATAATAAGAAAATCTACCAGCAGTGCATTTTGTTCATTACGAACAAATCCCATTGTGCTGACGTCAAATTCAAGTAGACGATGAATAGTGGTAGCAGGTCGACCGGTTCCTTCGGTCATTCGTTTTGCAGCTCGCCCAGTTGGTGCAGCAAGACGGTAAACAATTTTATGGTTATCTAAAATAGTGAGTAATTCTTTAATCAGTGTTGTTTTACCGGTGCCTGGTCCACCAGTGATCACCGTTACTTTATGTTGTAAGCAAGTTAAAATACTCCGCTGTTGATCCTCATTTAATACAATATTTTTTTCCTGCGAAGTAGTACGTAGTTTTTTATATATCGCATCAATAGCAAATACTTGTTTTGGTGGATGTTGCATAAGTTGTTTTATTTTGAGTGCGACCCCTTTTTCAGAAAAATAAAACTGAGATAAGGTAATAAAATGCTGTTCATTGTAGGTTATTAGTTTTATAGTATCGCTGTTATATAGTTCGTGCAGGCCAACTTTTATCGTATCTTGTATGTCAGCAAGTGATAGATCAAGTAAAGCGGCGGTCTCTTTTTTTAATGTTTCAAGTGGACTATAGAGATTTCCATTACTGACGGTTATAGAAATGGCATGTAAAATGCCAGCCCTAATTCGTTTGATTGAGTTTGGCGCAATGTCGAGGTTTTGTGCAATCTGATCGGCTGTTTTAAAGCCAATCCCCCAAACATCTTGTGCAAGGCGATATGGATTTTCAAGGATGACGTTGACAGCCTCATTTCGATAATGTTTGTAAATTTTAGTAGCATATGCTGGCGAGACTCCCTTTTCTTGTAAAAAAACCATTAAATGTGAAATTTCTTTTTGGTCTTTCCAGGCTTCAATTATTTTTTCAACACGTTTGGGGCCAATACCGTCAATTTCTTGTAAACGGTCTGGTTGTTTGTCAATAATTTCTAATACTTGATCACCAAAATAGGTAACAAGTTTTTCTCCATAGACAGGACCAATGCCTTTGATCAGACCAGAACTTAAATACTTTTTTAATCCAACGATTGTTGTTGGTACATGGGTTGTGCATTGTTCTGCTTCAAACTGTTTGCCAAATTTTGGATGCATGACCCAAGAACCCTGCACACTCACTTGTTCACCCGGATGGAGCGATGGCATAAATCCTTTCACCGTTGTTGTCTGTTTGTTCTTCAGTTGTAAAACAAATACGACAAAACCATTTTCTTGATTATGAAAGAGAAGGCGATCTATATAGCCAGTAAGTGTTTCAGTTGCAGGCATAACCTATTCTATTTATTTGATTGCTGAATATTTTTACTGAATAATTAACTATTTTAACACATTTTAACGTAAATCTGCTATTTTTTGCTAGCAATAAACAGGCTTATTAAAAAGTAGTCTCTATATTTAACGACACGCCATAATCTTCGCCGAGCCCTTGATTGCTTATTGTACCATCGGCATTCAAGCTGATAAACCATGTTCGTTGTGGTTGTTCAGCTTTAACAACAATGCTGCCAAAAATTTTCCCTTGGTACGCAATCGGAGGAATAACTTTTGAAACATCAAGTTGTTTGCGTACATTTTTCGGCGCATTAATAGAACGGAATTTTTCTTTATCTTGAATCCAAAGATCGGTGCCAATATTGAATCCCCACCGTTTCCCTTGGTGACACAGTTTACTTGTCCAGCGAAAAATTACTCCGGGTTGAATTTTTGTGTCAAAAGCACGTAAATAAATACGTTCTATAAATTTTTCTTCTAAAAAAGTAAGATTTTCCTGTGCATCATTTGGGTTAGAAAAATCACGTTCAAATTCTTGTTCGTTAATTTTATTAATAAAAAAACGTTTTTGTGTTCCAGGAAAGAGATATTCTACTGAAATGCGATTTGCATAAGTAAGATTTTGGGCCCATGACCGTTTGATGAGGGGATGGACCGGTACATGGCTTCGCAAAAACATCCCCAGGCCAAGATGACCGCCATTGCCTAACGTTGTATCAAGTAAATCGGCAGAAAGACGATCGAGCGCACCAAGAAAAAATTTACTCAATAAAGAGAATGCAATTTCAGCATTTTCTTTGGTAGGATTTTCTGCGAGTCGAAAGAGGGTATCAAAATCAAAGACGGGAAATGTTGATGGCTTGGGAAAATCAGTGCCTCGAAATCCTGCTCCCCACTTAAATGCGGTTGGTATCGTTGCGAGTGCACCAAGTCGGATTGAAAATGCTTCTCTTTCAATTAAATCAAAATCTAATTCTATTCGTGTGTCACCGACACCGAGCTTATCACTGATAAAATGTCTTTTTTTAAAATTATCTTGTTCTTGTTGGTCAAGTGCGCCAAATTCTTCTGCAATTGCATTTTGATCTGCTTGAGAAAGAGAGAAGTTACTTTCAAGGTAGTAGATGGGGAAAAGTATGCGTAATGTTGCATTTTGCCACTGGCGCATAATATGAAACATAAAGCCGCCACGACGTTCTTCTACGGAGGCTCTTGCAAAGAGAGAGAAGATTTTATTGATATCAATATTGAATTGTGGCTTATCAAGTAAATCTCTGATGATGTTGATCGTATTTTGTATTCGTTCAAGGAGTGTTGGCTCGCTCAGTGCAAGATATGAATCGATGCAGGTACTGCGAAACGTAAAATTTGAACGATCTTTTTTTCTTGCAAATGTATGAAAACCAACAACCCACGGGGAGGCAAAATAACAACGATCTGGCTCAAATAACGGTTCATCCAGCAAACTCCGTTGATTGAGTGGGTTGGTATGTAAGAAAAAATCAGTTTGCAAAATTTCTTTTGCACCGATTTCACATAACAGATTAATAATGTCATTCGGGTCTATTTTTCGGGTAGGCAGATCAGAACCAACGGTATCTAAAAATTCATTAATAAAGGGATCATCATCATCGTCAAGAAAAAAGTCGTTATCAAAATTCAACGAGTGATTATTTTCTTTATTTGTCGTGTCAAAATTTGCTGCGATTATATTATTTGTATTGTCTGCTGTTAAACAGCGTGATAAGATCATCGTTGTTATAAATACATATTTTAATTTGTTTTTTATTTTCGTCATAATAATTCTTTTTCTTGCTTACTACTCTAAGTAGTTATAATTTATAATAACATGCTTTATGCGTTGATAATAATTTAAAGAAAATTGGATTATCTCCTGCTCGTTACTTTCCGAGTAATCTATTGTATTTTTAATTATAACTGGATTTTGCTATTATGACAAAAGTATGGATTTTTTTAAAGTATCCATTGCCGAGTTGTTCTTGTAAATAAAATGAAATATGCGCTACAATAAAGTAGTATAGAAGTAGTTAACATAGTTAGTTAAATAAACGAGTACATTCTTTAGTTAAGGAGTCGATCATGGATGGCGTATCTTATGCAAAGGCCGCAGCATTTATCGGCGCAGCGATTGCGATGGGGATTGGAAGTTTTGGTCCAGCACTTGGCCAAGGATTTATCGGTGCAAAGGCCTGTGAAAGTATTGCTAAATGTCCAGAAAAGTCGGGAGAATTGCGGACAACAATGATGATTGCAATGGGGTTAGTAGAAACATCAGCAATTTATGCGTTACTTATCGCAGGATTATTAATTGCGGTGGCTACTGGATTAAGTTAAATGAATATTAACGTAACGATGGTGATTCAAGCAATTAACTTTTTTATTGCCTATTGGGTTATGCGCATCTTTCTTTTTAAACCGGCTTTACAAGTAATTCAGGGTGAGCAAATACAACAGACAAGACTAAATACTATCATTAGACAACAAGAACAAAGCATAACTATTAAAGAAGATGAACGGCAAAAGCATTGGCAGGCATGTCGTGACTATTTTAGAGACAATAAACCTTTTATTGATCTAAGGAAGTTAGCTATCAAAGAGATACCAGAAGTTTCTTTACCAGTAGTAAGGCAAGAGCTGGTTGATAAACTTGCTGATGAGACGCAACAGGTATTGATACAAAAAATTGGGTATATCGGTGGATGAACAAATAGTAGCTTTTATTTTTAAGATCGTAAATTTTCTTGCATTCATTGGCTTAGGGGTCTATTTTTTTAAAAAATATGCACTCCGAAAAATTATTACTGGTATCGCGCGAAAAGAATCATTTATCCGGGGTCTTTTTGATCGCCAACAAGAATTGGAGCAACAACAATATGTGCTTGATCAGACGATTGCAAAAGAGGAAGCGCTTTGTTTGGCATTGAAAAAAAAAGTTAACTTATGGAAATTTCACGTTGGCAACGAGTTAAAAAAACAAGAAAAAGAACAGGAAGAACAGACACAAAATGTGTATATGCGTTTAAAAAAACGTATGGAAATGATTGTTATTTCCCAAATAAAGAAGAAAGCATTTCAACGAGCTATTGATCGGTCACGTTTTGCATTAAAGCAACAATTTGCGCAAGAAAAAAACGCAGACCAATTTTTAACATGGACTATTTCATGGATGTCTGAAGATGAGCGATGAGGTATGGGGTGAATTCAAAAGCAGCAATTGTTGCAAAAAGATATGCACAGGCATTTATTAATGTTTTTTTAGATACATTATCGTTACAAGATTATGATAATATGCAGATGGCTGTTGTAGGTATTAATAAACAAGTGCTCCTTTTTTTACGAGTACCAGCCCTTGATTATGCGGTAAAGAAAGATGCATTAGCCATGCTTAGTAAACGCTTTAGTTTACCATCCTCTGTACAAAAACTTTTGCAGGTGCTGTTGCATGACAGTCGTGCATTTTTAGTTTGTGATGTGTTGCGTTACGTATGCTTATTATATCGACAATACAAACATATTGCAGAATTTGCTATTATGAGTTCTCATCCATTAACCACAGATGATATAGAAGTTATTAAGCATTTTCTTGCGCAGATGACGGGACAGGACATTATGTATACGTATAAAATAGATAAAGAATTAATTGCAGGTATCAGGTTGCAAAGTGATACCTTATTATGGGAATATTCTATACGGCAGCGTCTTGCTCAGGCGCAATTGTTATTATGTCCGATAAGGGGTATATGAAGATAAAAAGTATAGATCTTGTTTCTCTGTTTGAACAATCATTACGTGATATGCCGGAGAAAAAATTAGAAGAAATTGGCATTGTTGTGCAAGTTGGTGATAATATCTGCACTGTCTATGGATTGACGAATGTTAT
>SDBS01002649.1_pt1 | contig 17822 bp, 15 predicted proteins | sample 2277091 | NCBI WGS metagenome assembly SDBS01 (sample SAMN10404972, study PRJNA504765) | marine sediment metagenome | isolation source: marine sediment core GS10_PC15, 163 cmbsf | place: Arctic Ocean: Southern Knipovich Ridge | collected 2010 | reverse complement strand
AAATGATCCAGAAGTTAAAACAAAATTAAAAAATTCTAGGCCTGAAACCCACATAATTGAGATCTCTCGAGAAGAATTAGTAAAACTTTTTAAGGACATTCTAAATCTTACTACTGAAATTTCTAATTTTTTAATTAACTTAGAAGATTCCCCCTATTTTACAACAATTTGCGAAATGTGTTTTGCAGGTCATCCAACTCGAGCAGATAGTTCAAACTGTCAAACCAGCAGGTCACCAGATCGAACTCCTCGGAAAACGGGAGGCATCGCATATCTTGATTGCCGATAATAACATTGACCTTTTTTTCTTTGGCGCGTTTCCGGGCATATTGGAGCATTTTTTCGGACGTATCGACCCCGGTTACATTATAGCCCTGCTGAGCCATCGCCGCGGCGAACGTCCCCTCCCCGCAGGCGAGGTCCAGGACGGTGACCGGTTTGGCGTTGAACAATTCAAGTACACCGGGCAAAAGCTCGAACATCCGCGTGCTGAACCCCGGATAATGGCCGTTTTTGTAAAAAAAAGCGAAATCCTCGTAGATGGCCATCATCGATTGTCCGTCCCCTGACCCGGCACCGGCAAATTGCTGACCGGTGGATCGGTAATAATCAGCGGGGGAATGGAATCCGCCCCTACACCCGACGAAATTGTCTGATGATCCGTGTAGATCTCGGAAATATCAATTGCCTCATCGAACTGTTCGAGCCGGTGGATAATTATCTTCAATTCCGTGCCGCTCGTGGATTCGAGCAGCCGAAACTGGAGATTAACCAGCGAGTGAACATCATCAGGTACCGTATCGGTATTCCCTCTCGTACGGGAAACAGACAATACAACAGTATCGCCAAGGTCCTCGGCAAAACCAAGTAAATCGCCCCATGCCGGATCGGCGCCGCGGATGGTGTCATCGAAAGCGACAACCTCCGGATCATAGACAACGCGAAATGACCCATTAAAGAATTTGTTGATATTGAACAACTCTATCGTACTGAAAAACCGGGCGCCCACGGGAACTTCGGCGAAATATGGTGAGAGCTTGACCATTGGCACGGCGGGCTGGAGTTCAATGATTATCCTGGTTTCCACACCGCCTGCAATGGTGACCGTGGTATCACCGGAATAGAGGGTGTCACCAGACGAGCCGAGCGCCCGCAACATAAAAACGGCCTCCCCGGCCGGAAGTTCAAAATCAGCGAAGTGGAATTCACCGCCCTGCACCAGGGCACTGTCCTGGTAAACCAACTCCGTCTCCATTTCGACCCGCAACCGGACCTCAGTGATCTGCTCGGCCAGTGAACTTTTAAGGAAACTGACTTCCAGCGCGGCGGTGTGGCCGGTGGAAATCCCGTTGGGATCATCACTGCCGCAACCCAATAATACGCCGACGGCAACACCCGCGATCATCTGGTATATGCGAATATTTTTCATCTTGCCCCTACCAGTACCTGAAAGTTAACACCGCCGCCAGACCGAGGCCGGTGAGGTCATGGTCGTTATCCATACTGCCGGTGTAATATGTTGCCATGAGACTGGTCGACCAGTTCAGCGAAAGACGGGCATTCAGCCCGCCACCCAGGCCGAGATAACTGCCGCCCGGCCGATATCCCGCCGAATCCTCGGGATAGTCATTGGCCGTGACGCTCTTATATTCCAATCGCCCGAGGGCGCGCAACCATTGGCTGAGCGGGTGATTGCCGGAAACATACAGCAACAGTTCATCCCGACCGGACTTGATCGATTCCTCAGTTAGTTCGCCCCCGGCCGCTGATACTTTGGCGGTCCCACGAGACAGGAAGCTGAATCCCACGGCGCCCCGTGTTTGTTGGGTATAGATTAATCGCCCGTTCACCTGGACGGTATTCCCCTGCTGAAATACCGTCCTGGAATCCGCCTCATCCTCAGAATAGCTCTTGATCGTTATATTGCCGTAAAACCCCACCGGACGCGACCCGATTTCAACACTCGCTTTGGCGAATAATTCATCGCCGAACTTGTACTCAGTTGATGGTTCATCGCGAAGCTGATACCCGCCTTTATGGAGGTACCCGCCGCCGAATTGAAATTCAATATTACCGCTTTGCGGCAGGATAAACAGTTCGCCGCCGAGATCCAATCCCTGCCCAAAACGGCGGACGATATATTTGCGGGAGTTGTCGGCGACCCCGATGGCCACCAGGTATTCATCTTCGGAAAGCGACGTCTTGCCGGTCGGCAAATTAAGCGAAACGGCTGCGCTGAACAGCCGATCCTGAAAAAAGTAAGTTCCCTTGAGCCGGGTATCGCTCAAGGATGAAAAGCTGATCTCGGTCCCGTCGGGTTCCGAATCCGCATAACTTGCGGAGGCCATGGCCCCCCAGAAATCGACGGTAAAACGGGGGCTGAATACCTGGTGGGCCTTTACGCCGAAAACCCCCTCGCCGATTTCATGTTCGCCGTCGTCGGATTCTTCCTGCCAGTTATGGTACAGGTAGAAAAGTGACACTTTGGAATATTTTTCCGCCCAGCGGGCGCCCAGCGCCGTCTGCATCGGCCAAAGCAGCACCATCAGCAAAACCATGTATAACAAAACGCGCATTTTTGCTCCTCCTAGCGAATGGTCCCGCCGACCGATACGGTTCCGGTAACGTCCTCGACCGGAATGGCATCATTACCCTCAACACCGGATTCGGATAGATCATCAAGATCCTCGGTGAAATCGGCGCCGAAATCCATCTCGATGGCCTCGCCGGCGATGTTTGCCGCCGCCTCCTCTTCGAATTCATCCTGGCTGCCTCCGCTTTCGTTCAGCAGTTCGGATTCTTCCTGCATTGTTGCGGCCTGCTCGAAGTTCGGGTCCGCCATGACTGCATGGCTGAAATATTCCCCGGCCATAGCGTAGTTGCCCTCGTCCCGCGCGGCGACACCGTTGCAAAACGCCATAAACGCGGTGAAACTCTCAGTGGGGATTGGCTCGATGGCGTTCCGCTCTTCGGGCGTGAGCACGATTCCCAAACTGTCGATAATTGCAAAGGTAATTCGTTTTTGCAGGTTCCAGAGTTGGGCATACTTTCCCTCGGAATCGAGCACGGTGTTATATGAACCTTGCGCGGTGTTGATAAAACCCGAGTGCACGGCGACTTCCTGTTCCCCAAGGGAGACAAGGTCGCCCCGGACCAGATAACCCGCACCGATTAGCCGATTGAGCCGAGGCGCCGAGGCGACATCAACCACCGGATCTCCGGCCAACGCCAATTCGTCCAATATGTATTTCAACTGCGTCCGCTCCACGAGCTTGATACTCCCGATCCGCAATAGATCGTTGGCTAGTAGCGCGGCCAATCCCGCGGCCAGCGGATCAAGCGTTTCGACATCCTCACCGACCGGGATAAACGGCAACACCCCGATAATTTTAGCGGTCGTTGAATCTTCGATCAGCGGTCGGTCGAATTCGATGGCCTGCCGGACCTGCTGGCGGGCCTTTTCGTTGCGGACATATAACAACCGTCCTCTGATCTGCCGGGCGATTTTTGATTTTTTGGCGACGCTTAAGTATGTGTCATAGACCCGTTCGGCGGCGGCGAAATCATCGAGACGCTCCTGGGCCAGGCCAAGATAAAGGCAAGTCGCGCCGTCCCCGGGCAGGTCCCGGCGAACGTTTTCCAATTCTCGCGCGGCCTGGTCATATTCTTGCCGGTGATAATACACCAATCCCAGCCCGCGCCGGGCCTTAAGGTTGTCGGGGTCATCCTGCAGTGCCGTCAGGAAGTGGGACTCGGCCAAATAGTAATTCTCGTCCTCAAGCGCATTGTTTCCCAACCGGTATGAACTCCGGGCGCAGCCGGAGATGATAAGGAGCAAAGCGATTATTCCCCATCGCAGGGTCTGGTTCATTTGCTTCCTCCTGGTTTATTTAAGCAACATCATCTTGCGCGTCTCGCTGCGCAACTTCACGGTTAATGTATAGAAATACATCCCACTGGCCACCCGGAAACCAAGTTCGTCGCAACCATCCCACAGCACTGTGTTGACGCCAGCGGGGAATTGCCCCTGGGCCAGCACACGGACCGGCCGCCCGAGGGCATCAAAGACGGTCAACTTTATCCGGTCGGCCTGCGGCAGAGAAAACACGATGGCGGTCGCCGAATTGAACGGGTTGGGATGGTTCTGCGCGAGATAAAACTCATACGGAACACCGGAAAACCCAAGCAGTTGTTCCAGTTGCCGCCGAATTTTTTGCATAAACGGCGAATCATTGCCGCGAATTGCGTCATAGAAAGCCAGCAATTCCTCGCGGTAGTCATTCGGATTAAAATCCATCCCCGTGCCGACAGCTGTACTCGGATAATTATGTACCTGCTTCCAGTGACGGCCGATGGGAAATAAATCGGTTTCGTCAACGATTCCGTTGCCATCGGCGTCGGCGTATGTTGCACCGGGGATCGGCCAACTGTTTGCGGCCTGCATATTCCATGTCGGCCAAACATCGGCATCAAGCCGTGCCGGGCCGCTGACCCGCCAGTGTGCCGCGATGGGGATCACATCCAGCGAATCGACCACCCCATCGTTGTTCAAATCACCGGGATGGACGCCGTACCCGGTTTGCCAGGAAACTATAACCGGTAGGTTATCCTCCGGCCATGGTTGACCCTCGGCGCCGACAATTTCGGACAGGTCCGCGTGGATTTCCCGTAAGGGTGGGAAAAATTCAGCCGGCTTAAATACTATCGTCCGGTTGTCATCCTCGAAGGCATATGTGCCGGCAATGACGTTTCCGTCAGCGGTGGCGGGTTGCGCATGGGCATCAACCGTCGTCGGATCCACCGGGTAATTAAGCGTCACCTGAAACCGGTCGTCGATCATTAACGTGTCCGTGGGATACGTCCCCTCTATTTGCAGAACTTCCTGGGAAACATCCACTTCAATCCGACACTGAACCGCCAAGCCGTTCAGCAAATCGGTGGCGACAAAAAGCATCGAATGCAATCCCAAATCATTGGCGGTTGGCACCCAGAAAAACGCTGTCCCTACCGGATTGCCCGAGGTTGGGAGAGATGGGTTTAATTGTGCCCCAGCCGGCAACGCCTCAACAGTCAAGGTGACAGTTTCGACATCGATCTCATCGAATGCGCGCACCGAGAAGCGCAGGGTATCGCCGACCTCGACGGCAAATACCGTATCGCAGGCCGGAGTCGGGGGGTGTTGGAATTGCGGCGCAATTTCAGCGGGGACAACCTCTACGACAAAGGCGCACTGGCTGCCCAGGTTATCGATTGAATCCGTTGCGGTGAACACAATTGGATATTCACCAAGTTCGGAATAATCGGGCCACCAGCAAACAGAGACACTGGTTGGATTACCCTTAACCGGAAGTGTCGGAGTGACTGTTGCGCCAGGCGGCAACCCAGTTGCGGTAAGCGTCACCTGGTCGGCCGTGATTTCATCAAAGGCCTCCACCTCAAAGCAAATAGAATCGCCCGCCTCGACAGTAAATGTCGTATCGCATCCTGGTGTCGGTGGGTGAGCAAAACCGGGAGGCAGACCGGCAGAAATTACGTCGATGACGAATGAACAAAACGCAAACATACCATCAATCGAATCCACGGCGGTGAACATGATGGTATCGGAACCGAGTTGCGAATAATCCGGCTGCCAGAAGAGAGTGGTGGAGACCGGATTGCCGGTCGCCGGCAGCGGGTTGGATGAAACCATACCATCGGGCAATCCGCTGCCCCTGAGCGTGACCTGGTCGGCGGCCACGTCGTCAAAAATCTCCACGGACATGCTAAATGATTCTCCGGCGATTACTTCAAAGATCGTGTCGCATGGTGGAGTCGGCGGATGTGCAAATTCCGGCCCGATGCCCTGTGAGGTAACCTGGAGATAGAATTTGCATTGTGCGCTTAGGCCGTCAGTTGAATCATAAGCCGTGAACGTAACCGTATCCGCGCCCAAGTTCGCGTAATCGGGGAGCCACATCAATTTGGTCGATACCGGGTTGCCCTTCAACGGCAGATCGGGCAACAAAGTGGCCCCGGTCGGAACGCCGGTGACGGTCAGGGTCACGTAATCAACGGTATTATCGTCATCGGCCTCCACCATAATCTCCAGGGTATCCCCCGGTTGCAGCGTGTACGTTGTGTCGCAGGCCGGCGTCGGCGGATGGGCGAACTTGGGCGGGGTGGCAGGCGCGATGACAATTATCTCAAACGAACATTGTTCGGTAAAACCGGTGTTTTCATCAATGACGCCGAAGGTAACGACATGCGGCCCTAATTGGGACGCGCTCGGGGTCCAGAAAAACGTCGTCGCGACCGGGTTATCCGTATGCGGCAATGGCTGACTGAACGTAGCGCCGAGCGGCAAATCAAGCACGGAGAGCGTGACTTGATCCTCAATTGTCGCATCGCTGGCCTCAATGTCAAAGCTCAGCGTTTCGCCGTAGATCACCTCAAAAGTCGTATCACAAGCCGGGGTCGGCGGATGGACAAATTGCGGGCCGGCAAATCCGGCAAACCAGGCGGCCCTGGCCGCCGCAGCGTTGTCCTTTAGGTCGGACACCGATTGAAGATGATTCAGACCGGCGCCGATGACGACAACCATCACCACTTCCTGCGTATCACCCGGGGCCATGCTAAACGGCCCGGAAGTCAACAGGAAACGGCCGTCGTTGCCGGGAACGAATTCGGTCGTCTCCGTCGCATTAAATTGAACAACCGAAATCTCACCGGGGACCTGCCCATTGAACACAATGCGCCCAATCCGCAATTCATCAACGGGGAAATCAAGGAGCGTATCCGGCATCGTCCCCCAATAATAGCGTTCGAAGGGGTAAATACGGTCACCCATGGTCCATGTACCGGTCGTGTCATCATCCAAATAAATAACTTGAATGCGCATATCATCGGTCGAGTCCGCCAATGACGGGCCCCGGTTCCATACATTAAAAGGCGCCCAATCAACGGAGAGGATGCCGGTAATTCCATCATAATACCGGCTGGATGCTCCACCAAACTCGAATTCCCAAATCCCATTGCCGATGTGGTTCTGCCAGTCGAAGCGGGAACGATCGCCGGGGAAGTCAGTGGAAACGGACCACAAACCGGTGGTATCGGTTTTTTCGAATACATCCCGGGGGGGATTTACCGGGCCGATCATCGTACTCCATATTTCGTGGACATCAACCCAGCTTTCCCGGACAAAGGTGCCGGATTCATCGAGCCACCCGTCCCCGGTCACCGGATTGCCGGGATACATGTACGGCGTCGGGGAATATGTATATGGATTATAAATGTAGTTGCCGCTGCCGTCCAAACCATACATATAATAGAATGATTGCTGGGCATTGGCGGGACTGGCCTCCTCGATATATTTACCAAAGGCCGACATCGGCAGGTTACGATATTCACGACGCCACTCGCCCATGAACCGCGCCGAATCACCCTTGCTGGCCACCATCGGGCCGCTCAATAGACAGATACCCACCGCCGGCGGCCCCGCACCATAGATGCTATCCATGGCCGAAGCATTATAGGCATATCCCAAATTCATCGTCGTATCACAACCGATCAAATCATCAAACGCATAACCCACATCGGGATCGGCCCACAGCGATAGGTGCATGTCATCAATCGCGGTTCCGCCTTTGTTGATTAACAAATACCGATTATAAATACATCGCCGCAAGGGACCGGTGGCGCCCATCGCATAAGTGGTGTGCTGGACCTCCACACCTAAGCCGACAGCCGAGCCGGCGTCGTTGGTATGCTTTGCGGGCTCGGCGTCATTAAATACGCTCCACAATGTCTGCCGGCCGAGGAACCGGGGGCGACCGTCGGGATAAGTCGGCGCGCCCATCTCCGCGGGCCAGTTATGGTAATCGTCCCATTGTTCCTGGGCCACCGGATCAGTCGCCGGCCGCGGATCGTGGTAAAACCCGTCTTCGTACAGGCCACGATAGATTTTATAAACTTTGAACTCCGGGTTGTCCTGCTGATAGGTGCCGTTATTCATCGGGCCGGGAGTATAAGTGTGCGTATACTCGGCGACGCTTACCCGCAGATTATCCTCGACATAGCCACCCAGCCACAAGCCACCGGCATACATCCAAGTGTAATCAGATCCCTTGGGAAAATACAAACCATCGGGCCGGCCCATAACGCCGGCGTTGTCGTGGGCGAACGAGCCCTCATTGGTCACGAACATCAACAGTTGGTTGGCATCGATGAAGGCATGATGGTCGATTTCGGGGGCGGCCGCCGAGCGAGATAAACCCGCTTGCCGTTGCACCGGCGGCAAGGCCCACACCGCCGAACAACACGCGCCGATGCAGATAAGGCACATAATCCATCGTGAGGTCGACATTACTGCTACCTCTCGTATTCAGGGAAACCCGATTTTGTTACGTGTAAGACAGCTACGTTTTTACCTATGGAATAATCGCACCGCGCGGCGTCGGTCCCGGCATTTTGTATTATATATGTCGGCGTGTTGATGGCAGCCGAGCAGTCGGCCGACAAAGTCGATTGAAAAACCGGTTTCATCCTCTCCCCCCAATCCAATCCCGATGGCTCTACGGCATCAGATCTATAAACCACATTATATAAGCGAATTGTATTGGGCGGGGGCAACCGCTTTTTGGCCGTTCCGGGCCGCAGTCATCTCTTGGAAATATCGCCTATCCCCTGCTCTTTCAAGAAGTTATAAAATAACACCAAAAAAGTAGCAGAAAATCCCCGCGCGGAAAAGACTTTTCCAAAAAACAAGTGGGGCTGCCAGCTGCGTCTTCCGCCGGATCTGTTGACCACAAATTCCGAGTGTTGAGTCGATTTGGCACCCATTTGAGACGCCCTTCGCTAAAACCCAAGACCAGCAAAAGTATCTCTCAACTCAGACACCTGATCTGTCCGCTTTTGGCTGACGGCAAATAGTCCTAGGCCCCGGCTGGGATAAAAGATCATCAGCCGTGAGGAGGTAATTGACGCCGCCAGGCATTACGAAATAGAGGAAACAGGCTTGGGCGACAAGGATATCATGGAATCTCATCCGCCATGTTTTTGGGAAGATCGCTCTAATGAACGGATGTATTATCTTACTTGTTTCAAAACCGCTTTACTGGACTTTGCAATGGAAGGTTCAATCATTTATTATAAAATTTTTGTCCAGATCCTGCTTAACGAAATTCCCGTTGTATTCAGGGTCAGGGTAAACGCACCCCTCGAGAATCGAGTCAAACCACTAATGAAAGAGGAGGGAATGTCAATGCCTGTAGAAATCCTCCATCCTGTCAAATGCCGTATTTATTACATCTGCCGGAACACAAAACGCCGTTGAATCCTGCCCTTCTTCAAGCAGTATCCGGGGGAACATTAGATAGGAACCTCGTGGTTTCTGATAGGCAAAGACGGAGTCGAGTTTATCCAAGCGTTCGCACATTAAGTTGCGGGTCGAAAGGTAATGCTCCCTAAACTCGGCAACGCAATCCTGCGGTCCTTCCAGCGCGGCGAGCGCCGCATATTGGGAGACTACCGGAGCACAAATCGCGAACGGGATATGGGCTTTGGTGATCTGCGGGATCAATTCTTCGGCGGCGTGTAGATAGCCAATACGCCAACCAGTCATTGCATACGTTTTCGTAAACGTATAACAACTTACCACGCGCTGTTTCATCTCTGGAATAGACGCGATGGAAAAGTGCTTATGACCGTCAAAAACAAAATATTCGTAGGCTTCGTCGGTAATGATTATTAGATTATACTCCAAAGCAAGTTCCGCCAATTGACGAAGTTCCGTTTCGGAATAGACGGTCCCCGTTGGATTGTTCGGGGAACAACACACTATCGCTTTAGTTTTCGCGGTAATCGCTTTCCTGACGGCGTCAAAATCGAGCGCAAAGCCCTTTTCTTCAACGGTGGGTACTAGCACCGGTTTTCCCGACGCCATGTTGACTTGCCGGATATGGGTCGAATACGTCGGGGGGAACAATAGCACCTCATCTCCGGGATCGATAACGGCCATTATCGCCGCGGCAAGACCTTCAATCGCGCCGACCGTAACGATAATCTGGGAGACGTTCGCGTCGACGTGGTTGTCTCGTTTTAACTTTCGGACAATTGCCTCGCGCAGCCCGATTAAACCGGAATTTTCAGAATACCCGCCAACCAATCCGTCTCGAATAGCCGTAATGGCGGCTTCTCGGATATGTGCCGGAGTCCCGGATGTCGGTTTGGCCCAGGACAGAAACGCTACATCGTCAACTTCCTTGGCCAACCGGGTCATCTCGTGGATTGCAGACTTGGGCAACTGCGATCTAGTTGCGATGCGGATATTGTCTTTCACCTCGTCACCTCGTGTTTATTACCTTGGTCATCGGCACCGTCGCGCTTGGACGCAACCAACGTACATGGCTCTTACCTTCCGCAGCATCACTATATACTAATCGCGGCTTCGAAACCGTCGTGCACTGCATCGTAAATCTGTCGTGGTTTTTTAGCATCGCCTACGACTTTTACCTCGATCCCTTTATCCCCAAGAAGCGGCACCAGGTTCTTGGCGGGCTGAGTGCCCACGGCAACTACCACGGAGTCGAATTCTCCCAGCAGCTCTTCCTGCATATCGGTCTTTATAAATGCGCGCTTGCTGTCGAAGCGTGCCACTTGCGTTTTTTTGAGAATCTTGACCCCGGCTGACCCTAGTGCGTTTAGCGTCAATTTTCTTGTAATGGGCATCATATCGCGAGCGACATCCTCCAGGAGTTCGACTACTGTAACCTCATGGTTTTCCTTCGCCAGGAATTCGGCGCATTCCAGACCCACCATGCCCCCACCAATGACCAGAACACGATGGCCGACTTCTTCTTTTTTAGTCAGGATGTCTGCGCCGGTAAGCATCGTATCTAAACCGGGAATCCGGGGAATGATCGGCGAAGCTCCGGTGGCGATAATAACCACATCCGGGGATTCCGCCAAAATGTTGGTCGGTGTCGCGTTTTCCAACAGACGAAGATTCACCGGGCTGTTTTTAACTCTGTGGATGAACGTACTAAGAGGTCTTTCCATCATCTCTTTGCCGGGGGGAAGAAACGACAGATTGAATTGCCCGCCCAGTTCACCTTTGTCAAAAAGGATTGCTTTGTGCCCCCGTTCCGCCGCAGTTAAAGCGGCTTGCATTCCCGCCGGACCACCGCCGACAACTACCACGGTCTTGGCTGGCCCAGGTTTACTGAATTGCTCCCATTCTTTTCCGACCTCCGGGTTAACAATACAGCCGAGTCCTTCGCCGGATTTTACCTTGGCCAGGCATCCCTGCAAACACGCCCCACACTCGATTATCTCCGCATCACGTTTCTCCCGCATCTTGTGCGGAAGATCAGGATCGGCAACTAGCGGTCTTCCAAGAGCGATAGCGTCCACGAGGCCATCGCGCAAAGCAGCTTGGATTTCGGCGGGGCTTCCTAAGCGGCCAGCGACAATTACCGGGATGTTCACCTCTTTTTTTATGCCTCGGGCCCATTCTAAGTTCTTGCCCAACGGGAGTCTCATATGCTGGTAGTACCATGCCGGTGAGTCACACGCGGAACCGCTCGCGACGTGCAATGCGACTATCCCCTGTTCATCAAGTAAATGCGCCAAATCAACGGCGTCGGAAAAACCAAGACCGCCGTCAACCTGTTCAGTGGCGGAGATCCTGGCGAGAATTGGGAAAGCACCGCCGGTCTCTTGGCGTACAGCCGAGAGGACCTCAGTAGCAAAGAGGAACCGGTTTTTCCGACTGCCACCATATTCATCTGTTCTTAGGTTGGTGCGTAAAGACAAGAACTGAGCTATCAAATAGCCAAGCCCGAATTGTATTTCCACCGCATCGAATCCCACTTCAATTACCCGTCTAACCGCGCCTGCATACTCCAATATAACTTTATTGATTCTGTCAATCGACATTGCGCAAGGTGTCGCTCCGGATGTTGGGCAGGTCACTTCGGAGGGGGCCTCAGGTTGTGTCCCGGATGCTTTTGGATTGGCGGCTCGCCCGGCATGATTCAAATGCGCAATCGCCAACGTTCCTTCCTCATGAATGATGTCCACCAGGCTTTTCAACCCCTTTATATGATCGAAGGTCGATATCCCGAGTTGTTTGGGGTGTTCCTTGCCGACGGGGTCAATAAAGAGCGGTTCGACTATAATTGCCCCGATTCCGCCTTTAGCTCTCTGTCGATAATATGCCTCTTGACGGTGCGTTACTTCACCGATGGGAGTCCCGTATCCCGTTTTTACCGGGGCCATGAGTAACCTATTTGGCAACTCTATCGATCCAAGTCTGAACGAGCAAAATGGATCCATGACCGATTTCCTCCATCTTAGAAAGACTTCGTGTCGCTTGTGGTTTGCACTGACCTGCTTATCAACCGTCTGCTACACCATTAGTTGTATCAGGTATGCAACACACACCAAGTCACCATGATCACAGTCCATTTCGTAGTCGTGAATGGGCCATGATCCGTTCCAGGCGGAATTGTACGAAATGTGCCTTCGGGATATATCCGGCCACTCTCTTCCACTCCTGAAGGCAACCTGGCCGCAGTACTACCTCCATGCTAATTTTATGCATCCATAGCATTAGCCAAAACCCCGGTTTCTGCCGCAAACGAGAATGGTGCCGGCTTCCGGGTTGTTATTTGGCGAGACACCGCAAATGAGCTTGACAATCATTCCATTTCCGTAGTCTAAACAACTCAGCGATACCATTTCATGATTGCATTAACCGTCGCGTTAATGACGGTGTAGGCCAGCGGCGATGGCGTCAGCAGCGGATGCGTGCCGATCTGCAGAGTATCGATTTCCATATCGGTCATCTTCTGCTGAATCATCACCGAAAGCATGTTGGTACACTCCCCCACCGAATCTCCACCCAACATCTGCGCGCCGAGTAAGTGGTGGGTGTAACGCGCGAAGATCAACTTTATTTTCACCGGGGAGGCATTTGGCAATTTCCCCGGATGCCGATCAACTCCTTCCGCATACCCGACAACGTAGCTTAGGCCGATGCGCTTGGCCCGGGTTTCGGTAAGCCCGGTGACGCCGAGGGCCACATTGCCGACCTTAGTTGAGAAGGTACCCAGGGTACCGGCGAATGTCTTGACCACATTGATTTCAAAAAGATTTGATCCGGCCAAGCGGCCCTGCGCCATCGCCGTGGAGGCCAACATGATTTGTCGGTACTCCCCGGTATAACAACTACGTTTGGCGGCGCAATCGCCGGCGGCAAATACGTCCGGATCCGATGTCCGCAGGTATTCATCCACGTGTACGCCAAACTTGTCATCGACATCCAACCCCATCGTCTTGGCCAATGATAACGAGGGCCGGTAGCCGACAGAGACAATAACAAAGTCCGTCTCGAGGCGACGGCCATCACTCAAATTAGCCCCGGTCACCACCGCCTTGCCGGAAAAACTCTCAACGCCGACTTCAGTCAGGACTTCGCCACCTTGCTGTTTTAGTTGTTCCCGAATAGCATCGCCAAACTCCGGATCAACCGACGTGGGCAGAAGGGACGGCAGCATCTCCACCACGGTCACTTTTTTGCCCGCCTTGAGTAATTCATCCGCCAGTTCCACGCCCACGTATCCGCCCCCAACGATGAGTACCCGATTAGCCCGGACGGCCGCATCGCGCAGGTCTTGCAGATATTGATAATCCTTCGGCAGTAAGTAAACGCCGGGCATATCTATCCCAGGGATGCTTGGTTTGATCGGTGCTGAACCGGTGGCCAGGACCAACTTTTCAAAACCTACCTTTTGCCCATCGGAGAATAGAAGCGTTTTGCCATCTCTCCCGGTGACCTCGCCCAAGAGAAGTTCAATGTTGTTTTTATCCAACAGGGCATCCGGCACGATGTCATCATCGACCGAGCTTAGGCTGTGTAGGATGTAAGGAATGCCGCAAGGGATTAAAGCAACCTTTTCCATGCGTACCAGCGCGATCGATTTATCCTGATTCGTGTTTCGTGCCGACAGGGCCGCCTGGATGCCCGCCGGTCCGCCGCCAATAATAATGATATCATACGCACTCATCTTACTGACTCCTTGTCATGACACCGCTACAAGCACGTCGAGTTCCGGAACAAATGCGCAATTCGTTACTCTCCCTTGAGAACGATAAAACCTCCGGCCAAAACCTTTCCTACGAATCCTGCGATCGATTGGAATCAGAACATCGTCTGACCCAAACGTTCCCCGGCATGGGAGTCCAACCAGAATTTGGCCTCCGCTGTACTTTTCAACTCACCATCCTGCTCCAGAGTAGCCTTCAACAGATAAAGGTGCGACTTTTGTTTTTCCACCCATGCGCGTACCGTGACCGCCCGGCTGGTAGAAACCGGGAGTCGAAAACGGACATTGAGTTCCGCGGTAACCCCGGTGAGGTCGCGGGCAAATAGACAATGGGTCATTGCTGCGTCAAACAGCAAAGCAATGATCCCGCCATGAAGCCGATCAGAATATCCCTGAAACTGCATTCCGCCCTGGAATTTCACTACCATGCTACCATCCGCACCGGCCTGAAATTGTAACCCAAGTCCAAATGGATCATCCGCGGCACAGACCACACAATTACAATGAAATTGTCTTGCCACCTTCGGGTATTCTAATTTGTTTTTTTCAATGGTCACACAAATTATCTCCGGTGGATAACGTCCCCGCGAGGAAGGCCTCGACCACAGCCTGCGGATTTTCGGCGTTAGCGCCAATGACGACCTGAATATTGTTTTGCGTGAAAAGCTGTTGAGCGCGCGCACCCATGCCTCCGGCGATAATTGTGGTTGCGCCTATCTCGGACAACCAGCGGGGTAGGACACCCGGTTCGTGCAGAGGTGGTTTGTGAAATTCAGTTTTCAGCACAGTCTTTGTTTCCGGGTCTACATCGTAAAGCGCAAACTGTTCACAGTGCCCGAAATGCGGGCAAAGTTGCCCATTTGCTACCGGGATCGCGATTCTCATGTGTAATGACCTCCTCGAAACTAGGTTTTATTCGATCAATGTCCACTAAAGGCAACATTCCATTTATGGGATCCGATTTAATAAACCCGTGGTGTGGCTTTTCGTCAGCGTAACGCATGGAGTGTTTACCCCAATTCATAAATTATGTTTCGCCACAGTGCATTTATCTCCTGGGCAATCAAGCCACCGGTGTACTCCACCACACTGCTTTTCATCAATTGTGCGGCAGTTACGCTCTTGTCGTAACTGATCTTTCCTACATTATGTGCACCTGACTCGCCCGCCTGTTTTTCAATTTGGGTGGTAATCTCCGGATTGATATCCCATTTATTAATGCAAACGACGGTTGGTATCTCCATAAAACCAGTTAATTTTACAACGCGCTCCAGATCATGTATCCCCGAAAGTGTCGGTTCAGTGACCACGAGCACCAAATCCGCGCCGGTAACCGAAGCGATCACCGGGCAGCCGATCCCCGGCGATCCGTCAACAATCAATAGGCCACGGCTTTCATTTTCGGCCAGCTCGCGAGCCACAGTTCGTACGCGCGTGACCAGTTTACCGGAGTTTTCTCCACCAACCTTTAGTCGGGCATGCACCATCGGCCCGCACCTGGTATCTGAGATAAACAACTCTCCGTCAACCACCTCCCGGAACTTGATTGCCTTATCCTCGCAGAAGTGAACACAAACTCCACACCCCTCGCAAGCAAGGGGATCAATACGGAAGGTCTCCGGGGCCAGATGATTTGGCGCACCGTCATGAAATACCGCATCAAAACGGCAAACCTCTTCGCATTTCCCGCAGTCGGTGCAGGCCGCGGCAATTATTCGGGCTTTCTTGCCCCCCTTGAACTCCTCTTCCCGCCGGATCTTTGGTGCCAACACCAAATGCAAATCGGCGGCATCAACGTCGCAATCGGCCATCACCGCGTTTTTGCTGAGGGCGGCAAATGAGGCGACAATGCTGGTTTTACCCGTCCCGCCTTTCCCGCTGATGACTACAAGTTCCTTCATTTATTCACCGTTGATTGTTTTTTTCCCAACCCGACGATGTTATCAAATAACAGGACAAATTCCTCAGTCAATTCGGGCGATGCGACCACTGCAGCGATTCCCCGTGAATACGCTTCCGCAATCCGCCGGCTGTCCGGGATCTCCAACAACACTTCAATGTTTTTTACAGCACAGTATCGCTTGACCTCATCATCGCCAATATCCGCCCGATTGATCACTATCCCAAACGGCAATTGTAATATGCCGAGCATACCGATGGCAAGTTTAAGGTCGTTTAAGCCGAAGGGGGTCGGTTCGGTAACCAGGAGTACGTAATCGGTGTTCTTGACCGCTTCGATGACCGGGCAGGATGTTCCCGGTGGTGCATCAATTATGTTGATGCCCTCCAGGTCAAGGTGGTTTTTGACTTCATGGATTAGAGGTGGCGATTGGGCTTCACCAATACGCAGCCGACCGGCAACATACCGGATATCATTGGCCGAACCGATTTCCACCTGGCCGACTTCACGTCCAATTTCGGTAATTGCATCGGTCGGACAAACCAATTGGCACCCACCACAGCTATGGCATAATTCAGGATAAACCAATGTTATTTCCGGTAATGACGCAATCGCTCCGAACTGGCAGATCTCGGCGCACTCACCACAGAATGTGCACAACTCCTGATCAACCTGCGGTACTGGTACACTAATTGTTTTTACCTGGTCAATATGCGGGTTTAGGAAGATATGACCGTTCGGCTCTTCAACATCACAGTCAACATAAGTCACTGCTTTCCCCTGGTCGGCAAGAGTCAAAGCCAGGCTGACAGCGATAGTGGTCTTTCCTGTTCCACCTTTCCCGCTGGCTACTGCAATTTTCATTGTCGTCCGTTCACATTTTCCGTGTCAGCGGCACACCACAATCAGGGCAATTGACCTGCACACAGGGAACGCCACGCTCATGCGGGAGTGTCTTTCCGCATTGCGGGCAAACACATTCCCCACCCGCTCCGGCGCCAGATCCTCCCATCCGTCCGCGACCGGCACCCTGACCCATTCCACGACCGCCACCTTTGCCCGGGCCTTGCCCACCCGGACCTGTACCATCTCCTCTAGGCATTTTGAACCTCCGGTGTTGTTCTTTTTTCTGGGACCAAGGTGATCGCGTTATTGGGGCACTGTTGCGCACACAAACCACAGGCGATACATCCTTCTCCCACAACGGGGAAACCGTCCGTCATCGTAATCGCACATACCGAGCAAACTTCTGCGCACATCCCACAACCAAGGCACAGATCTTCATCGATCAAAACCGTGAATTGGGGAGATAGCGCACTTGTTGTCGATTGTTTACCGGGAGAGGGATTAGTGGATGTAGGGCTAGTACCCTCTCGCAGTGGTGCGCCAATCGAACATTCCATCTCTGCCTGACGGCTTGTACTATAAGGAACCATCGGGCGGGCGACACCTGTTTCGTAATTCCCCGTCACGGTTACACGGGAAGTATCCAGCCACCGCTCATTTGTTGATTTTCGACGGCCATTGCCCTGTCTGGTGTTCCATCCACCATTGCCGCCGCGCCGGCAGCCCTGCCCACGTTTATACCCGTGGCCCCGCTGTTTGCCTCGATTCACTTATGTCCCCTCCAGCAGCTATCCCTGATCACGAACATATCCGTCTCAAACCGGCAACGCTCACCTACTTCTCGGCAGCCGCCGAGGAGGATTCCAATTCCTGCATGCGTTGTTTGATGTCTTCCAGCGCGTCCTCAAAGTATTTCGCCTGGCTTTTCAGTATCTCCAATTCATCATGTCTAACCGGTACCCCGTGAGCATACCTGTCGGGCAATACAGATC
>SDBS01002648.1_pt1 | contig 17825 bp, 20 predicted proteins | sample 2277091 | NCBI WGS metagenome assembly SDBS01 (sample SAMN10404972, study PRJNA504765) | marine sediment metagenome | isolation source: marine sediment core GS10_PC15, 163 cmbsf | place: Arctic Ocean: Southern Knipovich Ridge | collected 2010 | reverse complement strand
GCGCGCATAATAGAAGAAAATATGTCGGATGTACTGAAAGACGGCTCGCTTTTTATTCTCGAAATAGCCCTGGATCATTACTACTATAAAAACCTCATTGGCAGGGCGGAAAATCTCAGTCCCGGGGACAGAAAGGAAACGCTTCGTATCATTGGCGTTGAAATTGACCTGCAGAATATCAACTGGATCGTCCGTTTCAGAGGCTTTTATGATTTAACCCTTGAAGAGGCACTCAACATTATTATCCCCAGCGGTTTCAACCTGAGTTACAGCTCCTTTAAGGAAGCCTACGCGTCTCAGAATGTAACACAGATCCTGCAGGGAGTTGTTAAAGTTAGGTATCCGGGGCTGTCAACACTTTTATCTTCGCAGACAACCGACAGTTCTTCACGGCTTCTCCTCATAGAGCGCATTCTTGAACGAATCATGCTTCATGAAATACGAAGGATAATGACCGGATATCCGTTTACGATCGGAATAATCCTTTCCTATTTTATATTAAAAAAAAATGAGATAAAAAAAGTTCAATCAATTTTAAACGCGAAGCAGTACAATATTCCGGTTGATCGTATTAAAGGTGTTATCTGATGTCCACAACACGAATGGTTAAGCTTCTCGGAGTCGTTCTTGGCAGCGATGCTGATAAGGTAACTGATGAACTTCTTCGTAAAGGAGTGATGCAGTTTGTTAATATTGCGGAAGTCGAGCGCGAATGGTCTGATAGACTGAGTTCCGTTGATCCCGGGCTTTCCCTTGCAAGAATTGCTGATATGAGAAAACGAATTGAAAATTTCTTGAGCCCGGTCGGCCTCATTCCGCAAACGCCGGAAGAAATCGATTTATTGAACCGCAAGCCTGTTGATCTCGAGGAAGAAAGCATAAAACTTGACGGGATTGCTGAAGAATTACAGGGATATCGGGAACGTCAGCGGGCGGTCCAGCAGGAAATAATGAAGTTAGAGGACATCAAGAGGCATGTCGGTACTGACGCTTTAGATTTTTCTGAGGCGATGCTCAGTTCCCGCTACTCTTTTATTTCGATGCGGTTTGGAAAGGTACGGGATTCCAGCCTCAGTACATTCACCGCTGAAATGAAAGACCTGCCTTCAGTAAACCTCACAACAGGTAGAGACGGAGATGCAGAACAACTTCTTCTGATTTTCATGAAACGCGATACAGAACGTGTCGAAAAGATCCTTGAAAAAACGGGCTGGGTTGACATTGAAATACCCCGTGAGACCAGGAGCCTCAAGGAGGATGTCGCTTTTAATCTGGAAGAGAAGCTTTATCAGTTATACAGGGAGCAGGAAATATTAGGTGGAGAGGCAAAAACCTTTTTAAGGCGGAAGAGTGAAGATTTAAACAAAATGTGGGTTCGGCTCAGAATAAACGAGCTGTTCTATAAAATACAGTCTTACTTCAAAAGGTCTTCGCGCACGATGATATTTTCAGGCTGGCTTCCGGCGTCAAAACGGGCGTCACTCACCAGGGGGATCCGGCAGGCTGCTGAAGGGCGGTGCTATCTTGAATGGTTTGTTCCCGAAAGAGGCATAAAAAGAGATGCAGGCACAACGGTCCCGGTTCAGCTTAAAAATCCTCGATTCCTGTCTCCATTTCAGATGCTTGTCACAAACTATGGGGTTCCCGAATACGGTACAGTTGATCCCAGCCCCTTTGTAATGATCGCCTATCTCATTATGTTTGGTCTTATGTTTGCTGATGTCGGGCAGGGGGCTCTGCTGGCCCTGGCCGGACTGCTTGGGACCATCTTCTTTAATAAAAAGAAGGAGGCCTGGCAGAATCTTTCAAAGCTCATCATCTGGTGCGGTCTTTCTTCTGTTATTTCAGGATTTCTTTTTGGATCATATTTTGGAATGGATTTGTTAAAACCATTATGGTTTGATTTTCATGGAATAGTATCCGGCCATCCGCACAAACAGTCGTCTGTAAATGATATATTCGATATACTGGCCATAACTGTATATTTCGGTATTGCGGTAATCGGTACGGGCCTGCTTTTTAACTGGATAAATCTTTCAAAAAAAAAGCTGTGGGCAGAATTGTTTTTCGACAAGACAGGTATAGCGGGGGGATGGTTTTTCGGCGGCGGCATTTACGTGGCGCGGTATATGATAACTCATAACTACCGTGAGTTCCCGGAGCTTTCGGTCATGTTCTGGCTGGTGGGCCTGCCTATGCTGTTACTTTATATTAAGGGACCGCTGCATTTTATGAAGCAGAAGAAGGTTAATGGAAAAAGATTTACTATCCTGACACTGTTAAATTTTGCAATGGAATGGGTGGTTGAACTTCTGGAGGTGTTTGGCGGTTATCTATCAAATACACTGTCTTTTATGCGGGTTGCCGGTCTGGGAATTGCCCACGCGAGTTTGATGATTGCCTTTTTTGAGATTTCGAGGATGGTAAACCCGGGGGAGGGGTCGGTTTACTTTAATATATTATCAATACTAATACTGATTTTCGGTAACATTCTGGTAATCGGACTTGAAGGGCTTACAACTGGAATTCAGGCTCTGCGTCTCAATTACTATGAATTTTTCACAAAATTTTTCAGCGGCTTCGGTGAAATGTATTCACCTGTTTCTCTAAAAAGCCGTGACTAACAGCGCGAATTTCGAATTCAGGGGAGGGAAAATGGAAAATCCTAAAAAGAGCTTAAAGAAAAAAATCTTGTTGAGTATTGTTGTTGTGATTTTTATTATGACAATCGCGAGTATTACAACGGGGGTGAAAATATTTGCTCAGGGCAAGGAAACAGAGGCCGGGGAAGTGGCTGCTGTTGAAAAAACAATTACACCGGAGATTGCTTCTGTCTCGAAGTTTGCTTTTATCGGCGCCGCGATTGCCTTCGGGCTGGGCGCCATGGGTGCCGGCATCGCGATCGGTAATGTGGGTGCCGCGGCAATGGGGGCTATAGCTGAAAAGCCTGAAATTGCAGGCCAGGCGCTTATTTTTGTCGCGCTGGCGGAGGGCCTCGTGGTATTTGGATTTATTACCGCTCTCATGATTCTAGGAAAGGTGTAGGAATAGTATGAAGTACTTTATTATCGGTGATGAGGACGCGGTTCTGGGTTTCGGTATGGTAGGTGTTCAGGGCCGTACCGCTGTGAATCCCGAGGATGCCAGGGAGGCGTTTCAATCTGCTCTGAATGATAAAGATATTGGTATCATAATTATTACTGAGAGAATAGCAAGACAGATCAGGACGACAGTTGACAGGTTTTTATTTAAAGAACAGTTTCCATTGGTCATTGAAATACCGGACCGTAAAGGCTCAGTGCCTGGAAGAATCGGGATACGTGAAATGGTGAATGCCGCGATTGGTGTAAAAATTTAATGGAAGATGAGGACGCTGTGGATTCTGCTGAGAATGGAAAACGCGCGCTGATTGAGGGTATAGAGAAAGACGCGAAGAGCGAAGCTGATAAAATAAAAAAAGACGCGGAAAAACAGGCTGAGGACCTGAAACGGTACTTAAAAAAACAGGTTGATTCCATACTCAAAGAGGCCCGTGAGAAAGCCCGCGCGCAGTCTGACGCAATTAAGAAAAAGGTACTATCAGGACTGGAAATTGAGATTAAACGCATAGCAATGAGAGTGCAGGATAAAATATTCAGTGAAATTATGGATAGTGTGAAGGGAAAGTTCGGGATGCTTGTTGGGAAATCTGAATACCGCGCAATCCTCAGTAACTGGATCGTGGAAGCCATGATAGGACTTGGAACAGAAAAGGCTGATGTTAATGCTTCGAAGATAGAGAAACATCTGATCGATGAAAAGCTGCTGACAGGCGCTGAAAAAATGGTGAAAGAATTAACCGGCCGCGCAGTAAAACTAGGCGTTTACGGTGATCCTGTGCTGAGTTCTCAGGGCGTGGTTCTAACGGCCGGGGATGGAAGAACAGCGTTTAACAATCAGGTGGCGACAAGACTTTTGAGAAAACAGCAGTCTGTTCGAAAGCTGATGTACGAAAGATTAGCTGATGAATAGTGCCCGGGCCGGTAACTATCAGTTGAAGTTTAATTAAAAAATCAGGAATGCCAATGGAAGGACGTATAATCGGGCAGGTACGACGGGTGAACGGGCCTGTAATTGAAGCAATGGGAATCAAAGATGCAATGATGTATGAGCTTGTGAAAGTGGGTGAGGAAAACCTTATAGGAGAAATCGTTAAGCTTGAAGGTAGCGGCGCTGTCATTCAGGTTTATGAAGATACAACCGGGGTCGCGCCCGGGGACCCGATTTTTGGTGCCGGCATCCAGCTTTCAGTAGAGCTTGGGCCCGGGATAATAGGGACCATTTATGACGGCATACAGAGGCCCCTTGAAGAAATACGGAAGATTTCTGATATGTATATTAAACGGGGTATTCAGGTTCCTTCGCTGAACAGGGATAAAAAATGGAAATTTATTCCTCTCCTTTCACCGGGCGCGTCCATCTCGGGGGGTATGATTCTTGGTTCAGTACAGGAAACAGAGAGGGTTGAGCACAGGGTGCTTGTTCCGCCCATGGACAGCGGAGTTCTGAAATCGATCGTGCCGGAAGGTGAGTACGGTGTGGATGAGCCGGTTGCCATTTACAGCGGACCCAAAGGAGAAAAAGAGCTCACTCTCATGCACCGCTGGCCGATAAGGGTGCCGCGTCCTGTAAAACAGCGTCTGGCTCCGGAGATTCCCTTGATAACAGGGCAGAGAGTTATTGATACGCTGTTCCCTGTTGCAAAGGGGGGTACGGTGGCAATTCCCGGGGGATTCGGTACTGGAAAGACCATGACCCAGCAGGCAATCGCTAAGTGGTGTGATGCGGACATTATTGTGTACATCGGATGCGGTGAAAGAGGGAACGAGATGACCGATGTGTTAACGGATTTCCCGAAACTGATAGACCCCCGCACCGGAAGGTCGCTAATGGAGAGAACCGTACTCATTGCCAATACCTCCAATATGCCTGTTTCTGCACGGGAGGCGAGTATATACACAGGCGTTACTCTCGCGGAATATTTTCGTGATCAGGGATATCACGTTGCAGTAATGGCCGATTCTACCTCGAGGTGGGCGGAGGCTCTTCGTGAGCTTTCCGGAAGGATGGAGGAGATGCCGGCAGAAGAGGGTTTTCCTGCATACCTCCCAACCAGAATCGCGGAGTTTTATGAGCGGGCAGGGTATATGAGAGCTAAGTGTGATAAAATCGGCTCCATAACGATAATAGGTGCTGTTTCTCCTCCCGGAGGAGATTTTTCCGAGCCGGTTACCCAGCATACAAAGCGGTTTATAAGGTGTTTCTGGGCGCTCGACCGGGGTCTTGCGAATGCCAGGCATTATCCGGCGATATCCTGGATTGACAGCTACAGTGAATATCTGAACGATGTGAAATCATGGTGGGAGAAGGTAAGCGCGGAATGGGAGAAAGACCGAAAAGAGATAATGGAAATTTTACATAAAGAGGTGCGCCTTCAGCAGGTTGTCAAGCTTGTTGGGCCTGATGCACTGCCTGATACCCAGCGATTTGTCCTGAATGTATGCACGCTTTTTAAAAACGCGTTTCTTCAGCAGAATGCTTTCGATAAGATCGATATGTTTTCCACGGTTGAAAAGCAGGTGAAAATGCTCCATATTATTCTCACCTTCTGGAGGAGAGGATCAGAATCCATAAAGAGGGGAGCAACACTCGTTAAGCTAAGGAGAATGAAAGTTTATCAGGACATCGTCAAGATGAAATACACCGTGCCCAATGATGATTTATCGGAACTTGATAAAATTGAGGCGCGGCTTGAGAGGTCCTTTGATCAGCTGGAGACAATATATGCCTGAAGCATCCAATAAAGACGATTTGTATGAGGGCCTTCTATCAGGCCGTGAATATATCGGAATTGATAAGATCGACGGCCCTCTCATATATATCAGTAAAACACATCCGGTCGGGTACCGTGATCTTATCGAGTGTGTCGACGGGTCGGGAAACGTCAGGCTCGGTATCGTTCTGGAAACCTCAACCGATGTTGTTGTTGCCCAGGTCTTTGAGGGGACAACCGGATTAAACTTACCCGGCACACGGGTCCGTTTTTCCGGAGAGCCGTTGAAAATCTCTGTTTCAAAGGAAATGCTCGGCCGTATTTTTAATGGACTTGGAAGCCCTATAGATGACGGCCCGCCCCAGAGGGGTGACATCGAGCTCAATGTAAACGGGATGCCGGTAAATCCGACCGCACGGGAGTACCCCAGCGATTTTATACAGACAGGCATATCGATAATAGACGGTATGAATACTCTTATCAGGGGACAGAAGCTGCCCATCTTCTCCGGGAACGGTCTTCCCCATAACGAACTTGCGGCCCAGATCGCGCGGCAGGCAAAGATACTTGGAGACGAAGGCAGCTTTGCGGTCGTATTCGCAGCCATGGGGGTCAAGCACGATGTTGCCCGGTACTTTATCCGTTCATTTGAGGAAAGCGGAGTTCTGGAGAATGTAGCTCTTTTTCTTTCTCTTGCAGACGATCCGTCGATAGAGCGGTTGATTACCCCGCGTACCGCTCTGACCCTTGCCGAATATCTTGCGTTTCATGAAGAGATGCATGTGCTTGTCATCATGACAGACATGACAAATTACTGCGAGTCCTTGAGGGAGATTTCGACAATCAGGGGAGAGATACCCTCGAGGAAAGGATATCCCGGTTATCTTTATTCGGACCTCGCGGAAATTTATGAGAGGTCAGGGATGATTAAAGGTGTGAGAGGGTCGATTACCCTCCTTCCCATACTGACAATGCCGAATGACGATATCTCTCATCCTATTCCCGACCTCACAGGCTACATCACAGAGGGGCAGATTGTCTTTGAAAGGGAGATGTATGGGAGAGGAATATATCCTCCTGTTGCCGGACTGCCTTCACTCTCCCGCCTCATGAAGGATGGTATAGGTAAGGGTATGACCCGTGAGGATCATCCCCATCTGGCAAGCCAGCTTTTTGCGGCGTACAGCTATGTCAAGGATGTGCGTAACCTGGCATCGGTAATAGGAGAGGAGGAGCTTACCCCGCTGGATCACAACTACCTTGAGTTCGGCCTGGAGTTTGAACAGAAGTTTATCTCTCAGAGCACAGAGGAAACGAGAAGTATCGAACAAACACTGGACCTTGGGTGGGAGGCCCTGCGCACGCTCCCGGTCGATGAGCTGCACCGTCTTACAGAAGAGGAGATTGAGAAATATTATATGTAGATGTTTAGCCGCTGGTGTCCTCTCGCAAATTTATTGACACTTGATTCTCTATAAACACCAGCTCAATAAAATGAAATTAGCCGCTTTAAGAGAGTATTATGGCACAGCTTAACATGGCGCCTACGAAAACAAATCTGCTTAAGCTGCGTGATGAACTGAAGTTTGCCCAGCTTGGTTATGATCTTCTGGATCAAAAACGGAATATTTTGATCATCGAACTTTTGAATTTAGTCGATCAGACCATTGACTTTCAGAGCCGTGTTGAAGACGCGCTGTCGAAATCCTATAGAACACTCGAAGAAGCGGTCCTCCAGATGGGTAAACTCAAGGTTCTGAACCTTGCCAGCGCTGTAAATATCGAAACAAATATCCATATTGGGACAAGGAGAATTATGGGGGTTTCGCTGCCTGTTGTAGATACTGATTTTGAGGAAAGGGCACCCTATTTCAGTCCGATGGGAACAAGTTTCTGGATTGATAGTTCTCTGGATACATTTAAATCCGCGCTGAAACTGCTCGGAAAACTGGCCGAGCTGAGAACATCCGTACTGCGGCTTGCAGCCGAAGTGAGGAAAACCATTAGAAAAGTAAACGCGCTTGAAAAAATCGCTATTCCCGATCTGAAAGAAACTGTATCATATATAGAAAGCAGGCTTGAGGAAAACGAACGGGACATGTTTGTATTGATGAAAATGGTAAAAGGACGTCTTGAAGTAAAAAGAGCAGGTGCAGTGAATAAAGGGGAGAAAAATAGTGAATAGTCCCATAAAAAAAATTATGGTGTACATTGACGGGTCAGAGCAATCGATTACCGCGGCGCAGTACGCGCTCTGTTTGAGCAAATTTACCGGTGCTGATCTTATGGCTTTTTATGTAATAAACACAAAGGCCCTGGATGACCTTCTGAAAGCGAGAATATTTCTGAAAGAGGAGCAGATGGATTATGAGCGTGATCTTGAAGAAGATGCAAGGCGGTACTTAAATCACGTCAGAGAGCTGGCCCGGGATAAGGGGATCACTATTGAAACGAGAAGCGCGATGGGTAATGTTCATCGGGAAATTGTAAAGATTATTAAGGAAGAGGGCTTTGACCTTCTTATCATAGGAGAGCTCTCCCATATACGCAGCAGGAGGGATGAATTTTACGACGAAACGGAACGGGCAATGCGTGTAGTGCCATGTTCTGTGCTTATAGTGAAAGACGAAGACAGCGTCTGGGAGCATTACGAGTCGCTGGGAAAATAAGGAAATGATTCTTGAGAACCGTGTTTAAAAGAGGGGAATTCAGCAAACTCTAAATAATTTACGAGGTGATTTATGGCACTTGTTGACCTGATCTCATCCGAAGTTGTTAAGGTTCCTTTAACGGCGGATAATAAACCTGCAGTAATCAGGGAGCTGGTTCAAATATTAAAAGATTCCGGTAAAATTGACGATTTCGACCATGTACTGGAAGCGATTCATAAACGCGAAGAGATGGGAAGTACCGGACTCGAGCTCGGCATCGCTGTGCCCCACGCGAAAACCGGTGCAGTTAAGAGTTTAACCGTGGCTATAGGCATCTCACCGGAGGGTATTGACTTCGGTTCCCTTGATTCAAAGCCTTCTCAGCTTTTTTTCCTGATGCTGGCACCTCCCAATCAGTCCGGTCCTCACATTGAAGCGCTAGCGGAAATTGCAAAACTTTCACGTTCCACGGCATTTATTAGCACACTCATTAATGCACGGTCTTCTCAAGAGGTGGTTGAGTTATTCCGGGAGGATTAGTAATTATATCTTTTAATTGAGGTTGTCTCACAACCTCTTATATACAGATTATACATTTGATGCTATAAATTATACAGGCCCCCAGCACCACCTTCTGTACCAAAGAGCCATTTTATCAGGGTTTTATTACAACTTTTAAAGCTTCTCCTTTAATAAATACCTCCAATCCCCTGAAGAAATCCTCAAGTTTGAAGGTATGTGTGATCAGTAATTTTGTGCTTATTTTGCCGCTTGTGAGGAGTTTCATCGCGTCGAAATGATTTTCAGCAGTGGAATCAGAGGCACCAAATACCGATATCTGGCCATAATGTATCTGGTTTGCGTCTATGTTAACACAGGGGTTATCTTTAGGCACACTTGCAAAGAGGCTTATCCTGCCTCCCTTTGACACAAGTTTGAAGGCAAGCTTGACAGCTTCAGTACTGGGAGCAGCATTTATTACCACATCAGCTCCAAGCCCGCCTGTTAATTCCAGCACTGTTTTTTCCGGATCTTCGTATTCAGAACAGATGACCCGGTCGATGTTGAATTTCCTGTCCATTTCAAAACGTTTTTTTAACCGTTCGATGAGTATGGTTTTTACAGCGCCCCGTGCCTTTGCCGTTTCAGCATGAAGAAGCCCTAAAGGGCCGCCTCCAATAACAACAACGGTGTCAGGAAAACCCACACGCGCTATGTTCTGGCCGTTAATTACACAGCCCAGCGGCTCGCATATACTTCCGTCCTCATCGGATAAGTCATCCGGAACTTTCATCAGGTTTCCATGATCAATCCCGCGAATGGGGACCTCAAGGTACTCTGCAAACGCGCCGTTGATATAAGTCCCTACAGGCAGTTTATCCATGCATAGATTGAACAAAGTTTTCCGGCACATGGCGCATTTTCCACAGGGTATTGTGGTCGCCATGGTTACCCTGTCGCCTGGTACAAAGCCTTTCACGTGTTTACCTGCTTCTGTAATTGTGCCCACAAATTCGTGCCCGAGGATTACCGGCGGTTTTATACTTGCAATTCCAAAGGTATAAGCCTTCGCGTCTGTCCCGCAGATCGCGCAGGCGTTTACCCTGATAATGACAGAATCATCCTTAACGGTCGGCTTTTCGACCTCTTTAAGCTCTACCTCTTTAACCCCTCTGTAAACTATTGCGCGCATTACCCCTCCTCTTAAAAGAATCATATATTATTTTATACAATTTTCACTAATACTGTGGTATTATCTGCCCTTTTTGGTATACTGTATAAATAAAATATCATTTATAAAATAATAAATAGAACAGGATAAATATACACATTAAACAGGCACGGTAGTAAAAATATCGGATAACCAGGAATAATTTCTTGCAGGAACAACTTATTAATCTTTTTACCAGGTTATATAATTCAGTTGGTGCCGCAGGTGTTCTGTCCGGTATAATTGCAGGATTTTTCCTGCTTTCAGTTTATTTCTCCCTGAGAAGAAAGTTTAATATTTTTAAAAGGGCTGAGAGGAATTACAACAGGGGGAACAGGCATAGGGCACTTGTTCTTCTTTCTACTCTTTTAGAAAAAAAGACTTCCGATAAACAGGCTCTTCTGTTGAAAGCTGATATTGAGAGAGACCAGGGAGACTATGCCGGCGCCGAGAAAGATTATTACAGACTGATAGATCTTAAAAAGCCGGGAGACGGAATCGATGTATTTGAAATGAAGGGCAGACTCCTGCTGCCGCTCTACAGGCAGGACAAATTACTTGAAACGCTAAACCTTTCCGGGGAGCTTCTATCAATAGAGAAGGGGAATGCTGAGTCGCTTTACTATCTGGGCCTCATCTTTATAAGTCAACTGTATTATAAAGACGCGTTAAAAATTTTAGAGCGTTTGATCTACAACCGTCCGCTTATGCATCAGGCGCTTTTTGCGGGCGCGGTAACCCTTGTTCAGTTGAAGGATTTTGAAAAATCTCTTCTTTATATAAAAAGAGCTCTCGCACTTGATAGTAACTCTTTTTATAAATTAATTTATGCCGGGATTCAATATTTAATGGAAAATTATACCAGGGCAAAAGATACTGTTAAGGGAATTCCTGTAAAAGAAAAAGCGCTTGATACAGTTAAACAGTTTATTTTTTCCCTGAGACTGAATGCGTTTTGCAGCTCAATGCTGGGGCTATTTGATGAAGCAATTGCCGGGTTTAAAACTATCCATGAATTATCGATAAAATCAAAGAAAAATGTAGAGCCCGGGACTAATGCCGGCCTGGTTTATGATGAGTTTGGAAAGAAAAAGGCCGGCTGGCCCTCAGATAAAGGGGTCTCGCCGATCAATGGGCAGCAGTCGGATAAAGAGGCCTCGACGATCAATGGGCAGCATTCAGATAAAGAGGTCTCGCCAGCTGCCGGCGATTCTCCTCTTCATACATATTTCAGACTTAAAGAGGTCGCGATTGATGAAGGTGAGATAACTGCTGCCCGGAGTGAAGGCCTAACATCTTCGAAACAATTTTTGGATCTCATGGGACTTTCCGCGCAAACCAGAGCTGCTTTAGATGTAGGCCTGTGTCTCGTAAAATCGGGGCGCTTTTCTGAAGCGCACAGCTTTTTAAAAGAAATAAAAACACAACATCCTGAAGTGCTTGGAATGCATAAGGTGCTTGGACTTATCGAGGAGCAGGAGAAAAATGTTTCAGGTAAAAAGAAGGGTGATACAGATTATCCTGCGATTAGAAGAAGCACAGAAAAAATTATAAAAGAAAAAAGGGGGAGATACGAACTGTGGGAGTACATTAGAGAATGGGAAAAAAACAGCATTAGACCCTATCACCTGTTAATTTTATCGGATCTAACATCGAAAAAACAGCTCAGCCCTATTTTGCTTTTAAAGGTGAAGGATAACTTTAAGCTTAACTTGTAAAAGAATAACTTTAAGCTTAACTTTTAAAAGGATAACTTTAAACTTGACTTTTAAAATTGAGGCGTATAAATTTTTCCTTTCACTGGGGGATTGTGTAATGGTAGCACAGCAGATTCTGGATCTGCTTGTGAGGGTTCGAATCCTTCTCCCCCAGAATGGTTTATTTATTTTATTGTAAGTATTTAAACAGACCTTCTCTTTTCCCCTGCTTCTCTTTTCATCAAATGTAAACACATTTGTAAACAGAAATGAAAGGGGAAAATATGGCTCACAAACCTTTTAACCTTTATAAAAGACCTGCCACTAAAAAGAATAAATACACCTGGTATGTCAGGTTTTATGATGAGGAAGGGAACCGGCTCGCTGGCAGAAGTACGGGGCAAACTTCAAAATCGGCCGCGGAAGCCTGGTCTTTTGAACAGCTTAAAAAGGAATAATAATTAATAAGAAGAATATCACTTTTGGGAAATATGCTCAAGACTGGTGGGTATGGGACAAATGCCAGTATGTCAAGGGGAAGATTGCCAGGAGTGGTGAGCTCTCAAGAGCTTATGTTGATTTAATGCGAGCGTATTTAGATAATCATATTTTACCATATTTTAATAATAAAAAACTTCAGAAGATAAATACAAGAATGATTGAAAACTGGATCCTGTGCCTCAGAGAAAAGCACGGAAGAACCGATAAACCTTTATCACACTCAACAGTTAATCATGTATTAACTTGCCTGAAAATCATGCTAAAAGAAACTGTCCGGTTAGAATACCTGCATAAAAGCCCTGCCGATTCAATAATACAACTCAAAGAAAAACCTAAAGAAAAAGGTATTCTTATCATTGCTGAGGTAAAGAAGCTTTTTCAAGATGATAGCATTGACCATATATGGGACGGAGATCGGCAGCATTATACAATAAACCTTTTGAGCGCAAGCACTGGAATGAGATTAGGGGAATGCCAGGCTTTACAGATACAGCACTTTCATGATGACTATGTATCAGTAATTTGGAACTGGGACCCGAAGTATGGTTTAAAAGTCCCTAAACGAAATTCACAAAGAGAAATTCCGATTCCCTCGAAAACATCCTCTTATTTACAGGAATTAATCGGCCTTTCACCCTTTAAAGAGCCTGAGGATCTTGTATTCTTCGGAGATGATAGGAAAAAACCAATTAGAGGGGAAATAATTCTTAAAGAATTATATAAAGCTTTTGAAAGAATAGGTATATCACCAGAAGAACAGGAGGAAAGGAATATAAAATTTCATTCCTGGAGGCATTTTTATAATAGTTCAATGCGCGGTAAGATTCATGATGCGAAACTAAGAAGGCTCACAGGACACAAGACCTTAGAAATGACCGAACATTACACGCATTTCAACATTGAAGATTTTAAGGATGTGCTGCAGATCCAGGAGGAATACTTTTCATAAGGATATAGGCGTAACATAAGACGCAGAATATAAAGTTGGAAATTGTAAAGGATAGGGATCAGCTGCCCGACAAGGCCGTGTCCTCGGCCGGCCTTCCTTTACAATATTTTATCCGGGGGATCACTTGCCGAGGGGTGAAGGATGAAGAATATCAATGATGATGGAAAAACATTTTTAACAAAAGGATTAGGAAAAAGTATTAAATCAGATGCGGAATTTCCAAAATTCAAATTCAGTTCTAAACTTGGAGAAAATTTTTTATTGGAATTAATAAAACCTACTGACGAGGCAATAAAGAGATGTGAATTATTTTACTGTGAGTTATCTGAAAAAATTGGATGTCTGAGAAAAGAAAGGGAAAATTATAGTTTAATAAAATACCATTATGGGTCCGAACTTATTAAGTTGCTTAAATCCATCAATCATCCTTACGGTACTAATTACCAGGATTTACTTATTAGGAAACAAATTAGAGACCTCAACGAAGTTATAAAACTTATTGAAAGTAATATTAAAAAAATTGAGAAAGTACTAACGAAGAAGGTTAAACAATATAAAAATAAGCAGCAGAAGTACCCAGAAGAAAAGAAAAGCGGACGGTTCGTTTTTCACAAAGATGGTGACTATTGGAAAATAGTTTTTAATGGTAACTCATACCAACCTTAAAGCATATAAACGGATTAAGTTATATTCAATATTTATTAAAACATACATCCCCGCCGGGCAAACCCATACAAGGCATTTATTTACATCAGATTGTTAAAGTAGGTCATGAAGTTACGCAATTTCCTTATAAACAGGAAGATTATTTGATTCCAAAAGGAAAATGGCATTTGGAAAATGAGATACCCTTCGATGAACGCAGAGATGTTTTACAGGGTTCTACACCTGACAATTTAAAAAATAATGCTCGATCGAATATTACAAATCGTATAAATAAAGCGAAAAGTGCGATAATAGGAAGTGATAAACAACATCTTGAATTATCTATTTACCTTGATAATACAATTAAAACAAAAAATGGATTTTCCTATTTCCCCGAGTTAGGCCAACCCTATCCCATCAAATGGGAATTTTAATCCCAAAAACTCGAAATTTCTTAAAAAAATTCAAATTATTACTCCAAAAGTAACACTTAATAATAAGGGATATTCAATAAAAATTAAATAAATTGGAGGGCTCCATGTCGAATTTAATGACAGTTGAAGAAGCTGCTGAGTTTTTAGGGTTTTTGGAAAAGAAAAAATTGTGAAATTGTAGTTTATGTTGTGAGCCAATGGATCAGTTTATATGAGTATAAGAGGGTCTATTTATCTGAGCGCTATAGAAAAGACCCGGAAGAGACCTGTTGGAAAGAAAAGGCTGAATTTCAAATCAAATATGGGCAATTAATTGAGAAAATTGATACTGATGATTGGACACCGGGAATAAAGAAACGATTCGAGGACGGCCTTGATTTCCTTAAGGTATCGTTGAAACTGGAAAAGGTTACCTCTGCGCAGGAGTTGACAAAGTGAATGAATCTACAAAAGCATTACTCAAAGAAATAGAAGATTACAATTTTGAGCCTGAGCTTTATGATTTATTGGCTGGTCATTTTATAGCAAAAATACACAATCAACAACTTAGTGATTTAGTTTATAAACATGCTAAAAAGATGCCCTTTGATATGATTTTAGAATTTTGGCAGGCTCTTGAATACCCCGTAATGGATATTGAGGAAGGCTGCAATATTTCTGGTTTCAATGCCTGGTATCTAAAGACCTATGATAAAACCGTAGAGGAAGCGAGTAAATAAGAGACCTGCCGGGGAGGACCAGCCCTCCCCTTAGCCACAAGGAGCCCCAGATCCCCGGGGCTTTTTTATTAAGCATGGTTTAATTAATCGCTCAAAATGATCACATCAATGGATGCCCTTTTTGAAATAGATAATAACCATTACCTACCATTATATAAGTTAAATTGTTAATTTTTTGTAGAGTTATATTTACATCCTGATTTTTTTCAATCTTATCAGCTAGCTCTATGAGGGCCGCTTCTAAGTTATCAAAATATTTTTCCGGTATTTTGATAGCTATCTCCATTCCCCTAACTATCTCTTGCACTTTAGTAATTATTGTGGAATGTGACGTTTGCAAAATCATATGAATATGTATAAGAAGCGGATTATACTCTTGATTAAATATACGAGGCAAAATTCCATACGCTGCGCTGTAATAAAATAATTTTGCCATAGGATCTTTCTCTTCATTCATTTTTTTTACAACAAACTTAAATTCATCAGCAATTGTTTTTCGAGCACTATCTGATATTTCTAAATGTTTCATTACAGAAATCTCCTTATCCTGCCACTGTCTTTATATTTTCATTTCCTGCAGTATCATATCCTAATGGTTGTGACACTACAGATACTGCAGATCCTGTTACATTTGTCATTGATTTAAAGTAATTAGAGAAATCAATCTTTTCAAAAATCGGTTTTTCTTTATAAGGAAATATAAATACAGGGCTCTCTACTTTTGGAATAAAATTTATTTCTGTTGTTAGATCTAAGACATCACTTAACTTAATCATAGTTTCAATAGTCATATTTGTTTTACCCTTTAATATCTGGCTAACATAAGATTTACTAACATTCAATCTTTCAGCTAATTCTTTTTGTGTTATTCCTAATTCTTTTAGACGATTGTATACTTGAATGGCTATCTTAAATGTAGTAGACTCTATTTTATACTCTACTGTTTTCTCTAATTCAGTTTTTAATTCTTTATACCATTCCGCCATCTTTGCCATTTTATTCTTCCTCCCAAATCTGATTTTGATCAAATCTTCCTTTTAATCTTATGGCTCTATCATATTCGTTTTCTTGTACTTGTTGTGTTTTTATAAAATGGGTAGCTAATAATAATTTATCTCCCTCTCTGAAACAACATATCCTATGTCTTTCTTTCTTCAATTCACAAATATAAACCCTACCTTTTCTCCAGCATTTATAAAAACTTGAATGAATATTAGTACCATGATCAGCTAAATAATCTATGATTTTTGTAAAACCACTAATTATGCTTTTATTGATATTTTCTGTTCTTTCAAGAAATTCTTTAACCTCGGATAATCCATTATCTTCTAGTGTATATATGTTTAAAGCTTCTCTTTTTAATAAAAGTATAGCCCGCATTGATACTCTCGTCAAGGTTAAGTTAAAACTTAACCCGAAATTAAAATTTAATAAATAATTGTATATTAATAAACGAAAATCATCAATATATCATTTATTAAATCCGCATTAATTAATTACCTACCGAAAAGCACAAGCAGACTTTTTACTCTGCTTGTTTGTAAACAGAATTGTAAACAACCCTAAAGTAAAACAACGGAAAAACGGTACAAACGGGGGAAAATAAGTCTTGACTCAATTTATTATATAGTGGTAAGATATATTGATAAATGCAAACACAGAAAAGCAGGGGAAAAGGGCCTTGTTACATTCTGGATCTGCTTGTGAGGGTTCGAGTCCTTCTCCCCCAGATATTTTCCTTCTCTCTTCACAAATACATATTTAATTCTGGTCCCATCCAAAGATGTATGAATAATCAGAATGATTTAAACCACCCGGCTTTTTTGATGGTCAGAAGAGTTATATCCTGAATATGTCAGAAAAGGGGATAAGATGAAAAAGATAATTTTTATTTTGATATTTTTATTGGCACCAATTGTGATCCTTGGTATAGATGACGTATATTCCCGGGAAACACTTAGAGGCCTGAAAGGTTTTGGTGTAATAGTATATATAAACGGCATAGATGAACTGAGCGAAGAACAGGTAAGAATGGATACAGAGTTAAAACTTAAAATGGCAGGGATAAAAGTTATCTATACTGATGATATGAACTCAATCAGGGATGCGATATTCAAGGTCGAGGTCATTGGTTTTGAAACTTCTGATAGGCGGAATTACAGCTTTGGAATACGTATTGAAGTAAGGCAATATGGAACTTTCAAAGCCTCTGGCCGAAGAGGTTTTGTTGGAGATGTGGAAACATGGTCATTATGGACAGTGGGGTTAGTAAGAAAAAGCGAAACAGGTTTCATCAGAAACACAATAAACGATTATGTTGATATGTTTATTAATGCCTATTTTTCTGTAAATCCGAAATAGGAGGTAGTAGAAAAACACTATCTCATTTTAGAAAGGCAAGATAACTTATGAATTTTAATATCGTAAAAAATAAACCTTGACGTACTTCTTCTCGTAATATTACCATATATGAGCAAATATTAACAATAGCAAGAAAATGGATTCGAAACTTTCTCTTTAAAAGGCGCTATCGTCTAGGGGTTAGGACAGGAGATTCTCATTCTTCAAACCGGGGTTCGATTCCCCGTAGCGCTAATGTCGGGGATGAATACCCGAAACTTTTCAAGGGGTATTTGTAAAGTAAGTTTTATTTCCTTTGATTTTTCTATCTCTACTTTTTTTACAAAACATTCGAGCAGTAGTTTT
>SDBS01002647.1_pt1 | contig 17826 bp, 15 predicted proteins | sample 2277091 | NCBI WGS metagenome assembly SDBS01 (sample SAMN10404972, study PRJNA504765) | marine sediment metagenome | isolation source: marine sediment core GS10_PC15, 163 cmbsf | place: Arctic Ocean: Southern Knipovich Ridge | collected 2010 | reverse complement strand
TGATAGGCGCCCAGCAGGAAGATACCTAATATATAGGGCTCACCACCCGGGTGAAGAGCGTGCAGCGGCAGAGTCGATTCCACGCCCTCGGCATCCGGATAAAAATCCAGGCGGCCATCGGAATCACAGGTGATGTCTTCGAGCACACCCCGCTGATCCGGTCTCTCATCCAGACGGTTAAGCGGCACCACCGGGAATACCTGTTGAATAGCCCATGCATCGGGCATGGACTGGAACAATGAAAAATTGACGAAATATTTACTGGCAAGACGCGCATTTAGTTCATCAATCAGTTCGCGGTGGTCATGCTTCTCCGACGACAGCATGGCCCGCGCGCGCTGGCACAAAGATTGATAGATATTTTCTGCCGACGCCCGTTGCGTCAGCGTCAGTTCGCCGCGGGAAAACATCGCCTGGATCTTGCCAAAGTTACTGCGGGCATTGTGAAATGCCTCGATAATCTGGCGCTGTCTGATCTGTTGCAGGTCATCCCACAGGGCCTTCACCTCCGCTGGCGCGTCCGCCTCAGGTTCGACTTCCGGTGGATCAGACCGCTGCTCGCTTTCAATCACATTGGTAATCAGCATGGCATGATGCGCCACCATGGCACGCCCGGCCTCGGTGATGATCTCCGGGAATTCAATGGCTTTTTCCGAACAAACCTTGTCCAGCGCGTCAACCACGGCGCTGGCGTACTCGTCGATGCTGTAGGTGACGGAACAGTAGTTGCGTGAACGTGTGCCCTCATAATCAATGCCCAGCCCGCCACCGACGTTGACGGTTTTAACGGGAAGCCCTTCGGCCTTCAGTGCCGCGTAGAAACTGGCGCCCTCGGCCAGCCCCTTCTCGATGTCCGATAACCGCGGGATTTGCGAACCCATGTGGAAGTGCAACATCTGCACACTGTTATCCAGCCTTTCTTCTTTCAGGCGTTTAATGGCGACAATAATTTGTTGGGAGGACAAACCGAATTTGGACTTGTCGCCGCCGGTGTTTTGCCAGTTGCCACTGCCAATGGACGCCAGGCGCACGCGAAGACCCAACAGCGGCGTGACCCCCATGTCGCGCGCCACCCGGAAAACCAGCTCCAGCTCCGAGAGTTTTTCAATCACAATAAACAATCGGTGACCCAGTGCCCGCCCGATCAACGCCAGGCGAATGTATTCCATGTCCTTGTAACCGTTGCAGATAATGGTGCCGCCATTCTGCGGCGCCAGCGCCAGTACCGCCATGAGCTCGGGCTTGCTACCGGCCTCCAGCCCTACGTGTTTGCCGCCATGACTCACAATCTGCTCGACAACACTGTGCTGCTGATTGACCTTGATCGGGTATACCGCGGTATAACGTTGCGCAACACCCCTTTTACCGATGGCTTTCGTAAATGCAGTCGCCAGTCTATCGATGCGATGCTTGAGGATATCGGAAAATCGCACCAGCACAGGAAAAGAAAGACCGCTGTCTCTGATTTCCTTGCTCAGTTGATAGAGATCTATTTCGGTCTGGCCCGAATCGCCGCTGGGGCAGGCGGTAACATGTCCGGCCTCATTGATGCCAAAATAACCGCCGCTCCAGTGGGCAATATTGTATGTCTTGCGAGCCTCCGCGATGCTCCACTCTTTCACTGTCTTCAAACCTGTTTGAATTGTTAAAACATATGAAAGCAGGAAACGCCTGCCTTGTCACCGCAAGGTGTGGCCGGTAATGTTCGTCTTCTTCATGTTGATGGAACTGTGTCCATGTCGACCGACGAACTGACCCCCGGCAAGTGGTTTACCGAAATTTATAACGAGCACGGCTCGGCATTTTCCCTGAAAATCCGTGAAAAGATTCACCAGGAGCAGACGCCGTACCAGTTGCTGGAGATTTACGACACGGTGGCGTTTGGCAAACTGATGACATTGGACGGCCTGGTGATGTTATGCGGCCTCGACAATTTTATATATCACGAGATGATGACGCATACGGCACTGTTTACCCATCCGGACCCGAAACGGGTCGCCATTGTCGGTGGCGGTGATTGTGGTTGCCTCAAGGAAGTGCTGAAACATCCAGAAGTGGAATCGGCGGAATTGATCGAGCTTGATGAAAGGGTCACAAGAGTATCGGAAAAATATTTCCCGGAGTTATGCGAATCCAATAATGATCCGCGCGCCTACTTCAGTTTTGGTGACGGTATCAAACATGTCCGCGAAGCGGTCAACGGTAGTTACGATGTGATTATTGTCGACTCTACTGACCCGGTAGGTCCGGCCGTGGGCCTGTTTTCGGAAGAATTCTATGCAGACTGCCTGCAAGCCCTTTCTACCGATGGCATATTGATCGTGCAAAGCGAGTCGCCGTTGTTTCACATGAAAATTATCACCAGCGTAAGAACCAATATGAAAAATGCCGGGTTTGCCCATATAGCGACGCTGGATTTTCCCCAGTGCAGTTATCCCTCCGGTTGGTGGACGGCAACGCTGGCAAGTAAATCGATTGCGCCAACCGATTTTCGGGTGCCGGCGGAATCGGCCGTTGTTCCACAAACCCGCTATTACAACACCGACATTCATCGCGCCGCACTGGCAAAGCCTGAATTCATGAAGCGAGAATTCGACACCTGAACCAGCCACACCCCCTGTAAAGCTGTCTGCAACAAGCCGCCGTCTCTTTATACCTGACTCAATCAGTGAGAGGTCTGGATGGGGCTTAATAAAATACGCCAATTGTGCTTTAGTATCGGCTTCGGCTGGTGAATATCCCGAAAACAAACAATAGCCACGCTTGTGAGACCGGTGGGCAATCGAAGAGGGTAACCCTTGCTGCGCGGCAGCCTTATAAAAATTCTGCTTGCCTTCAGTTTGTTCTTATCCCTGGCACAACAAAGCCGGGGGGAGGCAGAGCGCACATTTGCCATTGTCCCACAACACACGCCGGTGACGCTGGCAAATCAATGGCAACCCCTGATTCAGGAATTGAACCATCAAATCGGGGTACGTTTTCGCTTTGTCACTGCACCAACGGTGACTGAATTTGAAAGACGCCTGCTGAATGGCGAATGTGATTACACCTACATGAACGCGGCGGTATTCCTCGAAGCAAAAAAACTACGGGATTATCGTGGCTTGGCGCAACGGCAAAAGCCACTGAAAGGAATTCTGGTCGTGCGTGCTGATGGGTCCACGGGCATCTCTGGGCTCAGCGGCCCGCCAAAAAAGTGCCAAAATAAGAGATCGGTCCGCCTGATCCGGTGAACACCAGATCGGCGCCAATACGCAAGTATTGTGTGTGACGAATCGTCGATGATGCGTTATATAAACCGTATGGGATAAAATCAGACAACAGGGAACTTCAATGAAGCGCGCTCTAACGGTTATAGGTATTGTTACACTGCTACTGGGTCTGTCATTTGCCGCTGCACCTTATTGGCTGGGAATACAAACCGAGTCGGCGTTTAATGACGCGGTAAAAGGCATGGCGGCGCGAAGCGGCCTGTTATCAAAGAATTTTTCTTTTTCGCGCGGTTGGATGAGCTCTGAGGCCAGAAACGAATTTCTCCTGCCGACTACACCGCTTGTTATTAGCGCCACACATCGAATTGAACACGGGCCGTTGCCGCTGTCGCAATTGCTGTCGGGAGAAATCGCGCCAGCGCTGGCTTTGATCAAAACAACCTTGCGCTTCAGCCCTTCTGCTGACGCGCCTGCCAGTTTGTCAGAAACGCTGAAGTCACTGCCGCCGCTGCGGCTGGAAACGGTGCTCGACTTGTCCGGCAATGGCACCAGCAACCTCAAGATAGCCGCCGCTATTCGCAAGCAGGACAAAACCACCATCCATTGGGCGGCCGGTGGAGGCCAAATGAATTTTGACCGTGCTTGGAAAAAAATAAATATGGATTTCAGCTTCCCCCTGATTTCGGTCAGTTCTGCTCGCGGCAAATTGGCCATCAAGAACGTGAGGTTAACATCGGATATGTACGAGGGCACTGCCGGATACATGTTTGGTCGCACCAACTTAAGTATTGCCAGCATCGCGATGAAACCACTTGTGGATGTCCAGAACATGAAACTCTCTGCCGTGGTGCAACCAAAAGGACGGTTTGCTACCATAAATATCAACTTTGGCATCAAGGCACTGCAGATCGCCAAAGACAGATACGGGCCAGGTGAACTCAGCGTGGCGGTTCGCAATCTTGACACGATTACCCTGAAGCAGTTTGAAAATGACTTGAACAAGATTTACATCCGCGCGTTACCCCGGGAGCAGATGCAAATGATGATTGCCGGCAAAACCCTGGAGCTGGCCGGCAAACTGTCACAAAACAACCCTGTAGTCGAAATTACCCGGCTCAGCTTCACCGCGCCGGGTGGTGAACTTACCGGCAAGGCAATGTTTGTCATACAGGGAAAAGAACAGGATCTTTCGGCCAATCCCATGTTGTTACTAACCGCGATTAAAGGGTCGGCAGAATTGTCGATGCCGGAGAGTCTCGCCAAAGCCGTAGTTATGCCACAGATTCAGCGCGACATCAGAAACCTTGGAAGAGAAGGCAAGTTAAACGCCTCTGAGGCTGCCAGGCTGACACCGGAAACCCTGAACCAGATCGCCGAAGAGGTCTATCCAAAGTATTTGCAGGAAAGTGGCTTCAATCGCTGGTTCATTAAACAGAAAAACATTTATCAGTTTTCGATGTCGATCAATCGCGGTCAAATCGTTATTAATGGGGTACCACTTTCGCCCACACAGTAAAAAAAGCGGGCGCATAAAGCGCCCGCTACACACTGGACTATACTTAACCCTTACAGGTTATAACCACGCTCGTCGTGCAGCGCGAGATCGAGACCCTCGGTTTCCTGATCCTCAGTCACACGCAGGCCCATTACCATATCCAGCACTTTCAGGATGACTAAAGTCACGGTGCCAGTATAAATGATGGTAGCCATGACGCCGTAGAACTGCACGCCAACCTGCTCGCCAATGCTACTGATCTCTCCGCCGAAACCAGCACCGCCAAGGGTGGTGGCCGCAAACACGCCCGTAAGCAGAGCACCGATTATGCCGCCCACGGCATGCACGCCGAAGACGTCCAGAGCATCGTCATAACCCAGAGCGCGCTTGATCCTGGTGGAGGCAAGGAAACAACCCGCACCAGCAGCCAAACCAATGGCCAAGGCACCCATGGGGCCCACTGCACCGGAAGCCGGAGTTATGGCCACCAGGCCGGCAACCACACCGGAGGCGATACCCAGTACGCTGGGCTTGCCATGTGTTATCCACTCAGCGAACATCCATGTCGCCGCAGCCGTGGCGGCAGCAATCTGGGTCACGGCCATCGCCATGCCGGCAACGCCATCTGCTGCCAACTCGGAACCGGCATTAAAGCCAAACCAGCCAACCCACAGCATGGCCGCGCCTATCATGGTCAGCCCAAGATTGTGCGGTGGCATTGCCGTGGTGGGATAACCCTTGCGTTTGCCCAGCACCAGCGCCGCCACTAAACCAGCGATACCGGCATTGATATGCACCACGGTACCACCTGCGAAGTCGAGGATACCCATGCTACCCAGCCAACCACCGTCACCCCAGACCCAATGGGTAATCGGCGCATAGACCACCGTCAACCAGAGAGTCATGAAGATCAACATGGCCGAGAACTTCATGCGCTCGGCAAAGGCACCGACGATCAACGCCGGGGTAATAATGGCGAAAGTCATCTGGAAGGTCATGAACACAGTTTCCGGGATGGTACCGCTCAATGAATCAACGGTTACACCTTTGAGAAACATCTTGTCCAGACCACCCCAGTAGGCGCCCTCACCGCCAAAAGCGATGCTGTAGCCATAAACCACCCACAAGATAGTCATTACCGAGGTAATGGCAAAACACTGCATGAGTACCGACAGCACGTTCTTGGAGCGAACCATACCAGCATAAAAAAGCGAAAGACCGGGAATGGTCATGAACAACACCAGAGCCGTCGCGGTTAACATCCACGCGGTATCTCCAGAGTTCAGTGTTGGTGCTTCTTCAGCAAACACCAGACTGGGCACAACGGCCAGCAATAAAGCGGCGCCACCCAGTAATTTCTTGAATGCTTGTAGCTTCATAGTAATTACTCCCAATTATTAAAGCGCATCTTTGCCGGTTTCACCGGTGCGAATACGGATGACTTGTTCAAGATCGGATACGAAGATCTTGCCATCGCCAATCTTGTCGGTCTTGGCAGCCTTGATGATGGCTTCTGTGACCTGATCGACCTGGTTCGCCTCAACAGCGGCTTCGAGTTTTACCTTGGGCAGAAAATCAACTACGTATTCCGCGCCACGATAAAGTTCCGTGTGCCCTTTCTGACGGCCGAAACCCTTTACTTCAGTAACGGTAATGCCTTGCACACCGACTTCAGCAAGTGCGTCGCGCACGTCATCCAGCTTGAAGGGCTTGATGATAGCTGTGACTATCTTCATGGAGTTTTCTCCTTCTGGTTAACAAAAAAAGGTGCCCGTTTGGCCGGCACCTTTAAATGAGATTCAAGTTACATGGACTTTCCAACGCTGACAAAAAATACACTTGTATCTTTGTTGACATAGGTAGCGCCAAGATCCAGCCCACCAGCGCTTGTGGCGACACCTAATGAATAATCCAACGTTGCGCCTTCGGCCTGACCGACGTGTAGATCAAGGCTGGTTCCTTTTGCGAGCTCAAAGGAGTAACCAGCTTCAACGTAGTATGCCGTTGGTGCGTCAATTTTGTAGGAGGCCATCAATGACACCGGCCCAACATCACCACCAACATTCACTTCATAGAAATTAGCTGCTGTCTGACCAGGGTAGTAATAGTAGATTGCCCCCGCACTAACTGGACCAAAATTGTAGGAACCATAGAAATCGATTTCGGTACCGCCCGTTACGGCCGAGCCCCAGGTTCCAAAAGAAAATTTATCTTTCTCCCAATCCAGCCCACCTTGTAAGGCAGGCTCATTGCCAGTTTGGGTGTCACCACGCCATACGTAATCCGATACGAAGCTAACGTTTCCACTCGGACCCGCGGCCATCGCAGGAGCTCCTATACCGGCACCGGCGATAACGCCAGCAGCGATAAGGGTTGCAGTCAATTTTTTCATCTTTCTCTCCTAGTGTGAGTAAATTGCTTTAATTTAGTAAACAAATTTCAGAGCGTCCCTGTTAATGGATTGCTCCGATGGAGGCTAATAAAGCAGTATGTGTGCCAAAAGATATAAAGATGTATAATCAGTAAGTTACAACTATTTGACGTGATCCATATGGGATTTACGCACCAACTTGGCTCACAGTTAATCCGCCAATGCACCATAATAGCGCGCGCCATTCTGAGTACTTTCCGCCAATACGATTGCAGGTCGCGACGCGCTGTGACTGCGGTTAGACTTGTCGGTACGGAGGCTCGATGACCAGCAAGAAACAGACAATCGATGGCCTGATGTCGGCCATCAGCGACTTATTGCCCAAAAACCCCAGGCAAGAACTGGAAAAGAATCTGCGCGCAACTCTGTCATCGACACTGGATCATATGCAGCTGGTCACACGCGAAGAGTTTGACGTGCAACAGGCCGTGCTGGCACGAACCCGGGAGAAACTTGAACAGCTTGAGAAACTGGTTGCGGAGCTGGAGCAACAACTGGTAAAAAGCTGACTCACGGAAGATTCGTAAACCTGAATAATGGAAGGGAATCCATGTCAATCGCTGTCATTCACAGTCGTGCCCAGGTAGGCATTGACGCACCTCCGGTAACGGTAGAGGTCCACCTCGCCAACGGCCTGCCGAGTCTGTCCATCGTCGGCCTACCGGAAACCGCAGTCAAGGAAAGCAAGGACCGCGTCCGTAGCGCCATTCTCAACTCACGTTTCGAGTTCCCGGCACGGCGCATCACCATTAATCTGGCACCGGCTGACATGCCAAAGGATGGCGGCCGCTTCGACCTGCCCATCGCCATTGGTATTCTGGCTGCATCGGGTCAGATAAAAGCGGCCGCGATATCGCGATATGAATTTCTGGGCGAGCTGGCGCTAACCGGTGAGCTGCGGCCAATCGGGGGCGCCCTGATCGCGGCCCTGAGAATTCGCGCTGAAAATCGCGCGCTGATTATCTCTTTTGACAGTGCCAATGAAGCAATCCTGGCAAGTAATACCGAGGTGCTGGCGGCCAGACACCTGCTGGACGTGACGGCACATTTAATTGGCAAAATCCCGATCATTCCGACAGTGCGTACGGGTGATGCCGTTATCCCGGATGCTGATATTCCGGATCTGGCCGATGTAAAAGGCCAGTATCACGCGCGCCGCGCCCTGGAAATCGCCGCTGCCGGTGGCCACAGCCTGTTGATGATTGGCCCCCCGGGCGCGGGCAAGACCATGCTGGCGATCCGGCTGCCGGGGATCCTGCCACCAATGAATGATGTTGAGGCCGTGGAAACTGCAGCTATCCACTCTATCAGCAGCAAGGGCTTTTCCATTCAGGACTGGAAGCGACGCCCGTTCCGCTCGCCGCATCACACTGCCAGTGGGGTGGCGCTGGTGGGTGGCGGCAGTTTTCCCCGGCCCGGTGAAATTTCACTGGCGCACAACGGTGTGTTGTTTCTCGATGAGTTGCCCGAATTCGACCGGCGCGTCCTTGAAGTGCTGCGAGAACCGCTGGAATCCGGCTGCATCACAGTTTCGCGCGCGGCACGACAATCCGATTTTCCTGCCCGTTTTCAACTGGTGGCGGCGATGAATCCCTGCCCATGCGGATACGCCGGTGAAACCAGCGGCCGCTGCCGCTGTACCGCCGAGCAGATTATAAAATATCGCAACCGCGTCTCCGGTCCATTGCTTGACCGTATCGACATGCATATCGAGGTGCCGACACTGACAAAAGAACAAATAATGAAAGCGGATGGAAAAGCGGAATCTTCTCACACCATCAGGGAACGGGTGCTGGTCGCGCGCTTAATCCAGTCCCGTCGTGGTCATGTCAATGCAGCGATGGAAAACCGGCAAATCGACAGGCATTGTACGGTGTCAGGCGAGGACACCCGGTTGCTGGAGCATGCAATCATCAAACTGGGTTTAAGTGCGCGCGCCTATCACCGTATATTAAAGGTGGCACGGACCATCGCCGATCTGGGGAAAAGCAACAACATACAAACTGCACATATCACCGAAGCGATTCAGTATCGCTGCCTTGATCGAGCGCCCCTGGTTTAAGCCAGCCAATAAAAAACGGCTCCCGAAGGAGCCGTTTGGATAATGCCTGTTTATTCGCTTACTTGGACTTGGAAATCATATAGTCCACAGCCGCCTTGATTACGGCATCACTAAAGTCGGCGCGACCGCCTTTGGGAGGCATAGCACCTTTGCCCTTGAGGGCGATGAAATACATAGCAGTTTTGCCCTTGGCGATACGCGGTGCCCAGGCAGCCTTGTCGCCCAGTATCGGTGCACCCGCCGCGCCAGTGGAGTGACATGCCACACAGGCAGTATTGTAGGTGCTCATACCGTCAGCGGCCTGTGCAGTTGGCACAATGACGTTGGCCACAGCAGACATGGCCTTGGCGACAACCAGCTTGCCAACCGGCTGAATGCGGGCGACAACCGCACTGTTGTCAGTGCTGGAAATAGTTACAGGTTTGGCGCCAACGATTTTGGCTATAATAAAAACAACGATGGCGAGGGCGGCCAATGCGCCAATCATCAAGGAAAAATTCTTGACGAAATCACTATCACTCATATTACTACTCATGTTTTATTCACCTAAATTCAATTTAACTAAAAGTTGGTTTTCCACTCACAAGAAGCGGACCGGAAAATTGAGCCGGCGTAGTATATCCTAATTTACGATCAATCAATATATAGCTCGATGCGGCTGAACTGACGCTGAATATGCCAGGAAAATACTTATAGATAGACGCTTTTTAGGTAGAAAGGTATGCTTCGCTCTCTCGTGGGTTCGACGGAATTGATAACAATTCTCATTTGTCACACATTTGGAAAGATATTGCGCCCGTAGCTCAGCTGGATAGAGCACTGTCCTCCGACGGCAGGGGTCAGAGGTTCGAATCCTCTCGGGCGCGCCATCTTCGCTGCCACTCCCTCAGGATTTCCGGCCCCTCGCAACTTCATCTCGGGGGCTCGGCTCACACAGAGCAATGCTCCGCGCAAAGCGCTCGCCTCACCCTCTTGGGCACGACCAGAACCAGCTAGCGAGTCGCCCGGACCCGACCATAATGAAACCTGAAAGGGTTCTATGGACAAGGAAGTACGTAACGCGGCCTGAGTAAAACGAAGAAGTGCCCGAGGGAACCCTGGGAGATTCTGCGGTAAATCTCGAGAGAGGCTCGTGGTTAACCCGTAAGGATTTCTGGTGCGCCGACTTTAACAAAGCCCTTTATTTGCTGGTTAAGTCATTACTACTTATACCGGGCAAACCAGCTTGCCGAGCTTTTCGGTGAGTTTCAGGTTCTCGCTGTAGTCGACCGGGCATTCAATTATTGAAACGCTGCCGTCGCTCAAAGCTTCCTTTAGTATTGGTAATAGTTGATCAGCACTCTTTACACAATATCCTTTGGCGCCAAACGATTCCGCGTATTTGACAAAATCGGGATTATTGAATTTGATATGTGACGTTCGCCCGAACTGAACGCGCTGCTTCCATTCAATAAGACCATAGGCGCTGTCTGTCCATATGAGTATAACAATGGCTGTGCCCAGCCGCATGGCCGTTTCAATTTCCTGTGAGTTCATCAGGAATCCAGCGTCGCCGGTAACGGCCACCGCCCTGCGATCCGGATGAGCGAGGGTGGCGGCGATGGCGCCGGGCACGGCAATACCCATACTGGCGAAGCCGTTAGAGATTATGCATGTGTTGGGGCGCTCGGCCTGAAACATGCGCGCAATCCACATTTTGTGGGCGCCGACATCCGAGATGACAATGTCCTCCGGTTCCAGGGCTTCTTGCAGATCGTGAATGATACGCTGCGGTTTCACCGGAAAGTCGTTCGCGTTCGCGCTCCATTGCAGTTCCTCCATAATGGCATCGCGCAAGTTGGAATACTCCCTGCCTGAATGGCGCCGTGCAGTGGCGGCGATCTGGTTCAATGCGGTACCGATATCGCCGACAACACCAGAGGCGAGCATGTAGTGACCGTCGACTTCGGCAGGGCGTGTGTCAATATGAATAATCTTGCGGTCCTTGCTTTTATGCCACAGGTAAGGATGGTACTCGACGATGTCATAACCCACGCAGATAATGACATCGGCACGGTCGAACCCGCATGACACATAGTCATTGGCCTGCAATCCCACGGTGCCCAAACTCAATTCATGGGAGCTGGGGATGGTGCCCTTTGCCATAAACGTCGTCGCCACCGGGATATTCAGCTTCTCGGCAAATTGCACCAGCTCATCGCTGCAGTTTGAACGAATTACACCATTGCCCGCCATCACAATGGGGAACTTTGCCCTGGAAATAATTTCGGCGGCCTGATCAATTTTCTCTGTCGACGGGTAAGGCACGGCGGCAGCCTGCACGTGCAACGGACTTTCGTCGATGTCCATTTCGGCGATGTTTTCCGGAAAATCAATAAAACAAGCGCCTGGTTTTTCCACTTGTGCCAACTTGAAGGCCTTGCGCACAATCTCCGGAATATTTTCCGGTTCCAGAATCTGGGTGGAATATTTAGTGAGTGGACGAAACATATTCACCAGGTCAAGAACCTGGTGGGATTCCTTATGCAAGCGTGTCGTGGCGGCCTGACCGGCGATGGCGATAACAGGCGCGTGGTCCATGTTTGCATCGGCGACGCCGGTGACCAGATTGGTCGCGCCCGGCCCAAGGGTGGCGAGACAGACGCCGGCCTTTCCGGTCAACCGACCATAAACGTCTGCCATAAAAGCGGCGCCTTGCTCATGGCGCGTGGTGATAAATTTGATCGAGGAGTCCAGCAGCGCGTCCATCACATCCAGATTTTCTTCACCGGGAATACCAAATATGTACTCCACACCTTCATTCTCAAGGCACTTGACAAAAAGCTCTGCTGCCTTCATTCGTTGATTCTCCTTGTTTTGATGTCGATTATAGGGTGATCCTGATTCGGGCTATTTGCATGCCGGCGCAGGCTCCGATCCCGGCTCCCTGGAAAAAGCTTTTTATCGTGTCTATTGCCTTCGGAATAACTCAGCGACGCTCTTTGGCCGCCTTCTTAATCAGGAAATTCATCACCTCTATCATGCGTTCTTCACCCCCCGCCTTCCGCGGACCGGTACGGTACTTGCCATCGACAATGATTGTTGGCACACCATGAATTTCGTATTTCATGCCACTCTGACCGGCGCGTTTTAGTTTCAACCTGACACCAAATGAATTATAGGCCCGCAAGAATTCATCCCGCTTGATTCCATATTTTGCTAAAAGATTGATCACGCTTTCAACCGAGTTCAGCCTTTGCTTGTCTTTGTGAATCGCATTGAAAATGGGTTTGCGCAATTTGCTTTCCTTGCCCAGGACTTCCAGCGAAAAATGGACACGCGCATGGAATTCCCATGACGGGTTGGCGATGCTGGGCGAATGAATAAACCTTACGTTGGATGGCCTGTTTTTTATCCAGTGATTGAGCACCGGCTCCAGCGCGTAGCAACCGGGGCAGCCATACCAGAAGAATTCGCGAACCTCGATTTTCTTGCCGGTCTCTACCGGCTGCGGAAAATTCAGTTCTTCGTAGTCTTTACCAGCACGAAAATCGGCTGCAGATGCTGTCGAGATTACAAATAAAAATAAAATTAAAAATGAAGGCAGTTTGCCTGTTCTTCTCATTCCGTTGGTCTCCCTGTTCTTCGATACTAATTGATCCGAAAACCGGCCAGCCGTGGTCATCGTAACTGGTTGATATAATCGTGTTCGTATAATTAAGAGCCTGGTCGCGCAAAAGAGTTCAGAGCCATCTGTCACATCACTCCGGATCGAGCGTGTGCTGACAATCTTTCCACCAACAGGGCATGGATGTTACCAAAACCCCCATTGCTCATGATGACAATGTGGTCACCGGCTTTGCTGCCGGTCACCACATTTTCAACAATTTTGTCTACGTTATCCAAACAGTCGATATGCTTATGCGCTTGCAACACTTCGGCCGGATCCCACGGGAGCCCCGGTGGCTGATAGACAACAACCTTGTTTGCCCCGGCCAGGGCAGCTGACAAAGCGTGCTGATGGGCTCCCATGCGCATGGTATTGGAGCGCAGTTCCAGCACCGCGACAATATTGCCATCGCCTATGCGCGAACGCAGGGCAGCGAGGGTCGCCGCGATTTCGGTTGGGTGGTGTGCAAAATCGTCGTAAACCGTGATATCACCCTGCTGATAACAAACTTCCAGTCTACGTTTCACGCTTCGGAACCCTGCCAGTGACTCGATCGCCTGTCGGGGTGCTACGCCGGCATGCCGGCTAGCGGCGATCGCCGCAAGGGCATTATGCATATTGTGTTCGCCAATCAGGCCCCACTCAACACTGCCAAGCGCTTCGCCATTAAAACTTACCGTGAATATGGAGTTGTCATTTCGTTGCGGCGAGGCCATCCAGCCCGATGCCTCAACAATTGACTCCAGCGCACTCCAGCAACCACGAGTAATTACCTCTTCAAGATTCCTGTCTGCCCTGTTGCTGATGATACGACCGTTGCCGGGCACGGTACGAATCAGATGATGAAACTGCGTTTTAATATCATCCAGCGAACTGAATATATCGGCATGATCAAACTCGAGATTGTTCAGAACCAGGGTGCGAGGGCGGTAGTGCACAAACTTTGAGCGTTTATCAAAAAATGCGGTGTCGTATTCGTCCGCCTCGACAACAAAGAAAGGTGCCTCTCCCAGTGTTGCAGACTGGTCAAAATTTATCGGCACACCACCAATAAGAAACCCCGGCTGCAGTCCTGCCGCTTCCAGTATCCAGGCGATCATGCTGCTGGTTGTGGTCTTGCCGTGGGTGCCAGCGACAGCAATGGTCCAGCGATCCTGCAATACGTTCTCCGCCAGCCACTGCGCGCCGGAGGTGTAACGTAAACCGCGATCAAGCACGGCCTCCACTTCCGGATTACCACGCGACAGCGCGTTACCGATAATTACCGTATCAATAACTTTATCTACATTACCGGCGTCATAGCCCTCACGTAGCATGATGTCGGCATCGGCCAGTTGCCTGCTCATGGGCGGATACACATTGGCATCGGAACCGGTAACGCTATGCCCCAGCGCGCGTGCGAGAAGCGCCAGTCCACCCATAAATGTACCGCAGATTCCGAGGATATGAATTTTCATTTCAACGCCGCCTATTCCACCTGTCGAAACGAAACGACCCGCCATTTGCCGTCCGGGTTTTGCTTAACGTACGCGCGAAATCGTACACGCTCATGACTTCCTCCCGCAGCCCGTTTTTCAGAGACGCTGACCGTCACTTCGCGCTGCTTCGCCTTGGGCCGATGAATGTCTTCAATACCGAAAGACAGCTTTGTATTTTGAACACGCATGGCCCGTAGATAATCAATCGATGTCTGTTCCCGCAGGGCGATGTCTTTTCTCTTCAGCCGATATTCCGCTTCGGGCATGGTGACCAGGGCCCTGATATGGCTCAAAGCTTCAGTTGTCGGATCGTCAATGAGCACACTACAGGCCGTTAGCGTAACCATCGCCATTACAGCCAGGCTGGCCCAGAGCACGCCAATGGATGTCCTGATTACTTTATTTACTTTCACTTATCATTTCCCGACATGCCGGCACGAACCGCTCCCGCCCAATCTCAATACAGGTTATCATGATCTCAAAAGACACTGGAAACACCTTTTTGAAACAGCCTGTCCGGCATCTTCCCTTTGTCGCCATTGATCATCCATTGATCCTGCCGCGCTTTATGCGGGTTGTTTGATATGGATGTTTGCTTTGTCGACAGCGCGGCCAAACTGGATGCTTGTTGTGCACACCTGACACAACAGGCCTGGATCGCCATTGACACGGAGTTTATGCGCGAGAAAACCTACTACCCGCAACTATGTCTGGTACAAATTGCCAGCACAGAAAAGATTTACTGCATTGATATGCTCGCTATCAGCGACACGCAAATACTACAGGAAGTGCTGCAGCGCCGTGACATCATCAAGGTCTTTCACGCCGCCCGGCAAGATCTGGAGGTTTTGTATTTGCTCTGCGGTATGCCGCTGGCACCGGTATTTGACACCCAAATTGCAGCGGCGTTGCTGGGATATGATGATCAGCTAGGATATGCCGCTCTGGTCGAAGCAATCACCGGAATGGTATTACCAAAAGGATATCAACGCGCTGACTGGAGCCGCCGCCCGATTGACGACGACCAGCTCGACTACGCGGCCAACGATGTACGCTATTTGAGCGGTGTTTACCCCGTCCTGATTGAACAACTTGAAGGCCTTGAACGGCTCAATTGGGCACTGGAAGAGTGTACGCAGCTAACAGATACCTCCTTGTATACCATGCACCCGGATCTGGCATACCTGCGGATCAAACAGGGCCGGGTGCTGACAGCAGCACAGCAACATGTTCTCAAGTCACTCGCAGGCTGGCGTGAACGGGTGGCGCAAAAAAAGAACCGGCCGCGCAACTGGATTGCTCGCGACAGCCTGTTGATTTATCTGGCACAAAGCCAGCCCAGGGACCGGAACCAGTTACAGCGAGCGCAGGGGCTTTCCGGTGCCATGCGCGAAAGAGAAGGCGAAGCCATCCTTGACGCAATTGCTACTGCCCTGTCCAGCAGTGACACGCCACTTTATGGCGCGACGGGGCCCTTGACACCGACACAGACCAAATTGCGCGATCAGCTGATGACAAAGCTCAAGCTAAAGGCAGACGCACTTGGCATCCGTCCTACCGTACTGGCAGCGCGGCGCGAAGTCGATGCCATCGCGCGCGGGGGCAATACCAGCAGCTTGCTCAGCGGCTGGCGACGTCAGGTCATTGGGGAGGAGTTGCTGTTGCTACGTGATGGGATCGGGTAAGTCAGCTTTGAGAACGGGCGTCAGCTGGTTTGATCGAAGTCGACCGCGACGGCACCAGTACATACAGGGAGCCCGACTGGCGCATGCGCCCAGCATTTTCTTCGGCGCGCAAACCGTTACCCCAATACAGATCCGCGCGCACCGTGCCATTTATCGCACCACCGGTGTCCTGCGCAAATACCAGCCGCCGGTAAGGAATCTCCTCTCCGTTTCCGGGCAAGGTGGTATCCAGCCATACCGGCAGACCAAGGCGAACAACCCTGCGGTCCACAGCGATGCTGCGCTCGGGCGTCAGGGGAACGCCCAGCGTTCCAACCGGACCAATATTTTCTTTGTCCCGTATCGTAAAGAACACATAGCTCGGATTGCTGTTCAATAATTTAACCGCATCGTCCGGGTTATTGCGCAGCCACTCGCGTATGGTTTGCATGCTGATATCTTCTTCCTTGATGTCGCCGTTCTCGATCAATCGGCGACCAATAGCATAATAAGGATGGCCGTTCTGATCACTGTAGCCTACGGCAATTTCGCTACCGTCCTGAAAATAGATTCGCCCCGAACCCTGTATGTGCAGGAAAAACAGGCCGATCGGGTCCGCTACCCAGGCAATCTCGTTTCCTTTTAACGGATTGTTGCCGTTGTCTATTTCTTCGCGACTGAAATAGGGCACCACACGTCGATCTCCTTTCAGTCGACCGCGCACGCGCCTGCCCTTGAGATCTTCGTAGAGGCTGCCGAGATCGATCACCAGCAGGTCGGCCGGACGACGATACACCGCATAACGAAAAACATCGGTGCGCTTACGGCTACCTTTCAACAGGGGTTCGTAATACCCGGTGATCAGTCCTTCGCTGTTACCGCCTTTCGCGATCAAAGGCCGTGCCACAAAGCGGGTTTCAAAAAACGCACGCGCGGTTTCATTGTCCGGCGCTTCCATGAGCCTGACCTCAAGGCACAACTCGCGCCAGATCGGACCACGCTTTCCCAGACGCCGACAGCTTTGTATCAGCGCTGGCCAGGCCTCGGCATGTTTGTCCTCGGCCCAACCCTTGATATCGTGCCACGCAACAGCTTTGCCCAGCCCACCGGCATAGCGACCAGGCCCGACCGAACAGGCCGATAGCAACGCCACCATCGCCACTGCGGCAATAGTGGGCAACACTCGCGCCACTCTCGAGCCTGAAGGAAAATAACTGGCGGCGTTACGGGTCATCGCTGATAAGACATCGGGGAAACCACAGTTGTATAAATGAAATTGTAGCTTATCCGTGCGCAGTGGGTTTGCATCAGTCCTGCAGTTCGCTTTTTTCCACCAGCGCCGGATCTTCACCATCATAAGGTTCTGTGTATCGGCAGTCTTTCTGCGGACAGGCCTTTTCGGTGCCGCGCCGTTTGGTGGTTTTGATTGTCAGCATTGAATGGCCGCAGTCCGGACAAGCCTCGTTTAACGGGTAATTCCACACCGCATATTTGCAGTCCGGGTATCGTTCGCAGGAATAGAATACCTTGCCGTAACGTGATTTGCGTTTGAGCATCTGCCCCTTGTGGCATTCGGGACAATTGATGCCGGTTTCTTCCGGCGGCTCCAGTGGCTCCATGTGACGACAATCGGGGTAGGAGCTGCAGCCGATAAACTTACCATACCGACCGCGTTTGATCACCAGATCCGACCCACACTTGGGGCAGCTACGTCCTTCGACGACTTCGGGCTCGTTGGTGCTGCCCGGCGCTTCGTCCACATTGCGCGTGTAATCACACTCTGGATAACCGGTGCAGCCAATGAAATAACCGTTGCGACCCAACCGCTTGGCGAC
>SDBS01002646.1_pt1 | contig 17833 bp, 11 predicted proteins | sample 2277091 | NCBI WGS metagenome assembly SDBS01 (sample SAMN10404972, study PRJNA504765) | marine sediment metagenome | isolation source: marine sediment core GS10_PC15, 163 cmbsf | place: Arctic Ocean: Southern Knipovich Ridge | collected 2010 | reverse complement strand
ACCGTCGACCAGACAGACGGATACGCCTTCGTCCACCACTTCGAGTTCGACCCGGCCAGGCCGTACCCGGACAAGTCGTCCGTGGAGTTCTGGCTGAACGGCCGGGGCGAGATCAAGGCATACGGCAAGGTCATCAAGATGCCCGACAGCCCGCCGGCCAACCCCTACGTGATGGAGTCCGAGATTCTCAGCCCGTTCGCGTCGCTGAAGCCGGGCGGCAGCTACACGTATCGCTACGAATGGGCGGCTGCCAAAATCGAGCCCGGCGTGCCCGTGGTCGGCTGCACGGAAGCCGGCGTGGTGTGCCGGCCCCTGCGAGCCAAGGCAGCCGACGGAAAACTGAAACTGACCGGCAGTTTCGGCGTCTTCTACAAGGGCTCCGTTGAGCTGTCGCTGCTGGATGCGAACGGGAAGGTAGCCGCCAGGGCCCGGGCCATACCGATCGCACCCACAAAGCCACTGATCGTCAGCCGGACCGCTCTTTTGGGCGCGCCCCTGCCCGAGACCGCCACAGCCCCCGTCCTGACAGTTAAAGACGCCGAAGGCAAAATCGTCGGACAACTCGCCCAGGCCAAGATAGAACGATAATCCGCAGGGCTGGTGGATTTCCATCCCCGCCCGCAGCGGTCGCGCGGGTCGGCGTCAGTCCGTCAGCAGCGACAGCAGCGCGTCGGTCAGCGGCAGGTTGCTGCGGTCCTCGAAACCCAGGAACATCGGGCTGGGGTTGGCCTCGAAGTAGTAGTACCGCCCGTCGGCCGTGCGGCGCAGGTCGATGCCTGTCCAGAGAAGCTTCAGCGCCGCGGCAATCCGCCGGCATGCGACGGCGACTTCGTCGGGCAGCTCGGTCGGCTCGATTCGTACGTCGTCGTCCTCGCGGAAGTCCAGGGTGTCGGTGTACAGCTCGCAGGCGTGTAGCCGCCGGCCCGCCAGGAACACGCGGATGTCCGTGCCCTCGATGCGCTGCTGGATCGTGACCGGCGCGTGGACCAGGTTGGCGAGATGCTCCTCGGTCAGGTGCCTGGTCGTCAGCGGGCGGGTGTGCGCGCCGCCCTGGACGGGCTTGAAGATGCAGTCACCGTGACGGCGGGAGAACTCGACCACGGCCTGCGGGTCGTTGCTCAGCAGCGTGTCGGGGATGGCCAGGGCCGCGCCTAGATCGAGGCTGCACACGGCCGCCAGTTGGGCGGGCTTGGTCTGGTGGAGCTGGTAGGCCTCCCATCCGTTGACCCATCGCGTCGGCCAGCGGATGAGCATGGACTCAAGCAGGCTTCGGGCGTCGTTTTGGGCGATGTGGGCCTGCTCGGCGTCGGGCAGGGGCGACGGGGCGAGGCCGCTGTAGTTGCGCCAGTAAACGCTGTGGACGTCCTGCCAATCCAGGGCGGTGCCGTCGCTCAGCGTTACCCTCCCCCGGCCTGCGAGCGGGTCGAATGTCAGTTGAAGCCGGCTGGGGAAGTCGCTGCTGTCCAGGATCAGCGCCCTGTGGCGGCGGCGCTCCAACTCGGCGCAAACGTGGATCGCGTGCTCGTCTTCGGGATCGGCCAGGACCACGACGGTGCGCCGGGGCACCTAGCCTTCCTCGCCAATGGCCAGTGTCGTTGCCCGCGGGGGCGGCTTCCTGCCCTTGCCGCCCTCTTCCCCGATGGCCTTGGTCGTCATCCCAGGGATCAGTTTCACCCGGCGCTTCTTCGGCGGTCGCTTGAGCTCCTCGGCCACCTTCTTGCCCGTCGGCGTGTCCTTGTACCTGACGGCGATCTGCTTGAGCAGCGCGGGACGCTTCGCCGTGTTGGCCTTGCAGGCCGTGTCGTACAGCTCCTGGGCCAGCACCTCCCGCAAGGCCTCCTTGTACCCCTTCTGCTTCGCCGCGACGAGTTGCTTCTTGCGGGCCTTGATCTGCTCGGGGAACCCGCCGATGCGCGACAGCGCCCGGTAGGCCTTGACGGCCTCGACGAGCTTGCCGTCCTTCAGGTCCGCGTCGGCCTGGGTGAGCACCTTGGTGAGCTTCTCGCCCAGGCGTTTCTTCGCGTCGGCTACCTTGGGTTTGTACTGCTTCATCCGGGCGAACGAGGTAAGCTCCCGCAATCGCTTGGCGGCCTCCTCGTAGTCGCCGCGCTTCAGGTCGCCCTCGAAGGCCTGCTGATAGCCCAGGAATTTCTGCTCGGGAGTAAGAGGCGGGCCCCAAGTTCCGGGGTTCTCGCCCGTCCTCCTTGTGGGCTTTCGCCTCACCGCGCCCTTGGCCAGCGCCGCCACGGCCAGGGCCGGACCGATCGCCGCCGCCCGTTTCAGCATTTCTCGCCGGGACGACGTCGTCTCCGGTTGGATGATCCCGTCGAATGGGTGTCTCATTGTGCTTCCTTTTCGGTTGTGCAGCACCGGCGAAACAGCCCCGTCGGCGCCCGGGGCCGCCGCAGCGCCCCTCGCAATCGCCTTCAGTATTATAGACATCGGACGGAAAGATTTGTTCAACGGAATCGCCGTTCTTTCCGTTGCCTGCGCGGAGGCGATCGAGGTCCCCCGGGCCGGGGCGTGAAAATCCCGCGGCCGGCGGGTATGATATATTGACGATGTAATGCCCGGCCCGGCCGGAGCGAGGAGTCCGGAAAAAGCCAATGCGTAGGACAATCGCGTCAGTTTTGTTTCTCTTGATTTTGCTCATGCCCGTTCTTGCAGGCGCCGCGGTACGCGGCGAGGTCGTGAAGGACTGGGAGGATCAGTACCGCCGGCTGGAAAAGCTGATCGCGGGCGAGGCCCGCAAACAGGCCCCAGCGGACCAGATGCTCGACCGGCAGGCACTCATTCTCAAGACCGACCGCACGCCGCTGGACGTGGCTATCCGGCGATGCCAGGCGCTGCTGAATCGCTTCAAGACCTTGTCCGGTGCGCCGGACCTGACCGCATTGGACAAACGACTCCGGGAAATCAAGGCCCGCAGGCCGAAAGCGACCGCACGCGACGGGGGCCAAAAGGACCTTTACCTTCAGGTCAGGCGCATCACTCGGCAGGCGGCCTTCGCCAATCCGCTGCTTGACTTCGATGAAATTCTCTTCGTCGAGCGCAAGAACTACGGCAAGGGCAACTGGGGCGGGCAGCACATGGCGACGGTCTATTTCGGGCACACGCAGGCCTACGGGGGCGGGCTGTACATCGTCAAGGGGATCAAGTCCGACAAGCCCACCATCGTGAACGTTCTGAAGAGCTCGACCGTCAAGAGCGGGCGTCTGAAGGGCACGGGCAGGAAGCTCGTGGGCGGGGCATTCATGTCGCCCGACCTTTCGTTTGACGGCAGGGAGGTCCTTTTCGCCTACGCCGAGGGGGTCTACGCAAAGAAGAAGCGGCAGTGGGAATACACGGAGGAGAACAGTTTCCACATTTTCAAGGTGAACGTTGACGGTTCCAATCTCGTGCAGTTGACCAAAGGCAACTACAACGATTTCGACGCGTGCTGGCTTCCCAACGGACGGGTGGCCTTCATCTCGACGCGCGCGGCTGGAAGGGGCAAGGGGTGGATTTACCCGAGATGCTTCATTGGCAGGTCACCGGCGCAGTTCTTCCTGCATTCGATGAAGCCGGACGGGAGCGAGATTGTGTCGCTGAGCTTCCACGAGACGGACGAGTGGCACCCGAGCGTGAACAACGACGGCATGATTGTCTACACCCGATGGGACTACGTGGACAGGAATTCAAACGCGGCCCAGCACCTGTGGACGTGCTATCCGGACGGTCGCGATCCCCGTGCGCCGCACGGCAACTACGTCCATCCGTTCACCACCATAGAGGGCAAGGACTTTGGGCCGGGGGTCTTCACGACGCGGCCAGTCACGGAATGGCATATCCGGGCGATCCCGAGATCGCGCAGCTACGGCGGCTCGTCGAAGTATATTGCCACGGCCGGCCCGCACCACGGCGAGCCCTTCGGGGCGCTCGTGCTGATCGACACCAGCATCGAGGATGACGGGCTGATGTCGCAGGTAAAGCGCATCACGCCGAACAGGTTCCCGGAGTCTGAGGTGGACTCCAAGAAGTCATGGGACTACGGCTCACCTTGGCCGCTGAGTGAGGATTTCTATCTGGTCAACTACTGGGACGGGCTGTACGTGCTGGACAGGTTCGGCAACCTTGATCTGATCTGCAAGACGACGAACAAGGCGCTGAGGGTCAGCGAGCCCGTTCCGCTGAGGGCCAGGCCGAAACCGCCGGTAATCCCCACCCTGACCCGCCAGGACCGAGCAGAATCCTTTGCCCCCAGCGCGTCCATCGCGGTGATGAACGCCTACGTGAGCGACATGCCCTGGCCGAAAGGGACGAAGCTGAAGGAGCTGCGGATCATTCAGTACTTCCCGAAATCGACCGGGCCCCTGTTCGAGCCGAAAATCGGCTACGCGGAGCAAAGCCTGGCGAGGATAGTGCTCGGCACGGTGCCCGTGGAGGCTGACGGGAGCATTCATTTTGAGGCCCCCGTGGGCAAGGGGATCAGCTTTCAGCTCCTGGACGAAAAGGGAATCGCCATACAGGCCATGAGGTCGCTGACGTACGTGCATCCCGGCGAGCAGTTGACGTGCGTGGGGTGTCACGAATCGAAGTGGCGGACGCCGCCGCTGACGACCAGGCCGATCGCCGTGCGGCGCCCGCCGTCGAGAATCCAGCCCGAGGTCGGCGGGCTGGTGCCCATGGACTTCCACAGGCTCGTCAAGCCGGTCGTCCAGAAGAAGTGCGCGCCGTGCCACAAGGAAAAGCGCGAAGACCCCGACATGAGCTACAAGAGCCTCCAGCGGTACGCGTTTTACCTCGTGGGCGGCAAGCCGGCGTCGGGGCGCTGGCTGACGATTCCCCGCCACGGCGGCTCCAGAAGCGTACCCGGCAAGCACGGCGCCTACGGGGCCCCGCTGCTGAAGTATCTCGACAAGTCACACTACAAGGTGGACCTGACCAAAGAGGAATTCCGCCGCATAACGCTGTGGCTCGACTGCAATTCCAACGAGATCGGAGCGTACAAGGACGTGGATGCCCAAAGGCGCGGGCAGGTAGTGTGGCCCGTGTTCGACCTGGACCCCAGGAACGTCCTCGGCGTGGAAGGTCGCAGGCCCGCCCGGCGATAGGCCCCGATCATTTCAGATAGGGCATCAGGATCCTGTTGCCCTGCTTGACGGCTTCTTGACCTGTCCGGGGGTTGTTGTCTTCCACAAGAACGCCGGTCTTGCTGACGGCTTTCTTGCCGCCGGCCTTGCTGATGACCATCTTCCCCACGGTCTTGAAACCGGCCTTCTTGTTTGCCTGGGAGATCTTGACGTATTCGCGAGGGCGGTTGCCGCCGCTCTGGGGAAGCTTCCCGCCGGAGCGGTCGGTCTTTATCGCTTTGAGCTCCAGCTCTATCTTCTGGCCGCTTACGGTTACGACCATGTAGTTGACGATGTCGTTGTAGCCGAGCAGCATTCCGTGCGAGACCTGCTCGATGCCGTCCTTTTCGATACAGGTGATGGCGTGGACCTCGCCGCAGAGGTACAGGTCCGCGCGGTGCTTCTTCATGGCCTGCCACAGCGGCGATTGGGCCCCGCCCTTGAGCATGAGGCGGCTTGAGCTCTCGGCCCGCACCGGGGGGAGGATCGGCGGATGCGCCACGACGATCACGTGGTCTGCCCCGGCGCCGCGCTTGAGGGCTTGCTGCACCCATTCCAGGTGCTTGCCCGTGACGGTCGCCGTGCCCCGGCCTGCGGACATGTGCTGCTTCTCAAACGCGTCGATAACCACGAAGAGCGTCCCCTTGTGAACGAAGGAGTACGTCAGGCCCTTCTTGCCCTCGGGCCCGTTCCGCGGCATTTGCATGTGCTTGACGAAGGCCCGTTCGTAGAGCGGCACATCCTCTATGTCGGCGCACCTGGGTTTCTGGCGGTTCACATTGGGCCGCCAGGGGTTGTCGCCCAGCTCGTGGTCGCCGACGGCCGCGTAGTACTTCAGGCCGTGAGCCTTCATCCGGTTGCACCATGCGGTGTAATAGAGGTCCCCCAGCTCTTCGATCTGCTCCTTGCCTTTCCACCACCGGCCCATGACCAGGTCGCCGGCCACGATGACAAAGTCGGGATTCTCAGCCTTGATCTTGTCGAGCACATAGTCGAGGGCGTCGTCCCACTTGGGCTCGGGGTACTTCACGTCCACGTTGACGAAATCGGGCACGCTGACGAACTTCCAGGTTTTCGCGGGCGCCTTGCGGTCCTCCGCGAGACAGATGAGATTCGCCCAGACCATCACTGCGAGGACAATCACACAACGTTTGCATGTGCTCATTGTTGGTTCCTGATTGGCGGGCGGGGGGTGCTTGCCCACAATTCAAAACGCGGTTCAGTTTTGCTCGTCGAACACCTTTTGGCCTTTGACGATCGCGGCGCGGTTGCGTTTTTCTATTTCCTGCCGCTTTGCGTAGTAGGAAAGGCGTTGCTGATCCTCGGCGCACGGCTTGAAGCCCGGCATGTCCAGGCGCGGGTGTTTGGCAATGTTCGCCTTCCCTTTGCGGATGATCGCCAGGGCCCTGAGATACTTCGGGTTCTTCTTGTCCTCAAAGCCGCTCAGGCACAGGCTGTGTTCCGGGCGGGTGAAGTTTATCGGCGAGCCGCGCGTCATAATCAGCATGCTCAGGATCCGCACATCGTAGCTGTTCACTTTGTTCCAGCCGTACTTTGTCTTGCCCGGTGCTTCGCTTACCAGCTTGCCGAGTTCCGCAAGCTCCTTATGGTCCAGCGGGCAGCGGCCGAACGTGTTCGTTCGGTAGTACGTGACGTGAGACGGATAGTACGGCACGTTCAGGTCGATCCACGTCACGATCCGGTCGAGGCTTTCCCTGTCGAGCTTCAGGTCGTTGTGTCCTGCCCGCAGCATGTCGATCAGTCGGCTCTGGTGCGAACCCCAGGAGTAGGGGGGTATCACCTTGATCGGCCCGGCGCCGACCGAGCTGACGAGCGCCTTCTTCTGGCCGGGTTTCGGGCGTGTCCATACGGGCGGCGAGCGGCTGAGCAGGCTCGTGTACGACAGGCTGAACGCCGGCCCCTTATCGCCCGACAGGTTCACCTTGGCCCCCTTCTTGCCGTAGTCGTGACAGCGCAGGCAGTGCTTGTCCAGCACCGGCTGAACTTCCACCGCGTAGCTGAAGTTCCGCGGCGGGCCGTACCAGGGCGTGAGTTTGCTCGCACGGCGCGTGGGTGCCAGCGGCCTCGTACGCCCGGCCGGCGGCACCTGCCTCAGGCGGTCCTCATGACAGCCGACGCAGCCTGCTTCCTCGCCCGGCTGAAGCATGGTCCCGCTGCGCATGGAGTGAATCATCATCCCGTTCTCATCGAGGAGCTGAAAATAGACAAACTTGCCGGCGGGCACCTTGAAATATGCGGACCCGTCGGCTTCGACGGGGGCGCGGCCGAGGATGCGCTTGTTGTTGTAGTGGTTCCAGTTCAGCGCGACGGGATGATGGCTGTCAGCGCTGCGCGCGGGGGTCCAGTCACCGATTTTCCACGGCGGGAAGGTGCGTTTGGGCGGGGCTTCGACAACGCGAATGTACTTGACGCTTCCGCGCTTGACGCGATCCATGAATTCGCCCGTGTAAACATCCTGCACGTAGAACGCGCCCTCGCTCTTGGTCAGATCGACCTTTGAGGCAATAACGGGCGGGCGCTTTCGCGGCGCGATGGGCATGGGATCAAAGCATCCCGGCGCCTCCCCGTGGAGAAGAATCTCGTTGCCGAAAACATCCACCAGAAACAGCCCCATGTGTTTCCTGGCCCCCAACTGCCTTGAACAGAGAAAGTACTTGCCCGCCGTAAACGGCGCCGACGGATCGGACAGGGGGTACGGGTCCTCGTACTTGACGCGCACGGCCCGGAAACTGTCAACGCCGCCGCCGATTCTTTCTTCCCTGTTCCAGTGCTTCATAAAGGGCCCGATGTCCGCGGGCCAGCTCTTCTGGATCGGGTTCAGCCCGTCCAGACCGGCCCTGCGGTCCACGATCACCATCGCGCCCCACGCCAGATCGTGAACGGCTGCGAAAACCGCAACAACCTTCTGCGTGCCGGGAATGATCCTTGCATCCGCAATCGGGCCGGGCTGCCATGCGTAGCCGCCGTAATAGAGGGCGTGCTTCGTGCCGTCGCCGTTGGCCGTCCACAGCCCGTAGGCGGAAGCAAAATGCTTGTCCACGTATTCCCAGCGGGTGTAAAGGATGCGGCCGTCCGGCGTCAGACTGGCCCGCCCCTCAAACTGCGTGTTGTGGCCGATCTGCCGGATGTTGGAACCGTCGCCGTTCATCGTGAAGAGATTGGCCATCAGGTGCCGCTGGCATGGAATGTATTTGGGTTCGCGTGTCGAGCTGAAGACTATTTTCCCGTCGGGCATGTAGACCGGCTGGATGTCGCTGATCCGCGCGCCGAACGTCAACTGCTTCAGATTGCCCCCGTCGATGCCAATCTCGTAGATGTGGTAGTCATCCTTGATGTTCCTGCGCATGGAGAAGAGTATCTTCTTTCCGTCGAAGTGGACCTCGGGGTCGCGGGCGATGCCCTGCGGCAGGTTAAGAATCGCCGTTACCTTCCCGCCGGGCAGCTCGAGCATCTTCAGCGCCCCGCCGCCGCGGAAGCGGTCCGTGTTGACCTCGCCCGTCTGGTACATCGTTGCCTCGGTCCCGTGTTCGTTGATGTACTGCCGGCGGGTGACGAACAGGATCGGCCGGCCGCTCACCAGCGGATTGGCCAGCAGCGCTTCTCTCTGCAACTGTTTGAAGTCCTTGCTGCCCGGATCCCCAATGCTCTTGAGCCGTTTGAGATATGCCGGCCCCGCGGGATACTTGCTGCCATATGCCGCAGTGAGATGCTCTATTGCCTTCTTCAGGGAGGAAACGGAGTTGCTCTTCTGTGCCCCAAGCGTGCTCTGCGAGATGCACAGCAGCATCAGCAGAGGAACGATCGCCGCCGCCGGAACAGCGCTGCCGGTCCGGGAGGTTCTCATGTGCATATCCTTCGCAGCCCGCGGGCCGGCCGGGCAGCTACTCCAGCGTGGGCTTTACGATCTCGCCGCGAAGCTGCGCCTCGCCGCCTTCCTTCTCGTACACGCCGTAGAAGATCGAGCAGGAGTCAAGCCACAGCGTGATACGATGCAGGTCTTCGTCCGGCAGCTTAACGCGGTCCTTGTGGCTGCCCGTGGTCAGGATCGCGTACAGCTTCGAGGCCCGGGCCCCGAACTCGCCCGGCGTGGTGCGGTACCATTTCGGGTCCTGCCAATTACGCCCGCCGTATCTGTAGAAACCGTATTTCTGGGCCAGGCTCCAGTAGGAGGCATACCACTTGTTGCGGCCCCGGGGGATGACCTTGCGGCTGAGATCGGGTGCCTTCTTCGCCGCATTCTTCTGGTGACACTTCACGCAGTGCTTCTCCAGCACCGGCTGGACCAGGCGCGGATAGCTGAAGGGATTGGACCCGTCCACGTCGGGTTTCAGCCTGGACGGCTCGCGGCGCAGCGCTATGGCCAGGCTCTTCGGCTGCGGCGGTGCGCGATACCTGTGTTCGTGGCAGCCCTGACAGATCAGCCGTTCGCCGGGCTGAAGGTAGGTGGCCGACCGCATGGACTGGACGGCCAGCCCTTTCCCATCGAGTGCCTGGAAGAACAGCTCCTTTCGTGCGGGCACGATGAAGTGTGCGCTGCCGTCTTTTTCGACGGGCACCGTGCCGAGGACGTTTCTCGCCAGAATGACCGAGTCCAGTCCGGAAGGCACCCGCAGGCCGATCTCATGCGGCGGGCCGCCCGAAGGCACCGACATCGGCAGGATCTGGTATACGCGCAGCGCCTTGATCTTTGTTCCTTCCGGCCAGGCCTTGAGGCTGTCGTACACGTTGATGACGCCGAGTGTGGCCTCGGCCGGCTTATCGGCGGCGGCTCTCACGGAGGCATTCGGCACGATGGGAGGCCTGGGGCGGCGGCGCAGCGGCATCGGGCTCTGGCACGCGATTGCCGGGTCGCGATAAATCAACTCCTTGTTCCCGAAGGCGTCCAGCAGGTAGATGCCGTAATTCCCCCGAATGTGCTTTCTGCCCTGATACCCCATTCCCGGCCTCATGCTTGCGTCGTACACACAGAGGTAATAGTCATCGCTGAGCGGCCAGGCAGTGGCATAAACCTGGGCGCCGCCCTGACTCTCGGGGAATCCCACGTCGGGGGTGATCCGCTTGACCGGGGCCATGGCGTCGTCATCCTCGATGCGCGGATTGATAAGGATAAGCGAGCCGAACGCCTGCCCGTGGTGGGGCGCAGCCGTGGCGGTGTACTTTCTCGATCCGGGAATTGCCCGGACGTCCAGCTCCATGTCCGGTCGCAGCGAGCGGGTGGCGAAGTTGCCGTGCACCGCTCGCGAGTCGCGCCCGTCGGGGGTGGTGACCCACGGAAGATGCACGACTTGCCCGTGGCGGTCCACGTAATCCCACCGGGTGTAGATGATCATGCCGTCGTGGGTCACGCTGGGATGCCACTCATTTGTCTCGTGGAAGCTGAGGCACCGGATGTCGCTGCCGTCGGCCTTCATGTCGTACAGCGTGTAGGTCGGGCATACGCGCCCGCACCGCAGGTATCCGCCGCGGCGCTCCGAGATGAAGGCAACCCGCCCGTTGGGAAGCCAGCAGGGGTCGAAGTCGTTCCACGTGCCGTCGGTCAATTGCTCCAGGCCCTTGCCGCCGACGTTGACCTTGAAAACATGCAAGCTGCGCCCCTCGAACCAGTGTCCGCGGGCCGGGTCCGTATGGCGCCTGTGCTTCTTGTCGCCGTCGCACTCCACGTAGGCAAACAGGATTGTCTTGCCGTCGTACGACAGGTCGGGCGAGACAAACGATCCCGTGTTCAGCTTCTTGCCCTTAAGCCGCCCCCGCTCGACCACCGAATCGGCCAGAACGTCCCGGACCTTCTGGTTCGGCCCGAACGGATCCGAAAGCACGTATACGCCGCCTCCCGGTACCGAGTTGATGCCGTAGTACTGATCGCACATGTGGTTGTAGGTGGGGCGGTGGCGCTTGATGAACAGGATCTTGTCGAAATTGAGCAGGGGGTTCGAAAATGCGATCTTCCGGCGGAGCTTGTAGGCCTTCTCGTACAGCGCGTAGCGGGCCTTGGTGTCCTTCACGTCAGTTTCCGTGCCGGCTGCCTTGAGCTGGGCCAGCTCCTTGGCCTGCGCCGACAGGTCCGGCGCCGAAGGCATCTTCTTGATGTCCGCCAGCAGGGCAGCCGTTCGGCGAAGCACGATATCGGCCGGGTCGCGGTCCGATTCCAGGATCGATGCCTCGCGGCGCAATGTCTGGGGGGCGAACTTGGCGAATCGCGCGCGGTTCCGCAGGTCGCGGAGCAGGGCATTGTATTGCCATTCCGGCTCGGTCTTGGGGGTGGCGACGGCCCCGGGCCTTGCGACTGCAACACGTCCGGACCGCCCAGCCGCGCGGAAAACAACGCCCTCGGAAAGGATTCGCAGCTCGGCGATCGACGTCCACGGCTTGCCTGTCCACTCCGACAGCGCCCGCAGGCGAACGTAGCGCCCCCTGACCTTCTTGGGGAATTTGACCTCTTGCTCGGCGTCGGTCTTCTTGAACGTTCCCTTCGCGACGGGCTTGCCGAACTTCGTGGCCGACTGGCTGATGTAGCACTCGTAGTTCTTAATGGCCCCGTTGGTGGCGCCGGGCCGGGCCCGGTGCACGATACCCGAGATCTCGTAGGACTTCCCCAGATCGACGACGATCTCATGGGGGTGTGTGAGATGGCCGGAGCCGAACTCGGTGTGCCACATGGACTGCGGGTTGCCGTCCATGGCCTTGTTGCCCTCGTAGCCGCCGGCCTGGCTGTCCACGCGGACGTTAACCTTCACGGTCGCCACCTTGGCCAGCGCCAGTCCCAGGGCCGGGGCGAGAATGATCGCCAGAATTACCAACGTCGTGCGGTTGAGCTTCATGTGTAGTCCTCTGCTTTGGTGCCTTTGCGGACTATCGCGGAAACATCCGTGCTTCCGTTCGGCCTGTCTTCCTATTATCGGGCGTACCGACGCCAATATCAACGCACAGAAGCTGTCGCTTGGCCGGTGTTGACAAGCAGCCCCGCCGCGATCCGGCGGCGGAATGCGCCTTGCGGGCGGGTCGTCGCTGCGGGAAAATGAACAAGAGGGACGGCTTTATAGTTTCGCGTGAGGTGAGAGAATGAGGACGATCAGGGCGACATTGGCGATGTTGATGCTGGGCGGTGCTGTCTGCGCGGCTTGGGGCCAGCAGCCGGCCGGGCCGAAACCTGCCGCCCCGAAGGATCGAAAGCCGGTCCCCTGGCCCGCCACGTGGGCGAAGATAATCGATGAGAAGGTGATCTTCAAGGTCACCAAGGAGCTTGGTATCGCGACGGACCGTGCACCGGGTCCGATGAAGCTCAGTCCCGACGGCAAGCGGCTGCTGTACGTTCGCCGCCGCGCTCTGGAACCGGACGAACAGGGAAGAATTCGCTGGGGCCACGACCTGATCCTGCTCAACCTGGAGACGAGGCAGGAGAAGCTCCTGCCGGTCCCGTCCTACGTGGAACCGTGTAATGAGATGCTGCTCTGGATGCTGTCGATGAACATCTTCGACGCTGACGGCCGGAAGATCGTGCTCGGGGCCGGCGTGGATCAGAACAAGAACGGCCAGTTCGACGGCCGCAAGGAAAGGCAGCAACTGGCCATTTACGACATTCCGCAAGACAGGCTCAACAGACTTGACCTGTTCGGCCAGAGGCTTGTAGCGACCTTCGACTCGAGGGGCAGAAGGCTGATTGTCTGCACCGCCGAAAGGCGGGGGGAAGATGCCGGGATATACATCACGCCGGCCGACAAGCTGAAACCCAAGAAGCTCAGCTTCTGGGGCCTGCCGCTGAGCACGTGCCCTGTTTCCGATGTGATGGTGCTGCTACTTCCGTCGGGCCGAGAAGGGCCCCGGGATGCAGGCGAACCGATCTCGTCGAAGCTCGTGCTGTACGACCTGAAAAGGGAAAGGGTGATCGCCATGCTCCCGACGTACCATGAGGACACCCAGGACCTCGAGCAATACAGCCCGCAATGGACTGCCGATGGGCGGTTCCTTTACTACATTGACGTGGCGGCTGGGTCCGGCGGCATCCGGTGGAAGCGGCGCCAGCTTCTGACCCGCGTCTGGGATCGCAAGGCCAACAAGATTTCCCGGATAATCCCTAACATGGTTGCCATAGGCCCGGGGCCTACGGCCACGACAATGATGCTGACCTCGTCGGACAGGGGTCAAGGCCTGGCCATCCACGATCCCGAGAGCCACACGGCTTGGTTGGTGCGGGGGCAGTGGGTTCGCGTTACCGGTACCTCTGGGGACGTTGTCAGTTTTTCCGGACCGGCCGCTCGGCCTATCATCGCGCAAGGCAACTACATACTGTACATCAGGCGATTAGCATCGCAGGACTGGGCTGTCTGCCGCGGTCGGATCGAACTGCCTCTGCCGAAGCAAGCAGCCGGCGAGGTCGGCGAAATGCCGATGGCGATGATACAGAGGAAGGTCTCATCCCCCAGGGAGGCCCTTAGGAACATGGCCAGGGCCGTTCGGTACGGCAACAAGTATGCCTTCGTCGCGTGCTTTGACGTTTCGGCTGAGCATACGCGAAAACTGGCGGCGGTGGCCAGACTGAAGATCGCCCAAACCAGATTGTTTCAGGCCATCATGACCGCCTATGGGCCAGACGCCCTGGAAGAGCGGCTCAGGGAGAGACTCACCGACGAGAGTTGGATTGAGAATATCAACTTCAAGATCAGCGACGACAAAGCCACGTGCATCGTGCAGCCGGTGCAATCGGCCAAGCACTTCGTGAAGAAAGATGGCAGCTGGAAAATCGTCGCTGACGACGTTGCCGCTCTGAGCGAAGAGGGCGTGGTATTGCTCTTCATAGCGGCCGAGATGTACAAGGCCGCCATGGAGAAGATCGACAAAGAAGGTTACACGTCCCAGAGGATTCTTGAGGAGTTGGACCTTCCCGCGGGGCCCGTGAAGAAGACCAAACCGCCGACGGCGCCGACGACTGGGCGCGGCGATTAGGCTCACGCCCGGACCGCCACACCGCCGCTTGAGCCCGGGGACCACCGCCCGCGGGCCCGTGCGATCTTTTCAGGCTGATGGCTCCTACTCGCTGTCCAGCTCAATGACGGAAATAGTGTGCGGCTTGTCGAACTTGTTGCCGTCAAGGCTCAGGTCGATGTTGGCTACGTACAGTCTGTTGCCGCGAAGGCAGACCTCCGAGCACTTGTCCAACTCGCCGTTGCTGCCGTCGCCCAGGGCGTTCTGTGCGATAACCTTGATCTTACCGGTCTTGGGGTCCACGCAGTGCACGGCGTTTGCAAGAAAGTCGGCAATGTAAACCAGGCCGGTCTTGGGATCGACCTTCAGGCCGTCGGCGCTCTTCATCGGCCCGCCCCCGGCGACAACTTTCTGCGAGACACCTTTGCCGGCCTTGTCGAACTTTACGGCGATCAGTTGCGCGTCGCCGAAGTTGCAGACGTACATCGTGCCGTCCTTGGCAAAGCCAATACCGTTGGCGCCGAACTTCCACTCCTCGTTCTTCGTGACGAGCGTGCAGGCCACGTGCGGGTCCTTGCCGCCGGGCTTGAGCTTGATGGGCTTGCTGCCGTCGAGCTGGGACAGCTTGAAGCGATACACCGCGCTTTTTATCGGCGACTTGGGCTCCGGCTCCAGCATCGATTCGCACACGTAGACGCTGTCGCCGAAGCAGGCCACGCCGTTGGACAGGACGAACCCCTCCACGACCACCTCGCACTTGACTGGCTTTCCGTCCTTGACCGTCAGCTTCAGCAGGCGCGACTTATAATTGTTGTTCCCGCCGAGGCCTTGGCTGTCGGAGATGTAGAGGTTGCCGTCCGAGCCGAAGGCGATGCCCAGCGGGCAGGCCTTCTTGGTTTCCGGGTGCACGGGCAGCTTGAAGTATTTCTCCAGCTTGTCAGCCGGGGTGATCTTCATCAGCCACACCGGCTGCTCGTTGCCCTTCACGTTCGTGTTGAAGTTCGGGCAGCTCAGGATGATGTTGTTCTTCGAGTCGAGCGTCATTCCGTCGGGCGTGTTGTGCTCCTCGGGAAGGTTCACCGCGATCGACGGCGTCTTGAGGCCCGAAGGCCCGCAGCCCGTCAGGACTACCACAACCGCCAAAGCCAGGACGACGCTCACAAAACCGCTGACGCTCTTTCTGTTCTTCTGCGACATAACCTGCTCCTTTCAAGCAAGAGATAACCCGTCCCGGCAGCCGCCTCTGGTGAACGACCCCTTCCAGGACCTACTGACCCGAAGATTAAAGCAGCGCCACGTCGCCATTGCAATAGCCTGGTGCTCGTCCCCAGCGTGCCCGGGCCGCAGAGCCGCAGAGACCCGGGGCGATTCTTTTCGGGTTCTCATCCCAAGAAGTTGATGAGATCAGCTTGAGGCCCGTTGACGGGCCTGCCCCTTGGGGGCGTAGACCAGGTTCCCTCAGGGACCCCCAAGGGGGCTTCTAGCCCTGGTGTGCGTGGAGCGACTACACCATGCTCCTCTTTAGCCCGCTTTAGCGGGCTTACCAGCCGGCGGCGGCTTTAGCCACGCAGAGTTCCCCCGAGGATAAGCCCGCTGAAGCGGGCTGGAGAGGAGGGGTGGGCCGATCCCTACCCCGGCCTAAAAGGCCGGGTCTAAACTCCCGACTTCGTCGGGATAAAGGCCCGTAAACGGGCCTGCTGCCGGAGGGACGCGCCAACCCTCTTGGGAGGAGGACCTCTTGCGTGAAGGTTTCAGTCGGGGCCCGCTGTAAGTTTTCGTGCTTGCGGCGGACGGGGGAATTGCTATTCTTATCCCTGCGAGAACCGCACCCGGAGAGGCTGGCACTGTCTGCCTTGCGGTCCGATCCTGTGACCGCGCCGGAGAATGTTGACTAGGGCGGGAAAATATTGGAAAGGGTCAGAAAATGAGTAAGAAGCAAACCATAAGCAGGCGTTCGGTCCTCACGGCGGCCGGCTCGGCGGCAGGGCTGGCTGCGATCTCGGCTTCGGCGCGGGGCGCTGCGAAAGAAGCCCCGGCGGGGTGCGGTGCGGCAGGTGCGACAGGCGCATCGTCCGGCAAGGTGAGCATCAGTTTCAAGAACGCGGACTTCTACGGCAAGGACGGCAAGTTCATCGAGGACAAGGGCATGGACGCCTACATTGCGGTGATGAAATATCACGGCTATCCCGTCTACAAGGATATGAAGAAGAACCTCTGGGTATCGGATTACGGTATCGGGCAGTTCACCAAGGTCGGGCTTGGGGCAAGGATGTGGGTAAACAATGAGAAGGATCGTTACATGCAGATGGATATTTACCTCCTGCCGGGCCAGATGCTGCCGGAACACTGGCACCTGAAGACGGAGAAGAATCCGGCGAAGCGGGAGGGCTGGCTGATTCGCTACGGCCTGTCGCACGTGGTCGGCGAGGGCGAGCCCAACCTCAGCAAGGAAGTGGTCATCCCCAAGTGCCACATGAAGGGCAAGACCACGACGAAGCACGCGACGATATGCGGCCCCGGGGATTTTACGCCCCTGAACAGAGTGGGCGCCAGGCATTGGCAGTTCGCCGGCCCGGAAGGCGTCATCCTCACCGAGGTGGCCAACGTTCATGACAACAGCGGCGTCAGGCATTCCGACAAGGTCATGAACGACTTCTTCCTGAAGGCGTAATTCCCCAAGCATGCCGGACGGCGAGCTTCGGGTGTATTAAGGTTTTGGGGGTAGACGGAGGAAAACGGGGACTGGCTCAAGCGCAGTCCCCAGGCCCTATGGGCCCCCAGGCGGGGGACGAAGCGGAGCGGAGACGTGCCTGTCCCCGTTTTGCGACGAAATGGGATCGAGAATGGGGACAGGCACCTGCGGCCCTCCGGGCCCCCAAGGGACAGGCCTGCGGAGCCAGTCCCCATTTTCGCCCCGGTCTTGATAGGCCGGGGGGTCATAAACTGAAGCGGCATGGCAAAGGGAGAACGTAGTGGAATTTGAAGACAAGGTCGCCCTGGTAACCGGAGCTGCTGGGTCCATCGGACGCGGGCTTGCCCAGCGATTCTGCGAGTTGGGCGCGAAGGTATTCATTACCGACCTCGACCAGGCGAAACTGGACGAGATCTGCGGGGAACTTGGCGGCGGTTGCAAAGGCCTTGCCGCGGACGTTACCGATCACGAGCAGGTCAAGAAGGTCGTGAAGGCGGCCGCCGAGGCCTTCGGCGGGGGAATTGGCGTCCTGGTGAACGTTGCCGGCACGGTCGGCGAGGGCGGCAAGGTTGAGCAGATCACCGAAGACAACTGGGACATGGTCTTCGCCGTGAACGTCAAGGGCACGTTCCTGTTCATCAAGGAGGTGGTTGGGATCATGAAGGCCTGCGGCGGCGGGAGCATCGTGAATTTCTCGAGCAAGTCAGGCAAGACCGGATCGGCCCTGATGAGCCCTTACTCCGCGGCCAAGGCGGCGATCATCGGCCTGACGCAGGCCCTGGCGTTCGAGCTGGCCGGTGACGGGATTCGCGTGAATTGCGTTTGTCCCGGCATTACCGAGGCCACGGGCGTATGGGACAAAGTTTCGTCGGATTACATCAAGAGCATGAACCTGTCAATGGATCAGATCGTCGAGAAATTCACCGCCAAGGTTCCGCTCGGGCGGCTGGCACACGTCGAGGACGTTGTGAATCTGACGTGCTTCCTCGCGTCCGGCCGGGCGGATTACATGACCGGGCAGGCGATCAACGTCACCGGCGGGCGTGAAATGCACTGACGATTTCCGATTTCCGATTGCCGATTGACAATT
>SDBS01002645.1_pt1 | contig 17834 bp, 13 predicted proteins | sample 2277091 | NCBI WGS metagenome assembly SDBS01 (sample SAMN10404972, study PRJNA504765) | marine sediment metagenome | isolation source: marine sediment core GS10_PC15, 163 cmbsf | place: Arctic Ocean: Southern Knipovich Ridge | collected 2010 | reverse complement strand
TTATATTTTTTGTTTTATTTTTAACAATATGTCTAATATCTTCCATTTTTATACTATGAGAATTATAGATTTTTTGCCTTACAGTAAATTCTTCTTCAAGACTAATGTTAAAATCGCAAATATTTCTTATTTCAAGTTCTTTACCTAAAAGAGCTTCTGTTTCATCAATCGAATTAATTTCTTCAATATTATCGGTAGGTATGTTGATCAGTAAAAATTTACACTGTAAAAATAAATCATTCTTTATATATATTTTAGTCAAACTTAATCTTAACCAAATAGCCTCTCCAAACTTAGGGAAACCACTTGGTAGATGGTCTTCCGCCTCCATCCTTCCAAATTTCTCCCTGTCTTGCTCTCGTTATATAAAATTCATGACGTTCTTGATAGCATTTAACGCAATACCAAGACTCAGCATCAGGATTAAAAGTCATGTCACTAGTCCGAGAACCGCATATTGGACAAACGCAGATGGACTTGTCCCAGGCGGTGTCAAGTTTATTTCTTTTATCAGATAATATTTTAATTTGTTCTCTATGATCATCTAAGTTTAATTTGCTATTTTCTCTTATCAATTCTCCGCTTTTTTTAATAGCCGCTTCGGAAATGATATATCGAAGGGAATTTCGAATTCTCTGGAGCCGGGTATCCTTGATTGAAATCGTTCTTTTTTTGTTCATCATTATTCACATGTTTATATTACTATTTAAATGAAATGACTGAATTAATTTGGTCTGTGTAAAAATAATTAAATAATCGAATAATTAAATTTTCCATATGACTTGTTCCAACCATTTAATATACTCGATTTGAAACTGTCTTGACGTATGAGTGCTATAAATAAAGATAAAGTCCGTAATGCGTGCTTGTGTGCTTCTACCGGAGATGGGGATAATTCTCTCCATATAATCAAAATCCTGCTGCGTTGCATACAAGTCCTTGATAGCCTGACTAATCTCCGGATTCTGTAAGAGAATGTGGAAATCTTTCGCGTTCTTCACGAATCGGCTCTCCGGACCCATACCATATTCTAATAAAAGAAAGTTCTCATATTCTCCCGTTGTTAAGTAAGTGTCTTTCCTTCTCATTAATTCTTGTAGATTCTTTATAAACGCGGATTGTCCTTTACCTTTCCATATTGAAAATACCTTATCAACAAGTGCCCCGATACTGTTGCCTTCTTTCGTTGTTCCGCCCATATCGTTCAGATATTTTCCCATATACTTTTCTAAAGCATCTTTTAAATCTGTCTCTATGAGAGCTTCCTTTTTCATATTAATAACCTCAATTAAACTATTCATAATTGCTACAATGAATCCTTCGCTGTACTGTTCGTAGGCGGTATGCTTTTCCTTATCAGTAAGCAAGATATCACTCACGGTGCTGGATGTATTCCTGAATATCCAGTCTCTGAAATGGTGACGTATCCATTGACCACGTGTAAAGATTTCTGGTTTTAGAGGCTCAAAAAACAGTGGATCGAATCCTAAAAATTGGGCAAGATGGAATACCACGTCATATCCTATAACCCTCTCATCATAGAATTTTTCTCTATCATATTGATTTCTAATAGAATCGCTATCCGACGCAAATAGATTTAATCCGCGTTGATTTATATAACTGGAGAGTTCAGCTAATAAGGCTGAATAAAGGCCTATAATGTAATTCTCATGCTCTGTTAATGTATCGGAGCCCTCCGGAACCAAGTAAAGATATCCGAATTCTTCTTGAAACTTTTGCTGAATCGCTGCCATTATGGCCTCTATGGATTTAGGTGAGAAAAAGCCACCCCGTCTTAGAGACTGAAGTAAATCTAATGTCTCGATTCCAAAGAACTTTACAACATCAACAAAAGTTTGGCTAACTTTAACTTCTTTAACCAGTTTATTATTAAATTGAGAGGAATATTCATATTCATCTGTAAAAGTGAATAGCGCTTCAATTAAATTATATTCAGGTAAAATATCCTTTTGAGTATATTGTACTCCATATCGTTTAAAGTTGTCAATAATATATCCTCTTGACTTAATATAATCATCTATTACTTTAAGTACCGCCATCTTCGCCTGTATTACATCATTATCCGACACTCTAATCTCGTAAGTACCAAAAGTTCTTCTGGAAAGATCTTCAAAATCATTACGAGTCCATTTAGAGACAATAAATTCTATATTTAGGAGAGAAGCTAAATTTGGTCTATCTTGATACAAAAACATAGTACCTAGTCTATTTCCACTATCCCCTCTATCTCCGAGAAGTAATCCTCCTAAATCCACTTTAAACTCTAGCTGTGATAAGAGATTATTAGAAAATACCAATTCTAATAAAAAGTCTGTATTTAAGCCTTTATTCCTTAGATAATTTTCATTAACATCTCCTTTTGTAAACATTTTAAACCAGTTCCAATAATTTTGCGTTTTAATATCATAATCATCGAGTAAAACGCCAATTTCTGCCAAAATGAGGTCTTTTGTGGCTTGAGTAATTTCATTTTTTTCGATGTCGTATTGTTTAGCATCTAAAGATTCTTTTATTTTTTTTCTAAGGGAATCTATAACGTATCCTATAGGATTTACTGGATGATCGGAGGGGTAATACGCCTTCATCGTATTTTTACCTAAAGCAGAGTAAAAGAATTGAAGACGATAACTATCTAGGAAGAAATTATCTTTAAGAGAATCAATTGAAAGTGAATCTACAATTTTATATTTCGTTAATATATATGGAATGCTATAGGCAATAAATCTGGCATCATTATAGAATGGGTTCTTAGCTTTTCCACCAAAAACAGAAAAGCAATATTTATCAAATATAGTCTTAACCTCTGAGATATATCTTTTAGCTTCTATTGGTGGTAAAGCGTTCTCTAATTTACTGATAAATTCGAATAAATATTGATATTGTACATAAGGTTTAGGTTTAAAGTAGACACCGTTTTTATATCCTCTTAATCTATCATTAGTTAAGATATCTTGATCGCCAAACATAAAGTCAGATAATTCGTAAATTATGTCATTAAAAGTAGCAATTCTTCCCCTTGGTTCAGATATTAAACCTGCTCTTAGAAATAAATAACCTAATTCACTATATAATTTCTCCATGAAAGGATAATATGGGGAGGGGGTTCCTGCTTCAAAATTTGCTTCAGTAAACATTTCATCTCCGTCTGAGTTAAGATTTGATGGTAGAACAATTATATCATCCTCAATGCTATAACCTCTTGCTTCCAACCAATCGGCAAGTATTGCGTGGTCAGGAATAATTGTTTTTTATTCTGACCAGAAATAATCTTATACCTAAGTTCACCTATATATGAACTTAATTTTTTCAAGCAAAATCGCAATTTAAAACATATATATAAAAAAATTAATTTTCATGTTATACTAGAATAGGATTTTAAATTTGAGGTTTTTAAATTGAATAGATTATTAAAATCGTATAGCTTATCTGAAAAAGCAATTAGGGTTTACAGAGAGGGATTAGGGAAACTTCCATTTACATTTTCTGAAATTAAAAAATATTTGTCAAATCTTTCAGAAGAAAATATTAAAAATATTATTGATGAACTTATTGCTAAAAAATTAGTGATCCTTATCAACCCTCAATATTCAGAAGCCATATCTCATTACATTTTTATTCCACCCTTTGCAGCGGTAATAAATAGTTTCACAGGATTGGATAATCTCTCAAGTGATGAAAAACAAGGAACGGAACAGTTATCTTCTCAAATAGCGAAGTTTCAAGATAATTTATATCAAGATATAGAACATTTCAGTGAAGATTTGATTAATGTAATTACGGAACCAGTTAATAATACCCAATCTGCAGACTTGTTAACTGAAGTTGAACAAAATGTGAAGAAATTCATTCAAGTTATATTATCTGATATCATTAGCTCTGTATCTAACCTTAAAAGGAAAAGTATGATAGATGCAAGAGATATGAGTCACTTATATAAATCTGTTAAACAAAAACTTGAAGAAGCAGAAGAGATAGCAACAAATATGTTTACACAATTTAGGGACATTGTAAGTGAAATACCTTCTTCAAGCATTTCCCCTCAAGTTGAATCTTTCAAATTATTTATTAGAAAATTAGGGGAATCAATTGATAAGAGGGTTCATGAAATCTCTTCAACCCCACAATCTGCTCCTTCGGAAAAATTCAAGTTAATTGAAAATTCATTGTATAATATTTTAGCTGATTATATTAGTAAGAATAAGATATCATTAGATAAATTTTGGAATGTTAGTAGCTATGAAAAGATTAATGAAGTAATTTCTCTTTTACTAAACGAATGTAAAAAAGAGATAATTATAATTGTTCCTAAGATTGAAAATTTTATACCTTTAGAGAAAATTCATTTAGACTATTCAGTAGATCCAAGTTTAGAAAAAAACACCCAAAGTGTTGCCTCTAGGAAAAAGAAACCTAAGAAATCTTCTAGGTCTTCAATAAATAAAAAACAGAAAAAAGAGGTGGAAGATACACTTGATACAATTAGTAAACAGGTTTCAAAGCTTAAAGGGTTTGAATTAAGCCATAATATTGCTGAATTATTAGGTTTAATTTCAGAAGTTAACCCCGAATCAGTTATAATTGAATCTATACAGGGTTGGTTAGGTAGGCTATTGGTTATCAGAAAGAATCTAGATTCAAACACTCAATATTTATTTTTAGAAGCCATTGATAAATGGAAAAAGGAATACTCGAAAGTTCAAAAGAAAGAAGAAGAACCAGAAAGTAAAGAAGAAACTGATTTAAAAAAAAAATCTACTTCTGAAGAAAAAACCTCTACTGTGAAAGCGTCTTCAAACGGACTAAAAATAAAAATAATCTCCTCAGAACCTCATGATAATAAACATGTTCTTGCATTTAAAAAGAAGGATAATATTGAATATTTACAGCTAAAGAATAATAAAATAATAGGAATAGTTGGAGATAATTCATATTTAATATTTGGAATTGGTCAAAAAGCCCCTATGAAAACTTCATTTGAAATAAGCGGCTTTTTAACAAATTTTAGTCCTTTAATAGATGTTTTACATCCACACATTTCAAAAATATGTTTAGAAGCAAAACCACCCAAGGAAATTCAAATCACTAAAGGTTTTAATGAAATTATAGAAAACATAAATGATTACTCTGGTAAGAAGATGGCTAAGAGATTGAACAAGTTGCTGAATGTTGTATTTGAAAAAGAAGGAATATCTCTTAACATTTTAGAAATTAAATTAATGATAGGAAAATTGGAAAAAATACATTATGCTTTAGATGATGAAATGAAAGAGTATATAATTGAAGAACTTAATAGATTAAATGGAGAATTCTCCACTTTAGAAGTAATGTACGCTCCTGAATTTAGGCCTCCTATATTGGAGGGAGAAATTAAAGATAAAGCAGAAGAATTAATACCTGAAGAGGGAGAAATTGAAGCACTCGATTCAGATAAAATTAACAATTTATTCGAATTATTCTTAGAAAAAATTGATGGACTTAAAGGTGAAGAAATAGTTGAACAAATTGATAAATTTATTGATGTTGTATTAGAATTACAAGGATATTCAGCCATAATCAATTGGAAGAAAAATTTACGTAATGGGAGTGAGACAGTAGAAGGTTCTTTTAAAGATAAAATCAAGAAGGATTTTCTACATTGGAAATGGGGTCTATTAAATCAAACTCCTCCTCTTGAAACACCTTTAAAAGAAGAATCCTCAAATTATTATAGTTCTCATCAACAAATTCCTGGGAAAAAGAAAGACACAATATCTATTATGGATGAGGAATACTCGAGCCCTGGTTTAGTACAATCACAATTTGCAACTGAAGCGGAGCCTTCTCCTATTGAAGATTCAAATAAAGAAGAAGAATCTGGAGTAAAAATGAAGGAATTATTTGATAGCATCCAAACAAATTTGGGAGAAATGAGCGGAGTTGAAATTAGTAAAATTTTACAAAATATAATGGATATTATCTTAGAAACTGAAGGGTATTCAATGGCTTTGAAGGGGTTTAAAGATTGGATAAGCAAACTTAGAATGATTAGAAAACCTCTTGAAAGTGAAATTAAAGAGGATTTTGAATTAGAATTTTTAAAATGGATGCAAAAATATTCCGGTGGAGAAGAGGAGGAAACCACATTAGAATTTGGGTCATCATTTGGGATTTCTGAGGAGGAAAGTGAAGTTGTTAGTGGTAGTGAGGAAGGGCAAAGTGATAAATTCGATAATTTAATGCAGAATGCTGCAACTCTTAAAGGTAATGAATTAAGTAGTGAATTACAGGAAATTGCCGATATTATTTTACTATCCCATGGGGCTGTAGCTGCAAATCCTATAAGACAATGGATAAGTAAATTAAGATCTATACGAGATCTATTAGAATATGAAATAAAAGCAGATTTCGTAACAGATTTGGAGAGCTGGAAAGAAAAGTTCTCTTAAGCCTTATTCTTAATAAAATGGATTATGGTATTTAGTTTGCTCTTTATTATATAATGTTTTTAATCTAATTTCTTTATCTATAAGGCCTTCAATATGGCACAAATATTCATATTCGTCTTTTAAACATAGAGTAATTGCTACCCCTCTTTTACCCATTCTGGAAGTGCGCCCTATTCGATGAATGTAATTCTCTGGATATTTAGGAACGTCATAATTAAAAACGTGAGTAATATCATCAATGTCAAGTCCTCTCGCAGCAACGTCGGTCGCAATGAGTAATTCAATTTGTTTTTCGCGATATTGTTTTAGGATTTTTTCTCGTTGGAATTGAGATAAGTCTCCTGAAATAACCCCTATTTTATAATGAACATCTTTTCTTCTTCTCAAATTATCATTCAACCATGATGCGGTTTTTTTGGTATTGACAAAAATTAGAGCACTTTTAGGTCTTTCTTTTTTCAATACTTTGATAAATGTAGAGAGTTTTTGAGAGTAGAATTCTATCATATAATAGAATTGGCGAGTACTTCCAACTGTTAAGCTATCTCTGCTCAAATTCAAAAATTCGAATTTATTTCCAGTAAATTTTTTAACTACTTGCCGAATATCGTTATCTAAGGTCGCAGAGAAAAGCATAAATTGATATTGAGCTTTTATTTGATCTTTATCATTTTTTTTTAGAGATCTTGATATTGAATCTAAGATGTACTTTACATCTGGAGCGAATCCCATATCCCAAAGGCGATCTCCCTCATCAAGAACGATAAAGCGGATATTGTTGAAGCTGAGTTCTCTCCTTTTATAAAGATCTATGATTCTACCAGGAGTTCCTACAATTACATGAACACCATTCCTTAGACTCCTAATTTGGTTATTTATTGAAACACCACCGTAAATAGTCATCGATTTAACTTTGGGATTTCTTAAATCCTTGATTACGGCTTCTACTTGTTTTGCTAGTTCTCGTGTTGGAGCTAAGATGAGAGCCTCGTTATTTTGAAATGATAATTTTTCAATTATGGGTAAAACAAAGGCAAGAGTCTTACCAGTTCCCGTTTTACTTTGGGCCATTATATGCTGACCTTTTAGTATGAAGGGAATGGCTTTTTGTTGTACCGGAGTAGGCTCCGATATATTCATATTTTGTTTTAGTGAAGAAATAATTTCTTCGCTAATTCCTAATTGAGAAAAATTCAATAAAATTCACAAACTTAGTTCTTCTTTTTTCACGCAATTCAACAATTAGAATAAAATCTTCATAATTATTAATTTTTTCTATATCTTATCAACTATAAAACAAAAATAATTCTTATTAACTTATATAGTGAAAACTCTCTTCTTTGATGATCTCATTTGGATTACTTAAATATCAATTGTTTAGTTAATGAATCTATTTTTAATAACTTCTGATTTATGATAATTCTAACTTTTTCAGGATTTATTTTTGGATTTTTAAAAAATAGATCTTGTACTATCGTTTGGATTTTTATTCCTTTTTTAGCTAATTTTTTATGAATTTCATTGGTTTTGTCATATATTGGAATTGGGAACATAAAAGGCCTTTTATGTATATGTCTTGAACTTTTTACTAATTTAATATTTTTTGATAAAGTAAAAGTGTTTAAAATAGATGTTAAATAATAAGCTTCGTTCTGTGAATCAGTAGAATAATAATAATTCTCTGATCCTATGATAAGTTTTTGTTTTCTATTATTTATGACAGCAGCTTTTAAATTCGAACCACTAGCATTATATACCACAATAAAAGATTTAATTTTCACCTGTTTCTGAAGTTTATTCCAGTAATTCAAGTTTGCGAATAAAGTATTTATGTCGCTAGTTTCTTTTTTATTAGTCTGATAAAAATCATTTATTTCTTTATAGAAACTTAAAGCTTTAGGGTATTCTTGAAGAAAATTGAGATCAAAATCGAGTTGTTCATTTACAGGGAGAAAAATATTCTTTTTACTTTTTATGAAAAAAGGGATGAGATCTTTGTTTAGAAAAGTTTTAAATTGAAATCTTTGTTCAATTTCAATATCTTGAAAGCTAAATTCCCATTGTTTTTTTGCTCTTGATATAATATCGGAATCTGATGAAATTCTGATGATTCCATTAATTTTTTCCACAATTTGGAAAAATATGAGGGTTTTAGGGACTAATGTAGCTCCTTGAAAGAATTTATTTTTATAAGGGCTTTTTATGAGTTTGTTTAATGTATTTATTTCAGAAGTGGGTAATATTAATCTTGCTCCATTATCGCCAATTTTCACACTGGAATACATAGTTTCTTTTTTTAATTCTAATTTATTGTTAAAAATCTTACTTTTTATTGGATATTTATCGGTAATTGAGGTATTTTTTGTTTTACCTATGTATTTTGCTTTTAAGCAAATATGATTTACATTAAAAAAATAATGTTTTGGAAAATCCCAGATTTCTAAATCCTTATTAAAGAAGGAAAAGGCTCTAAATTTATAACAATGATCGCCGTTAAGTACACTTTTCGGCATAACAAAAAATATTATACCATTTAACATTAAGAATTTTAAGGGAACCGCATAAAAGAACACAGCAGCCAATTCTATGTGTGTAATATATTGACTTAAAGGCTTAATGCCTAACTTCTCTGACAACTCTCTAATTTTTATCTGATAATCCTTATTATGTAGATCTTTATAAGTTAGCCATGGAGGATTACCAATTACTAAATCAAATGATTTGTAAAAATCTTTTATTCTTATTGGCGTATCTTTTTCGTAATCTTCTGGAAACAAAGAATCAATTAAGAAAATATTAAGATTAGGTATTTTAAAGTTGTTTTTTTTAGAATATTCTAATAACAGCATCAAAACATTAGTTTTTGCGGTAATTATGGTTAAAGGATTGATATCAAAACCATACACATTTAAAATAGCATTATATTTGCTACGTGATGATTGTGAAGAATCGATTATTTTAATTATTATGTTAACTAAAAAGTTGCCGGAACCACATGATGGATCTAAAACCTTAAACCCAAATCTGTAAGTATCATCTATCATTTTATTAACTAAAGTTGAAGGTGTGAAAAACTCACCAGTTTTATGTCTGAGATCAGGATTAAAGATTTGTTGATATAAATTACTAAATAAATCCTCTTTAGCAATTTCGGTATTTTTAATTTCATTATAAATAATTCTAAATAACTTTCGGTTAAAATATGCCCAAAAAAAGTAAATAAATTCTGATAATCTCAATTCTTTCAAATTGGGGTTAATATAATGGTTGTATATATCTTCAAAGTCCAGATTTTTTATCATATAAAGTTTAGATATTACAAAAATTTTTAAAATTTGAGCGAAGTAAGAATGTTTTATGAAAATTTCTGAGGAAATATTTTTTCCATAGATTTTTTTGAAGATTTTTTTCCACTGATTATAGTTTCTCTCATAGTTCTCTTCAACTTTAGTTTTCTCATTGAAAAATTCTATTGATTCGCTATAAATATAAGAATCTAAACCAAATCTCTCTGAAATCGTTTGCGAATCTAACATTCTTATCTTTTTCACCATTATTTATACAATTAATGATTGGACTCTGAAATTTAAATGTTATAATAATTAGAGTGTTATTTTTAAAATTAAAAATTTAAGAAAGGAAAAAAAAAGATCATTTCCTCATAAATGTAGGAAGCATTGAAGTGAAAATCTCAGCAATTAGCCTTAATTTTGCTTTCTCCTTTACTGTTGTAACAACTAAAATTGAATTCGAGAGTTCTTCCCTATTTAAAGACCCTCCTGAATAAATAGCTTGTTCTGCATTAAACGCCAATAAGAAGTTCACATACGGATTGTTTATTATACTAATTCCTTGGGTATTTTTCAAATCATCATAAATTGGGACTTCTTTTTTTGAATATTCTCCTCTATCATTTGTAATTAAAAGTACGGGAATCTCCCTTTCAACTATTTTCTTTAATTCTTTTGAATAAAAGCTATCTATTTTAGGGGTTGCAATATTTAATTGTTCTTTTGTAGAATTAATTAGATTGGTCAAAAGATCATTTAGCGCATTTTTCCTGTCAGAATCTCCAGAAGATTCAATATTCACCATCCCCACCAATGTCATAATTTTATCTTCCAAGTTGGCGATTTGTTCTTTTAGTCTTTTATTCTCAACACGTAATTCAATTAGTCGGTCTGACACATAACATCAATTCTTTTTTGTTAATTATTATAAATAATGTATTTTACTATTTTTTATATGTTACTATTACCTTAATATCAAAATATTATTTAGGAATTTATTTTTCTCCATGGTTCTCCAAAGAGTAAAAAGCTTGATATTGCTAAGCTACTTCGTAAATCCAGATTCTTAGAACTTTTTATAGAAGGTGTTCCCCCTGTTGGTTCTCCTATAACCCCTTCCATTTTTTTAGCTATAATTTGTTGACGAGCTTTTAACAGTGAAACACCCTGACTATTTTCATTAAATAGACTATTAAAAAAAATCGAAAAAATCTCTTTAGTTGTTGGGTTGAATAAGGGAAAATTACGTGAAAGTATACCCGTAATTTTTTTATAATCAAATTGATATACGATTTTACCAAATGTTTTTAAAACATTCTTTAGCTTATTGCCTTCAATGTCATAGATTTGCGTATTAAAAAACAAAAATGGTTGAATTTTGGAATCATTCTGACTTATTAGTCTATTTATTTCATTAAAGGTTATTATTTGATTATCATTAGTGAGGAAAAAACTATTCTTAGGGCTCCATTTAGAATAGAAAGCGTTACCCACAAAAATGATAATATGAAATAAATTCTCTGACAGATTGGATAATATATTATCTCTTGTCGATTTTATTCCAGTTAATGCATTTATTTGATTAATATCAGCTCTTCCATTAAAGAAATTTATAATAAAATTTAATTCATCAGAACCTGCTGGAAAAGGAAAAATTAATTCTTTTCGTTTACTATTTTCATCCCATTTTAATGGATCCATAGAATTTATAGCATCAATAATTAACACATTATAATCCTTTTTTGAAGATTCCCTCTGAGAAATTGGAGAAGGAATATCCTCTAAAGAAATTCCACCTATGGGAATTTCACCAATTTTATATCCACTTGAATATTTTAATAGGAAAAAATTATTATCGTATATTAAATCAAAGGGAATGGTCATATTGTCTAAAACAAAATAAATTTGAGGTGTATAATTTAATCTTTCAATTTTAAACGACTTAAAAAAATCTCGAATCAATTTAGGCAAAAAAATATATAATAATTCGCCAAATTCTCTCAAATTAAAAGAGTATTTTCGCTCGTCAGATTCATAGAAAAGTTCATTAAATATTTCTAAAATTTGACTATCATTCCAAAATTCATTTGAGATGCTGCCTTCAATTATCTCTTTATCAACAGAAATCATTCTATAAGAGATTTTTCCTTTAGAATTAATTCTTATTATCATTTTTTTTATTAAATAATCTTCATGGAAGGATTTTGGAATATCATCGTAATCATTAAATGAATATATTTGGTTTTGTAAAGCCCCCACTTCATTATATAATGATTCTACATCTCTTAACATTGTGTTGAAATCCTGGCCTAAATAGGGAATTATTTTTTGGGCGATATCATAATGTTTTTCCTCGAATAACGCACGGAAAAACATCATTTTCCAAAAATCTCGCTGCTCTAAAGAAAAGAACATCGTTTTAAATTGCCAAAGAATATTACTTGTGTAAAAATAATGATAAATCTCGGCGCTTGTCTGTGGAAACTTCAAATGATTGTTTAATTTTTCTAATGACTGAAATAAATATTTCTTTTCTTTCATATCAACAAATTTTTTACAAGCTTCAACCCAAAGCTCAATAAGAATGTTGTCGTATGACAAATCAGTTTGATATATGAATAGATCTTCCAAGAAATCGTAGATTTCAAATGCAATCTCAAAACGATTTCTTCTGATTGAAAAGTCAATAAACTTTCTTATGTACGTAACAGCTTCTCCAAAAGATTTGTATTCTTGAAGTTTTAAAAAAATATTTCGGATAAATACGATAATCCACGTATATTCACCGATATTATTTAAGTAATTAATTAATTCTTCAAGATCAACAAGAATTGTATTAAAGCTTCTCTCATTTATCGAAATCCTATTTATATTGCTAAGTTCATTTTTTAATATTCCTGGAAGCCGATTTAATAATATTTTGTTTGTATTCCTCACAAATTCAGAAGAATCCTCAATTAATTTATATTCTAAACATACATTTTCTAATAATATATAAATAAATAATGCTCTCTTGCTTGGCTCCAATTTAAATATGATCTTACCTATGATCTCCATACTTAATTGAAAAAATTCTGAAGGAACAACTGATTTTCTTAAGAAAATTTGTAAAATTTGCAATTCCAATAATCTTTGATAATCATTTCTTTCGACCAAGATCGCACAGAAAGAATTTATAAATTTCGTTATCCCTTTCTGTGATAAATCTTCCATTTTTATAAATTGTTTTAGAAGATTTGTACCGAAATTATTAAATATATAGAAATCATCTAATTTTGATAAAAATGAAAAAAATCTCTTATATGCATCAATATACCTAATTAAATCGATAACAATCTTTCCTTCTTTACGTTTCTTTAGAGAATTTAAATACATCCACCAAGAATTCGTAATAATCATTATTAATTGATGCTTTTTTTGGAGATCTAACCAGTCGTTCTTCTCTATTTCAAAAGTTAAATTATCAAATAGTTTTGAAGCCCATTTATGATTGGCGCGCTGTAACAATTTACGAGCAGTTATGATTCCATTTTGGAAGTTATTCAAAAATTCTTTTGTTAAATCTAAACTAACAGTCATAAACACTTCGTTCCTATAATTTTTTAATTATCAGGTTGATTAGTATTTTCCACATTTTGTTCTTCTTCTGCTACTTTTTGATTAGGGTTGTTGATCCACCCCTTTTTTAATTTACCTTGTGCCCACAAAACAGAGGTTCCAATCCAACTAATATTATCTCTTCCTGAAACTGCAATAACATTAATTTTTTCTCTTAATTTTTCAGAAAAGAATTTTAGGATCTCAAACTTTAACCTTTTATCTAATCCTGGTACTAGACTTCCACCACCAGCAAGAATTATATTAGGTATTAAAATTTCCCAATTTTCTCTCTCCCAAACCTTTATAACTTTTGATATTGCTTCAGGTAAACCCATATAGTCGATATGAATTAATGAAGGATTAAATAATGGCTCAATAAGCATAAATCTCTCTGAATTAATTTCTAATGATGAACCATCTGGTAAGTCTATAGTCCGATTATATTTAGTAAAACCATCATTTATTCGTTTTATTTCCCCTTCTGCATCAAAAATACATAACGAAAGTTTTTCTTTAATTTCTTTTGCTATATTTATATCGAGATACTCTGTTTTTCCAGAACCTTTTCTTGTTAATATTAAATTAAGGAGATAGCCCGTTAATTCTTTACCAGCGATGGGGTAAGTATCCCTTGCTAATGTATTTGAGAATCCATGGAAAAAAGTACTGATAGAAGTATGTACTTCACCTATATTTACAATTACACCACTAGATTTTTGTAATATAGATAATATTCCTTGACTCTCAGGTAAAAACAATAAAGAGGGAAAATCAAAAACATTGAAGAAAATATCCTTTAGTTTTGCTTTTTCTAATTCAGAGATGAAAAATGGAGTTATTATTATAATTGGTTGTTTAAATTGATTTTCTGTAGAGATTTTTAATTGTTTATAATGATAATAAAAAAATTTCATAAAAATGTTATAATTCTTTTCTTTTTTAAACTCATGAAGATTCAAAATATTGGAATATTTTATTGCTTCTTCCCCAAATAAGTGAGTTTCAGCATTCTTCTTCATAATAAAAATATCTTCAAGCCCATCGATAACATCTGAAGAGAATAAATAATCGGTATTATCAACATAAACACTAGGAGCAATTATCTCTGGAAAATCTTTTCCTGCTCTACCTAATCTAAAATAATTGTTACCCACATCAATAATCAGAGGGCTTAATTGCTCTTCTTGTCCTTTATCTTCTTGTCCTTTATCTTCTTGTCCTTTATCTTCTTGTCCTTTATCTTCTTGTCCTTTATCTTCTTGGTCTTCTTTATCTTCAGAGGATTCTGACATTTCTTAAAATTGTTTTAATAATTTCAACATTTTTCAATTAAATTAACTAACGGTATATCTTATTTCTCGAATAAATTTATCTGTTTCCCGTTTTAATGAATATTCTTTAATTTGTAACTCAAGTAAACCTAAAACTCTTTTAAATTCACCAGACATAGATTCTATATTAACTTCTGAAACTTTTTCAATTTCCTTTCGTTTTATTTTAAATTGTTCTAAATCAATTTGAATTTTTTCAAAGATATTATTGATTGATCCTACTAAATCTTCTGTATTCTTCTTAGTAATCTTTCGCATTTTTCGTAGAATCGCTAAAATATCAGAAATGGAATTTTCCCATCTATCATATCTTGCATTATAACTCTTTAATAATCCTTCAAAAAACTCAGTTAATTTGACGTATATATTTACTTTTTTAATGATTGTAGGTTCTTTTTTGGCAGAGGTAGAAGTGGTTATTTCTTCTGTTTTTTGTATTGGCTGATTCTTATTTACAAGAGGTTTCAGTGAAACTTTTGATGAAACTTGAGATTTTGAAATTTTGGCTTCCACCGGTGGTTTTTTAGCTGATGGAGATGAAGTGGAAGGCTTAACTTTTTGAGTTGAAGTTTTTGAAGTTTTAGGTTTCTTTTTCTCCTGAGGAATTAATGAAGTTCTTGTTTTTTTTTTCTCAAGTGTTCTTTGTGCTAAGAGGATGTCTTCCTTAAGATAATCTTCAGCCATTTTATTTCTCGATTCATGTGATAAATGTGGTTTAACATTTTCTTCTTCTTCCTTTTTACGATGAACAAATCCTTGGTTAGGGGAACCTTTCAATAACATTTGCAAAGTTGTTTCAGTTTTTTTGGCTGAACTTAATGCATCCCCTAATGAGATCCTTACGATTTCGCTACTTTCTACTATTTCTTTTTCTTTTTCAACTTTATTTTTTTTCTGTGATTTCGATTTCTTTTTCTTTTTTGCCATTTAAGATACCTAGTTATTTTCTTTTAATTTATAATTAAGATCCACCAATTAAAGTGGAACCATTTTAACTTCGAGAGCCTTTCCTTTTCTTTTAAGCTCCCCTTCCAATTCTTCTAAACTAATGTTATTCGGATTCGGAAAAAAAACTGTCCAGATGGCTTTTTTGTCTTTCTCTATAATGGAAGCTTCTCCATACATTAATGATATTCCCAGATCCCCAAAAGTGGAAGCAATTTGTGCTAAAGATCCTGGTTCATCTTTCATTGTAATTTTGAATTTTATTGGTTTCTCTTCAGTAGAAATCCCAACTGGAGTGATCCTTATCTCTTTTGTTTCTGAATCACTCACTAACATGAGTTGAGAGTTTGTAGTAAGACCCAAATTCTTTCTTGTAATTAAAGGCAATACTATCCGTCCGCGATTATCAATTGAAATTATTTTTACATCTTTCATACTTTTTATTATTTTTTTATTGTTATAAATTTCTAACTATAATGTAAGGATATAATTCTCATATAATTATTATCAAAGTTATTATTAATAATTTTAATGAAATTCTACAATACTCAAAATCATTATATAAATTATTTATCAAAAATAAAATGAAAAAATTGTTATCAACTTAAACATTAGATCTTCTATGTGAAATTCTTCAAAATTAAAAAGAGTGTTGAAAATTTATAATAAGTTATCTACTTTTTATAGGCTTTTAATTTAACTGTCAAAATTTACCAGCAGAAATTAACGAAAAAAGTATTTATCATTCATCTAGTAGATGTTCAACATTCCAATGATGTTCAATAAAAATTAATTTATTTAAATTGACATAGTTGGCAATCCTCACCTAAACAACTCTTACAGTAATCAACATATTCTCCAGTACAAAATTTACATACTGAATTTAATTTATCGCTACATTGATAATTAGGAAAGATTTTCTCGCAACTTTTACAGACAAACTTTTGTTTTAGTCTTGCTGTTATATCATCTTCTTCTTCAAATTCGTACATTTATTAATCCTCTCCTTCTATAATCCGCTAATTAAATGCTTTACTGCCTTATTTGTATCCCACACTTAAGACAAATTACTTGCTCTTGATTAATTGGATTATTACAATGGGGACAATTTAACATTATTTTCTATTAAAATGAATCGTAATAAAAGTTTTACTCATCACCTGAAAAAAAAATTAAACTTGTCCTACCAAAACATTCATCATTCGATTCGGAATCCAAGAATTTCCATTTAAAATTAATAAACTCGGAAGTATTTTATGCCTGTAGTAAGCCCGCACACGCCTAATAAGATAACTGAGGCAACGATTACACCTATCATCTTATGTCGTTGAAATTGTCCTAAAAAGAGCCATCCTAAAATACCAATTATTAATCCGAGCATTCCAATAATTGATCCGAGAGCTATAAGAAATTCAATTGATTCTTCGACTCCATCAAAATAATCAAACATCATGATAGAAGTATAACTCATCAGATCTATTTAAAGAAAAATTTGTGTTAATTCTTTTTTTCTTTATAAAGATAGGAATTGAATAACCTTCATACTTAACAAATAAAATTTTTTATAAATAAAAAATGAGAAAAATTGACGAAATTGGAATATGTCCGACTTGTGATTGTACCATCTCGATTTTTAAAACGCAAAGCTATAAAAGATTCGCTAAATGTGAAGTCTGTGGATTATCCTATGCCCTACCTAAACGGGGATCGATTAATAATTCTGCGTTAGTATGTTCACGCAACAACTTTCCTATATTAATCATAGATAAGCAAAATCAACCTGCCTACTTTTGGACGGATCAACCTTGTTTTAGCTGCATATCTTTTGATAGATGCGAACAAATTAAAGATTTAGTAGTAGAATTTAAAGGATTAGAGGTGTATGGATATTAAAAGGATTCAAAATACACACATTAAGAAATATTTTTTTCTTTTCATTTTTTTCTTTTCTTTTCTAACTAGTAGTAGTATAGTTCACGCTTCGAATTCCAAGAAATTAGATTCAGGAGTATCGCGGTTAAATACAAGTGATATTACACTTATTGATAAGGTGTATACGTTCACAGTAGAAGAACCTAACCTTTTATTTAACGATTTGATATTGGAAAAATTTTATACTTATTATTTTTCTGTAACTGTTGTAACCCCTCATGTATGTGCAATAGATATTATGCTTTGGGATCCTGCCGGAGATAAATATTATTTATCCTATGAAGAAAATA
>SDBS01002644.1_pt1 | contig 17835 bp, 18 predicted proteins | sample 2277091 | NCBI WGS metagenome assembly SDBS01 (sample SAMN10404972, study PRJNA504765) | marine sediment metagenome | isolation source: marine sediment core GS10_PC15, 163 cmbsf | place: Arctic Ocean: Southern Knipovich Ridge | collected 2010 | reverse complement strand
GGTGGAATTGACGGCATGATGATCAAGTACATAGTGGAAGATGACAGGGGTGACCCCGCTGAAGGCGCCAATGCCTACAGCAAGCTTATCGATCATGATAAGGTTTCCGTTATCTGCGGAACCGTAATGAGCAAGGTATCCCTGGCCGGCGCTCCGATTGCCCAAAGCAAGGGTGTGCCCATGGTCAGCCCCGCTTCCACCAACCCGGCGGTTACACTGGTGGGCGACCATATTTTCCGCGCCTGTTTTATCGATCCCTTCCAGGGATTTATAGCGGCAAAATATGCCATAGAAACCGTAGGCGCCAGGAGCGCTGCCGCACTCTATGATGCAGTCAATGACTATACCAGGGGCCTGGCCGAGGTATTCCGCGCCGAGTTTTCCAGGCAGGGCGGTAAAATGGCAGCCTTTGAGAGCTATGCAGCCGGCACAACCGACTTCAATGCCCAGCTGATAAAGATCAAGAAAGTGAACCCCGATGTCCTCTTTCTGCCCAACTACTATAATGACAGCGGTCTTATCGCCAGGCAGGCACGGGAAATGGGTATTACCGCTCAATTGCTTGGAAGCGACGGCTGGGACTCACCCGATCTGATCAAAATCGCAGGTGATTCCATCAACGGCGGTCTATTTGTAAGCCACTTTACCCCGGAATCCGACCTGCCGGCAGCTCAGAAGTTTGTCAGGGATTATGAAGCTAAGTTTGGTCAGAAACCCGATGCTTTGGGAGCCCTGGCTTACGAGGCAGCCATGATAATTGTAGAAGCCATCAAGAATGCCGGAAGCACCGATTCCAGGGCTATTCGTGATGCCCTGGCAGCCACCAATATGGAAACCATTACCGGCGCCATCAAGTACGATGAGAATAGAAACCCGGTAAAGGGCGCCGTTATTCTGGAAGTCATAGAGGGCAAAGTCTTTTACAAGACCACTATAAATCCATAGGGTTTTGCTACTCCCGCTGCTCCTGATTCCTCCGGCGGGTGCTTACAAAACGGGCAAAATCGTTAATATTCTTTACAATAATCCGGTCCGGAAAAAGCTCTATCCGGCGCTGACTCACAAAATGGTTTATTACCTCACTGCATTTGGCCGGTGAAATGCCGGCCCAGTGAGCTACATCATCAACAGTTGTTTTGAACTCCATGGTATCCACTTCGGCCATGTTCACCGGTTCATTTTCAGCCAGCATCAGGAAGACGTCGGCAATCTTTGCTTCAACATCGTTAAGGGTCAGAATCAGGAATTTTCGCTTTTGGTCATAGACCCGGTTGGCGAAGAGCTTCAGCAGCTTAAGGGCAATCTGGGGATTACCCTGCATAAGTATCTCAAAATTTTCCCTGTTAAAGGCCAGGCCGCTTACCGGGTCCATGGCGATAGCCGTTGCCGAGCGCGGCGCTTCTTCTAAGATTGCCATCTCACCAAAGATCTCCCCCGGCTGCAGTATAGCCACCGTTTTTTCGATCTCACCCATTATTTTGATAATCTGTACCCTGCCCTTTTGAATCAGGTAAAAGGTATCTCCGGGTTCATATTCACAGAATATAACCTCACCTTTTTCAAAACTAACCCGGAAACGGTTGAACATGCTATTATCAAACAAACCTAGCCCCCTTCAATTGCCCTTAGGGCTTTGCGCGTTTTCCTGTAGAGCGGTGATTCTTGAGTTTCCATAGATAAAATCTTCTTATAGAAACCGCTTGCCCTGTTTTTCTCGCCCTTCCTGTCATAACAGTTTCCCACAAAAAAGAGGGCTTCACGAAGATCCGGGTGTTTTGGATAGCTTTGTACCAGGCCGGTGAAGGATTGTATACACTTATCATACTGCTCAAGATGAAAAAGACAGCGGCCAATCTCAAAATGGGCCTTGGCTACATACTCTTCATCCTGTTTATTATCTGCAATTGTCTTGAATTCCCTGAATGCCTCCTGGTACTTCTGCTGACTGACCAGGCTGATCGCATTATAAAAACTCTTTGCCACATCGGACATTTCTTTTTTCTGCGCTGGTTTCTCAAAAGCCACTGTGCCACCTGTAGACACCGGCGCCTGGGGCGCCCCCTTCCCCTGGCCATATTTGGAGAGACACTCTTCGGTCAGCTCTATTTTTCTGGTAACATCATCTGCATAGGCGCCTGAGGGATAATAAACAAGATAGCGTTTATAGGCATAGAGGGCCTGAGAGTACCGCTTATTCTTCAGGTAATATTCGCCAATTTTATACAGACCGGTTTCCGGTTTTACAGCAACTTCCGAGTATAAAAGATTCTGCACCCGCTTGTGAATTCGTCTGAGCTGGTTGGAAAAAACCTTAAGCATTTTCAGAATGATCCGGGTATTCTGGGTAACCACCTGCTCAAATTCCGGTATGGAGAAAGCAATTACATTTGAGTCCTGAAGCACCAGGGCGGTTTCTTCCCTTGGGAATCTGCCCAGCGCTGATTTAACGCCGAAGAATTCCCCGGTTTTAATAGGGTCATGGATCTCCTGACCGGTTTCGATATCCAGATAGTTGAGACTCACCTTGCCTGAATTCAAAATGAATATTTTATCGCTGCGATCGCCTTTAAAAAAGATTATCGAGTTTGCCTTATACCTTATTGCTTTGGGTGACAAAGCTTATCTCCTTGGCTTTATAATACTTATACCTATAACCCTAAACGTCAAAGGGCAAATAATCAAGAACCTTCTTGAAACCTACAGCTTTTCTTATTCCTGCCAATAACGCAGCCGGATCACCCTTTACCAGCATCTCTCTGCCGCCAACCGAAAGTTGAGTATAATCACTGCTCCCTGCAAAAAGTTCTTCATATTTCACCGATCCATAGATCGGTCTGCCTTCCTGAATAAGGAGCTCGATATCCTCCATTTCAGCATTTACCAGAGCCTCATAGGGATCATTATCCCTGGGCTTAATCAGCAGCAGATCGGCAAGTTTACCCTCTTCTACAGAACCGATTTTATCCTGCATTCTAAAGGCCCCAGCCGGGTTTACGGTTACCATCTGAACCAGAGCATAAGCCGGAAGATCCTCACCATACATGCGGCGGTAAGTCTTCCTGGCAAAACGCATTTCTTCCAGCAGATTAACAGAACCGGTATGGGTGGAATCAGTCCCTAAACTGACCGGGATTCCTGCCTCCAGGATATTTCTAATCTTGCAGGTCAGGTTAAACATAAACATATTAGAGGCCGGGCACCAGGCAACAGCTGCTCCCGCCTTCTTTGTTTTTTTGATGTCCTCATCGCTGAATCCTATGCAGTGGATTAGAATATCATAATCATCCAGGCAGTGAAGCTCCTCGAGGATTTCGATGCCCCTCTGGGACTCCTCATCAAAACCTTCCTCTAGATGGGTTATAAAGGGATAATTATTCTTTACCGCTCTGGCGTGCTCTGCCCCAATACCTTCACCCCATTTAAGATCATAAGATGAACACTCATGGGCCAGGGTGTAATTTTGGATAACCCTAACGGGCAGTACGGGAATAAACTCTTCATTAAATTCATGGGGGAAATGATCATTCACCGTAACCACACCGGAAAAGAGATTCTTATAAGCCCCCAGGAAATAGCTCTGTTCAATTGTAATATTCGCCCTTTCTTTGTAAACCTCAGAGGATTTCAAATCATTATCCCAGGGCGCCCAGTTCAGATAATAATTGCCGGGTTTTGGACCGACCCTGGGAAGATAATCTCCCCGCAGATGATCATGAACATTGATCAGCGCCGGATAGAGAAATAAATCCCCGTCAGTAGAGCTGATATCAAACCTGGCCTTGGCTCCGATGGCCGCAATACGCTTTTGATCAATCTTCAGACATTGGTCACGCTGCACCTCATCAGGTGTTATCAGAGTAATGTTGCTGAGAGAATACATATTCTGCATGAATATCCCTTTCCAATTAACGCTCTATTGTAAAAAGCTTATATTCCCATGTCAATCTCATTCTATTATCGGACATAAGAGCTATTTTGTCAGGAATAAAATTATTGAAATGATCATCGAATTATGCTATGAATAAAAAAATATGGTTGCGCGTCTAGGAAGCTGGTTTAAAACAGAAGTAAAAAATTTCCTCTATGTCAGCGGTTTTCTGCTCACATTGCTCAGAGAATCTATTCTCTTCATAAAGCGCAGGCAGGTAGGCTTCCGGGTGCTGGTAATGCAAATTCTCTTTACCGCCGTGGAGGCCCTTGGCATCATTTCCCTGATATCACTCTCTCTGGGCGCGGTGATTATTATCCAGGGTATTACCATATTGCCTAAGTTCGGCCAGGGTAACCTCATCTACACCATATTGATCATTGTTATCACCCGTGAACTTGGTCCAATTCTAACTGCCTTTATTATTATTGCCCGCTCCGGTACGGCCATAGCCACCGAACTGGGGAATATGGTGGTTTCTCATGAAATCGAGGCTTACCTCTCAGTCGGGATCAATCCCTTCTCCTACCTGCTGGTGCCCCGCTTTTTAGGTGTAATTCTTTCCATGATGCTCTTAACTGTATATTTTAACCTCTTTGGTTTGTTCGGTTCCTATGTAGTGACCCAGTTTGTAAAACCCATTCAATTTTTAGAATACTTTCGAAATCTGCTCTCTACCATGGAAGTAGTGGATATTATCTCATCTCTGATCAAAAGCATCGTATTCGGAATTATTATCGGGTTTATCGCTACCTACCAGGGATTCCACGTTCAGATAGCCTCTACTGAAATACCTCAGATCGCTATTAAGGCAGTAGGACAGGGTTTTGTTCTCTGTATTCTGGCTAATGCCCTGATAACCATGATATACTATATTTAGAGAATCTTTAAGTTATGGAAGATATAATCAGGCTTGAAAAGATCAGCATCCTTTCCCAGAACTTCGAGGTGCTTCATAAAGTAAGCGTCCGCCTTCCGAGGGGCAAGAGTACCATTATAATGGGTCCCTCAGGCTGTGGTAAAAGCACCCTGTTAAAAGTAGCAGCAGGAATAATGATCCCTGAGAACGGCCAGGTGTTCTGGGAAGAAAAAAACCTCTTAAAACTCTCAGAGAAAAAAACAGCGGCTTTCCGCAAGAGCAATGGCTTTGTCTTCCAGGATGGCGCGCTTTGGGCCAATAAAAGTATGTTTGAAAACCTGGCTCTGCCGCTGCAGTTCTATTACCGCGGCTGGAGCCGTGCTGAGGTGGAACACCGGGTCTTTTCTCTGCTCGATATTATGAACCTCTCCAGCCAGTCACACTTAAGACCGGCCCAGCTTTCCTACGGCGAGCGTAAACTGGTATCATTTCTACGGGCATTGGTCTTGAAACCATCGATTATCTTTATGGACGAACCTACCCTTTCTATTGATCACGAAATGCGCGAGCGCATGTTTAAAATGATCAAGGAGCTGAAAGCGGAGGGCTGCTCTATAATAGCCGTTACTCACGATTCAAATTTAATCTCTCTGATTGCCGATTATCTGGTTATAGTAAAAAGCGGCTACATAATCGAAGAGGGTAATTTTGAACAGGTACGCCGCTCCACCAATCCTGAAGTGTCCAAAATACTCGCTTTAGTCTTAAGTGAAGCGGCAACTTATGATCAGGATCTATTGGATCTTTTGAATGGCTGAACTTTAGTATAAAGCATTTGCAGGTGACAATTGCTTGTGATAAGTAATTGTCACATTGACAAGGCCAATGTTTTTCGGCTAGATTAGGTGAAGAAAATGAAATTTAGAATTCGTTTTGCCGACCAGATTGTAGGTCTCTTCATTCTGCTGGCAATATTAGGGCTTGCCGGGATGCTGATACTCATTGGGGCCAACCAGCGCTGGTTTGCCACGAACTATCACTTTTACAGCCGATTTAATTCAGCCGTCAGCCTCAGCGTGGGGCAATCGATCAAACTTAAAGGTTTTGAGATCGGCAAAGTAGACAAGATATCCCTGACCCCGCAAAACCAGGTGGATATTGAGTTCTATATTTTTGATACCTATTACGAGAAGATACGCCCCAATTCAGTTCTGGAACTTGCTGTCAACCCCCTGGGGATAGGGGGAGGCTTGAGCTTTCACCCGGGGAATAATAATCGCCCTCCTTTAGAAGAACTCTCCTTCATCCCCTCCTTAGACATTGAACAGGGCAAGGAACTGGTTAAGAATGATCTGGTTGATATGCCCAAGGGGCAGGATGAGATAGTTGCCATTATGAATAAGGTGGGGCCTATAATGGATGAGGTTTATGCGGCTCTGTCATCCACCAATACCTTGATCACTTCGATTAATGATGCTATCACCGGCCATGGGGAAGGTCCGGTAGCTGAGATGCTCGCCCAGTTAACGGTGGCTACTACCAGAGTAAGTGAATCAATGTACAATGTGAAAGGTATATTAGCCAATATTGAGGATATAACCAGTGAACCTACAGGATTGGTAACCCGGCTGCTCGATCCTAAAGGGTCGATAGCTACATTGCTTGATGATGATAATGTTGTCTTCAACCAGATCCTGATCGCTTTAGAGGAAGTAAATGCTATAATCGCCCAGCTCAGCGATTTCACTAAATATGTTAACTCCACCCAGCCCCAGATATCAGGGCTGTTGGAAAAGACCAAAGTGGCTCTAGATGAGGGCAAAGACGTTCTGGAAGCCGTTAAAAACAATCCCCTGCTTCGCGGAGGAATTACTGAAAAGAGAGAACAGCAAACCACTTTTCAAAGCTACCGAGATGAGGATTTTTAATGGGTAGATTTTCCCAGGCCCTGCTGCTGATTTTGCTCACTTCTTTTTTCTCCTGTTCGTCACTACCTGAGGAACAGGATGAAATCTCCGATGTCAGGAACCGCGCTGCGGAAAATACCGAGTTCGGCAATAGCTATTTCAACCAGGCCAAGTATGACCAGGCCTTAAGTTTTTTCAATCTTGCTCTTACAGATAATATTTCAGTGGATAATGAAGAGGGAATTGTTCAATCCTATAATTCTATAGGCAAGGTTCGCCTGGCTACCGGTAGTATAGAGACCGCGGAGAATAATTTCCGCCTGGCTCTCGATTTAGCGGAAAAGATCAAAACCCCGGCTCTGATTTCCCAGAGTGCCAACAATCTGGGCGAGGTTTTTCTAATCCGGCTCGAGCTGCAAGAAGCTCTGGAACTCTTCAAACAAGCCCTTAAAGAGGGCGATCCGGAAAACCCTACTTCTGAATATGCTATTGTACTGCACAACCTGGGCTCGGTTTTTAAAAAACTGGGAGATTTTGAAAAGTCACTTAATTTTTTTAACCAGGCCTTAGCCATCAATCTGAAGCTTAAAAGTTTTGAAGAGGTCGCCAGCAACTATTACATGATTGCTTCGCTTTACTCCAAAAAGGGCGACTATGCCCGTGCCCTCTCTCAGGCAAATGAAGCATTGAAGTATGATAAACAGGTGGAGAACTCTCTTGGTATAGCCAAAGACCTTCAAGCATTGGGAATTATCAGCATGAAAAATGGCCGGAATGAAAAAGCCTACGACTACTTTATTAAATCCTATATGGTCTTCCAGACCCTTTCTTTGAGCCGGCAAACCGGCAAAGCTCTGCAGTATGTTATTGATACTGCCCTGCTGTTAGGCAAGAATGATGAGGCACAAAGGTACCGCAAACTTCTTGAGGGTAAACAGTGAGGAGCCGGCAATCCTTAAGCCAGGCAGCAGGTAAGATTTTCTCCGGTTATAGTACTGCACTTAAGGGAACCCTTTTAATAGTGCTGCTGCTTCTGGCTAGCAGTATAACTGCTTTTATTATAGTCTTTCCTCTATGGTTTCTGGCAAACTCTTACCGGGTGCTCTACAATTATCTTGTAATATCAATTCTCAGCCTGCTGCTGCTTGTTCTTTGTTTTCGCAACCTGCTCCGTTCCAGGAGCCAATATGACGGCTGGCTTATTCTGGCGAAAAAAAAATATCTGCCCAAAATGTTCAAAGTGCTGGTTGCATTGCTCTTTCTGCTTTTACTTTACCTGGTTATTTTCATATTCACCAGGGGATGGTGGCCGGCCGGAATACTGCTAAGCGTTCTTTTTTTTATTGCCTTTGGCTACTACAAATTTGTCGGGAGATAAAAAATGGGGTTCAGCGACCTGAAAACAAAGTGTCTGGCCGACAGCAATTTCGAACCTAAAAGAATAGCTATTGCCCAGGCCGACGGTGAGGAACTCTTCCTGGCCCTGTATGAAGCTCAAAAGCAGGGTTTATGTACGCCTCTCTTTATTGGCCAGCAGAATAGAATTGAGCAGCTTGCCCAAAAGAGCAACATAACCGACTTTGAGGTAATCCACAGCGAAACACCTCAGAACGCTGCAGAAGAAGCGGTAAGGGCGGTCAGTGAAAAGAGGGCGGAGCTGATCATGAAAGGCACTGTGGCTACTTCCACCCTTATGAAAGCGGTACTGGCCGATAAGGGAGGTTTGCGCCGGGAGAACTTCCTATCCCATGTAGCCCTCTTTGAAACCGGGGATGGCTCTTTTTTAGGGGTTACTGACGGCGGCTTAAACATTTCCCCGGATTTAAAAGCAAAAATGTCGATCCTGAATAACGCAGTAGCTCTCTTTCATGCTCTGTGGGTTGAAAAACCCCGGGTTGCCCTGCTCTCAGCTGTTGAAGTTGTGAATCCGGACATTCCCTCTACCATGGAGGCAGCCGCCTTAGCGCAAATGGCGGCGAGGGGACAGATCAAGGGTGCCATTGTTGACGGCCCCCTGACCCTGGATTTGGCGATAAGCAGCAGAGCCTGCAGCCTGAAGGGGGTTAAAACCCCAATTGAGGGTAAAGCGGACATTCTCCTGGTCCCTGATCTGGTAAGCGGCAATATTCTGGGAAAATCCCTGAACCACCTGGCCGCATTTGCCACCGGCGGTATAATTATGGGAGCCGCCTCTCCGATAATACTTTTATCACGGGCCGATTCTGCCCAGGAAAGATTGAATTCCGTAATCCTGGGGGTAAATTATGTACAATATTCTGGTAATTAACCCAGGCTCTACCTCTACCAAAATCGCTCTATACCAGGCCGGGGCTGACTCCGCCCTTACCGAACACTTAAGCGATAACATTACTTACCCGGAGGACACTTCGCCCCGGGGGGGCACTTCGCCCCCGGAGGACACCCTGCATAAGCCCGATCAACTGGAGAAGCTTAAAAGTCCGATTACTCTTCGGGCACTTCGCACCCAGCTGACCCTTCGCACCAAGGCGGTTGAGGATTTTCTTAAAAGCAATCAGGTAACCCGGCTTGACGCAGTGGCCGGCAGAGGCGGCCTGGTAAGACCTATACCTGCAGGCAGTTACAGAATAACCAAAAAAATGATCGATGATCTTTCTTCCGGCCGCTACGGCTCTCACGCCTCAAATTTCGGCGCCCTTATCGCCCATAGAATTGCTTCTGCTTTTGGCTGCCCCAGCCTTATCGCCGATCCGGTGGGGGTTGATGAATTCGACCCCCTCTCCCGCTACACAGGCTTTCCGGGAATGGAGCGCCGCTGCCAGTCTCATGCCCTCAATATAAGAGCAACAGCAAGAAGTGCAGCCAAGAATCTTAATACGTCACTGGAGGAGGCCAATTTTATTGTAGCTCACCTGGGCGGCGGCATATCGATAGTGTCCCTTTACCGGGGCAGGATTATTGATGTGAATAATGCTTATGACGGCGGCCCCTTTTCTCCACAGCGCACAGGAAGCCTGCCGACTACTCAACTGGTGGAACTGGCCCTTTCCGGAAAATACAAGAGCGCTGAAGAATTGAATTATATCCTGACCAGGAAATCGGGTCTGCTCGCTTATCTGGGCACCGATGACGGCCGGGAAATCCGTAAGCGTATAGAGCGGGGAGATCAACAGGCCGCCCAGGTTTACCAGGCAATGGCCTTTCAAATTGCCAAAGAAATAGGCGCCATGGCTTCGGTGCTGAAAGGCAGAGTAAGGGCAATAATTATCACCGGAGGCATGGCACATCCTCCGCTCACCGATTGGATCAGGGAGCGCACCGATTGGATCGCCTCCCTGCACCTATATCCGGGTGAACATGAAATGACAGCACTTGCCGAAGCCGGACTTCGCTTTTTACTCGGAGAGGAAGAATTAAAAGATTACTAGCCTTGCCCCGATCAATTGCCGGATTTATCATTCCCCTGCTTATTTCATTTTCAGCCGGGCAAACACCACTCTTTTCCGATTATCCGGAGATAATAGAATTAAACCGCAAAGATATTCTTTTTAAACAGCTCCAGGATGATTTGAAGCTCTATTTCCAGAGCCAAAGCCGGCCTGATCCCGGCCGGGGACCTGCCTTTAAAATATTCCAATACCATAATAAAAAGGAACAGAATATTTTTTCTCTGGCAGCACGCCTGAATATACCCTATGACACCATAGCCACTTTGAATGGACTGGATCATTCGCACACTATAAAAACGGGGGCCTTGATCTTTGTGCCCAATATACCGGGAATTTTCGTGCCCCTCTCTCCGGATTCATCTTTCAGTGAAATACTGTACACCATACGCACACCCCGGTTCGAATTCGGCCAGGAGGTTTTACTCCGTCGGACAGACGGCTTGAAGGCTATGCTCTTTTTCCAGGGAGAACGCTTTCATCCCCTCGAACGTGCCTATTTTTTAGAGATCCTATTCCGCTTGCCCCTGGCTTCAGGAAAACTGAGCTCACCCTTCGGCAGAAGGACTGATCCCTTCACCGGCCATCCGGAGTTCCATAATGGCATCGACCTGGCAGCGCCGGCAGGAAGCGAAGTGCTTGCAGCCCGTGGCGGTTTGGTGGAGCAGGTGGGATATCACGAGGTACTGGGAAATTACATAATTCTCACTCACCAGGGCGGTTTCCAGACAGTTTACGGTCACCTGGATACTATAGGGGTGGTATTGCAACAAAAAGTCACTTCCGGTATGATTATTGGCAGTGTCGGCAGTACCGGCCGCTCAACCGGACCGCATCTGCATTTTGAAATAAGGAGAGCGGGAGATGTCCGGGACCCGGTGCCGCTGCTCCCTTTAGGAAGAAAGAGAAATTGAAAACTTTGAAAAAAGCTGTTCCCCTGATTCTTCTCTCCCTGGCACTAATCAATGTTTACCCGGAAAATGTTCGCGGATTAATTGTTGATGAAGCCCATATAAAAACAGTTAGCGGCTATGAGCAGACTCTGGAAATTGCACTAGAAGAAGCTGTCGCCATATATATTGAGGGAAACTCTCAATTCCTGACAGCCCTGCAGATGGAACTTATCCTCTCAAGTACAATGAAAAAATATTCTGATAGTTTCGGTATAGCAGTTTACAAAAGGGTAAGTCCTCAACCGCAAAAGGGCTTAAGATTTTTTAACGCGGAAAGGGTCTTTTTTCATTATCTCCCCTATCAGAACAGGATCTATATTAACCTGCCGCTCTTCCGGAGCGCCATAAACGATACCGCCTCTACCGGCTCCTTCACCCTGGAAGAACCACTAAAAATGGAGGACTTCCCTCTGATTGTTTCCATGATCCCTCTGATGAAAGGAATTCCAGCCTCCGTAATTGATAATAAATTCTATTTGCATATAAAACCTATTTTAATGAAAGCGGGTTCCCTTAAAGTGGAGATTACTCTTCCCGACCATAGCCAGAGGGCAGACACAACTGGAAAGGCAGATGAAATATTCCAGCTTTATATCGACGGGAAAAAAATCAAAGAACCCTTCTTCCTGCCGGCGATTGAATCAGGGATTCACCGGCTTAAAATATCTTCATCGTTTTTCAAGGAAGTAAATGTTACTTTCACCATTGAACCAGCCCAGGAAAAGGTGCTGCAATTTGAGCTGCAGGAACCCAAGAGTTTTTTCAATATCACTACACCGCGGGGTGCGGAAATATACTTAGATGGCGTTAAGCTGTCGCCGCTTAAGATCAACAGCCTTTCCTTAAGTGAAGGGAGCCACACTGTGATCATTAAAATTGGTGATTACAGCATCAGCAAAAAAATTAACGTTGTGGCCGGAAAAAACTACAATCTCTCAGTAATTTTTGATATTATTATAGAGGAGGATTAACCTTTTTCCTTAAATATCCGATAATTGGGTTGTCGGTAGCTAAGTATAGTTCCCCTCCCAGTTTACTATATGAAATACCGGCACCCAAATGGGTTGGCCGGCTCTTTTTAGAGCCGGCCTTTTTTTATCGCACCCCTCTTCGCCCCCTTCGAGGACTTCGCCTCGCGGGGCTCCATCTCTATTTAAGAGGATTGACAAAATCCCTCTGATTAACCATAAATTCAGCTATGATTAAACGCCGGAGAATACTGGGAGGCGTACTGATAGGATCTGGCTTTTTTCTAGCCGTTATTATCGGAATTGCCCTGGGCCTGGCACTTTCCGCAACAAAGAATATTCAGAACCTGGAACAGCTTCAGGAAAATAAGCCTGCCCTGCCCACCCAGATACTGGATAGCCAGGGAAGACTGATTACCCAGTTTTTCTCAGATGAGAAAAGAGAGATTGTTTCCATAAATGAATTTCCCAAATCACTGATTCAGGCACTTTTAACCCGTGAGGATCAGTATTTCTATGATCACCACGGCTTCCGTATTATGTATATGCTCGGTGCAGCCTGGGATATACTAACCGGCCGTTCTTTTCGCGGCGGCTCTACCCTGACCCAGCAGCTGGCCGGATACATCTATGCAGACCGTACTGAGATTTCCATTAAGAGAAAACTTGTTGAGCTCTGGTGGGCGATCCAGCTGGAGCGGGCTCTGACCAAAAACGAAATACTGGAACGCTACCTGAATCTTATGTATTTCGGTCACAATACCTATGGCGTTGAGGCGGCTTCACAGTTCTATTTTAAACATTCAGTCAGGCAGAACACCCTGGCTGAATCAGTGATACTGGTTATACAGCTCGCCAATCCAGGGAGATACTCCCCTATCAATCACCCCAACCGCGCTAAAAAACTCCAGCGTGAGATTTTGGACCAGATGGTGGAGCTGGGCTACACTACCCAGGAAGAGGCGGATCTCTCTTTTCAGGAGTACTGGCGGAATTATGATTTTACCCGCAGCAATATTGCCAGCGCCTGGTTGGAAAGGGAGGACAGGGCCCCTTACTTCAGCGAATACGTGCGCCAGCGTTTAGAGGAACAGCTTTTCGGCTCCATGGACCTCTATAAAGAGGGCTTAGTGGTGCACACTACCCTGAACCTTAATTACCAGGAAATAGCCGATCAGGTAATGGGCAAACGTATCAGCTGGATTAACCGGCTCAGTCAGGAACAGTCGGACTTGAGGATTACCTATACCGAAGATTACTTCCTGCCCATAGTGGACCTTCTCTCCCTGACCTTTAATATCGAAGATATCCGTTTTACCGGCAGTAAACAGAGGGCCCAGGCCAGAGATATTTACCTTGATGAGCTGAATCCGGTAGTCGATATGATTTCCATGATCTTCGGGATGGAAGATCTTAAATTTGCTTCCCGCGTAGGTTATGTCAGAGAGGCTAAGAAATCCAAAGAGACCCAGGTTGAGGGCGCACTGGTGAGTATAGATTCCCGGAAAGGCTATATCCTGGCCATGGTAGGCGGAAGAAGGTTTGAAAGCACCAACCAGTTCAACAGGGCAGCACAGGCCAAAGTGCAGCCGGGATCAGCCTTTAAGCCCCTCTACTATTCAGCGGCCATCAGCTCTCGAAAATTCACCCCTGCAACTATGATCATGGATAAACCGGTGGTTTTCTGGAATGATGATAACACTCCCTATATTCCCCTTAACTATAGAGGTGAATGGAAAGGTCCGGTGCTGCTGCGCTACGCCCTATCCCATTCCATGAATATTCCATCATTAAAGGTGCTGGACGGTATTGGCTTTGATGCCGCCATTACCAGGGCAAGCAGAATGCTCAATATAACCGACCCGGCCGATATTGAACGTATCTTTCCGCGAAAATACCCTCTGGGACTTGGTGTGATTACGGTATCGCCTTTGCAAATGGCCAGGGCTTTTGCCGTTTTCCCCAATCAGGGTCGCGCTGTAGAGCCTATTGCCATACGCTACGTGGAAGACAGGAACGGCCGGCTTATACTGGAGCAGGAGAAGGAACTCCGCTCCAAACAGATGCGCGCCAAAGAATCACAGGCCATTATGTCACCCCAGGAAGCTTATATTATGGTAAATATACTGCAGAGCACCGTATCATCAGGCACCCTGCGCTACGCTGAGTACACGGTTGACAGCTTTGACCGGCCCATAGCCGGCAAAACAGGCACAACCCAGAACTGGTCCGATGCCTGGACCGTGGGTTTTACTCCTCAAATTACCACTGCCATCTGGTTCGGCTTTGACGAAGGCGGCCATTCTCTGGGGATTAATCTTTCCGGCGCAGTTTCAGCAGCACCTGCCTGGGCGGAATATATGAAGAAGGTGCACCAGGAACTCTCGGTTGTAGATTTTATCAAGCCGGAAAGCGGCTTGATCGAGGTTGATGTCTGCGCCAAATCCGGCATGCTCCCCACCAGTTACTGCACAGATGGCATTATTAAGGAAATCTTCTTATCCGGCACAGAACCCAGAGATTTATGCGAGCTGCACAAGTATGAATTTGAGCAGAGGGAGTCATTTAAAGAAAATCTCAAGAGCGCTATTCTCTTTGATACTACAACCAACTTCACCCTGCCGGAAATGAATATACCGATTTTAGATGAATTGGAGAGTATCGGGGACACTTCGGAGAAGGGCCCGGGCGAATCGGGAAATCCCCTGTTAGATTGACTTTTTTTAAAAAAAGGAGGCCCTGATGTCAACGAGGTTTTATTCCAGAGACCACCAGTGGGCATTGAAGGAAGGAAAACGCATTCGCGTAGGCATCTCTGATTTTGCTCAGGCAGAATTGGGGGAAATTGCCTACGTTGAGCTCCCCCCCATAGGTAAAAGGGTAAGCGCCGGGGAAATGGTCTGTTCCATTGATTCACTGAAATCATCGAGCGAGATCTATTCGCCTGCCGGCGGAACAGTCGTAGAGGTCAACAACATACTCCGGCAGGAGGAGCAGTGCGCCATAATCAATGAGGATCCCCTCGGTAAGGGTTGGCTCTTTGTTATAGAGTTAAAAACGATAGATGAGCTTGACGGGCTTCTATCTTTTGAAGAGTACCAGCGTTTCATTCAAAATGGTTGATCAGTTTTTCAAGCGCCTCGCTCCCTCCTCCATAATTGTCAACAAAAGGGTACGCCGTGATACGGGCGATCTAACACCGCTCATGGAAAGCCTGAAACAATATGGCCAGCTCAGTCCCATTATTATCAACAGTAAAAATGAGCTGATTGCGGGAGAGCGTAGATTGGCAGCGGCTAAAAAACTGGGCTGGCCGGCCATCGATGCCCTGGTAATCGAACGTAATTCTGAACTGGATAAACTGCAGATTGAAGTGGAGGAGAATATACAGCGCAGTAATTTTACCATGGAAGAGATACAGGAGGCTTTTACACGTTTGGATAAACTTGCAAAACCCGGCCTCCTAAAACGTATAATTGCCTTTTTAAAAAACTCATGGAAGAAGATATTTAAGGGGGAGTAAGTTATGAAGATCCGTTTTTTAGGCCACGCCGGTTTCATTATTGAAGAGAGGTTTAAAATAAGCATCGATCCTTACGATATCACAGCAAATGAAAAAATGGATTTTATCTTTATTACCCATGCCCATTATGATCACTGTTCACCTGAGGATATCGCAAGGTTGGCTGATCCCGGTAAAACAGTGATCATAGCCCCTACGGACTGCCTGGAAAAGGTTGCCGCATTGGGTGTCAGAACAGTTGAAGTAAAGCCCGGCGGGGAATACAATCCCGGGCTCAAGTTCAGAACCATTCCTGCTTACAACATTGGCAAACCTTTTCACCCTAAAGCCAACAACTGGGTAGGTTACCTGATAAGCGGGCTTGAGCAGAGTGTTTATCACTGTGGAGATACGGACAATATTCCGGAAATGGCGGGTTTAAGACCGGATGTGTTCCTGGTTCCTGTTGGCGGCACCTATACAATGGATGTTAAAGGCGCAGCCGCGGCCATCGAGGCGGTATCTCCGCGCCGGGTAATACCGATGCATTATGGAAAGATTGTTGGATCACGTGACGATGCTTTAGAACTGCAGAGACTAACCGGTTTTACGGTAGATATTCTTGAAGCTGAGGAGTAATCTCTTTACCCAGCCTTTATACTTCTCCTTACCGTAGAGGCTGCGGAAATTGACCGCTGCCTCCTTCAGGGTGAAGCCTTCGCCATATTTCTTTTTCAAATCATCCCAACGACGCACAATCCAGACATAGAGGTCCGCTTCGGTCCTGCCGGGAAAATATTTCAGGATCTTTTCCTCAGTGATTACTTTGATAAGTGGCATATAGACATTATCAAACCAGGAAATCATTCCTTCTGCAAATGAGATCTCCTTTTCCTGTCCCTGATTAAGATAGTACTTATGACCATTGATATGCCTGATAATCTCATCGTAGCGCCCGGTGGCGCTGAATTCTATTATCGCCTGCGGGCGTTTTTCAGCAAGCCCGGTGAAGATAAAAAAATTCTTTTTTTCCAGGGCTATTACCTCACGCTTCAGTTCCTGGGCAGTCATACCTGCTTTGAGCCTTACTCTGGAATCCAAAGAGATAACTTCCGCGTCGATAAACTCACCCCCCTGTGCCCTGGCTACAGATACACGATGATTCCCGTCACGCACAAAATAGATACCGCCGATCTCATATAGTTTAATCGCGGGAAGGATTACCTGCTTATAATGAGCCTGGTCAATCCGCTCCCATCTGCCGCGCAGATGTTGATACCTGGGCAGAAAATACCTGGTAAAATCACGGTAACGTCCTTCACTTCCGGTTATCAGGGATATGGGCACCGCCTTCATTCCCCGGTAAGATTCACTTCCCGGCTTGATAATATCCCTTACTTCCTGGAGAGATAAGAGTTCATCCTTTTCCAGTTTCAGCAAAGCTAATATTGAAAAAAAGCGGGCTTTTGATCTGGCTTTATTGAAATCTTCATGTGCCAGTGAATTGAAATTACTCATTTTTTGCTCTCCATTTCAATGATGCAGTGATCGTAAGCATTAACCACCTCGGTATTATAATAACGGCTCCGCCTTTCTTCGGTTCTATTCCACAGATGAACATGACCGTGAATGAGATAACGGGGTTTGAAGATCCGTATAAACCAGCGCAGAGCTTTGAAACCGGTATGCGCCTGGTCGGCCTTATCGTGAATACCGCGTGGGGGAGCATGGGTAATCAAAATGTCGATATAGCGTCCCCAAAAGAGCCGGTTGATTAATAGCGCAGGCATAATTTGCAGAATCTTAAAAAACATCCCTGTCTCGCTATACTGGTTGGGACCGCCGTTATACCACATACTGCCCCCTAATCCGGCAATAATCAGACCAAACTTGCGCAGGACCTTGCCGTTGACATAGGTGGCCCCCACTGATTTAAAAGCGGGGCTGCCGGCAGAAAAACCACTGATTTCACCTTTACCCTGGTAAAATTTGAGCTGCTTCAGATTATGGTTGCCGAAAACAAATAGTAAAGGTTTGTTCAGCATACTGACAATATAGTCATAGTAATTCAGGGGCAGATCCCCGGAGCTGAGCACCAGGTCAAAATCCTTGAACCGGTTCTTTATGGAATCGCTGTATACCAATGGATCAATATGATCAGCAACACACAGAATTTTCATTTATTATAAAAGTAATTAATATTTAACCTTTTTAAGAACAGCACTTAATTGATCTTTATTAACCAGGTCGATGGGTCTGGTTTCGGCAAATTCGATGGCCTTTCTGGCAAAAT
>SDBS01002643.1_pt1 | contig 17838 bp, 22 predicted proteins | sample 2277091 | NCBI WGS metagenome assembly SDBS01 (sample SAMN10404972, study PRJNA504765) | marine sediment metagenome | isolation source: marine sediment core GS10_PC15, 163 cmbsf | place: Arctic Ocean: Southern Knipovich Ridge | collected 2010 | reverse complement strand
ATTATTTGTTTCTCAAGTTTGTAGATTGTATAAGAACTACTAAATTCCCCTACCCCCAAACCTATAAGAAATAATCCAAACATGAACAACATAATAAAAGTTGGATCTAACGTAGCTATAATTTGATTTCCTGTCTGGTCAATATTGATTGGTTCAGCAGCTTGAAAGCCCCATGCACTTACAATCACTCCTATTACGAAAAAGAAAATCCCTGTAACTAGGCTCATCTCCCATTTCTTCAAATTATCACCTAAGAAAGTTCTTTCTTAACAGGTAATATAAAATAGCTTTCCCATTGATGTTATGTTTTTCTTTATTTTATCCGATGGTCAAACAGAATGGTGGGAAAAATAGCTTTTGGAGAAAAAAGTTAAAGCCGAATAGATTCATGTATCTCTCCCTACTATTCCATTATGCGCTCTAAAACAGAGCTTAAAAGGGAAAACCTAAAAATAGAGTAACCCCTAAAGAAGGAACGTATTCAGAGGGGAGAATAAGTTTGTCTCTACGAATTAGCATCATAGCAACCACAATTCCTGCCATATGCATAGTCTTGGCTTTTCTTTTAATATTTGGGGGCGAGACTGGGGACATCTCTTCTTTAACTAATTTTGGTCTAATTTTTCTTCTAATGGGAATATTGTTACAATTAATGTTGCTTTTTTCGAGAAGGCGAAGGTGGGGATTCTAAATGGAGTTGTTACTCGAGCCAATAATAATGTCCTTTATCTTTATTACAATTGGCTCCGCGAGTTTCTACATCACCTATAAAGGAATTAGAGATTTAAGAAAAATTAAACCAATCGTTGAAAAAGAACAAAAAGAGCAAGAAGAGAGAAGAGCAAAGTTGAAACTTGATTCGTATAGACTTCCTCTTTATTTTGATGACGAATCCTTTGAATCACTTTATTCCCAAAGCCAAATTGGCGAGTCTCCAATAATTGACCAGACTAAAAGAGTGACAATATTTGAATCAAATCAAAAATTAGACACAAAAATTGCTTCGCTAGGAACTAAGACAACAAAAAGTGAAGAGCATATTGTTAAACCAGATAAAAGTAAAGAACGAAAACTTGTTACAGTTCTAAACTGGCTATCAGACACTAACCAACTATTGACGGATATAAATTCTTCGAATGTCGCCTTTGACGCAATAACAGCTTTAGAAGCGGAATTTTCTAAATCCAAAGGAAAATTGGATAAAGATATTCCTATTGATGTAACTAATGCTCTTGCAAAAGCCATTGCATGGAAAAATAACAGCAAAGCTGAGAACGTAACAAGGGCTAAGAACAAACCTGTATTCTTATCAGGTGATTTTAATACTGCACAATATTCGGAAAAACATAACCAGTTTCATATTTTTTCAGAAGGTGAAATTGAATTTCATGTTGGAGGTTTCATTGATTATTGCACTAAGCTTGGAAAAGAAATTGTTTCAGGTGTTAATGGAAAAAAGCTTCGTATTTTTGGTTATGTTTCTGGGATTGATGAAAAGAATTATGGTGCAGTATACATCGAAGCGATAGCAATTCACCTTGGTTGAATCCCCCCCACAGTATAAAAAATAATCCCACAAAGAAGCCACTTCTAAAAAACCGTATTGGGCTTCAGAAAGAAAATGAACCGTTTTGATTTTCTAAATATTAGATGCGTTCACAACAAAACGGGTTTCACAAACTTCTAAACATGGTTTACAACTGAAAACCGCAAAGTTTGAAATTTCTGGTAAATCTCCCTTTGTTTCAAAAATGGTTTTAATCAAAGCAAAACAATAAAAAAGCTTCTTATGTATTAGTATGTAAATAACCTATTTTTAGGCTCTAAATCCAGTTTAAAGCCCAAAACGGAGAGTTTAAAAGCCCAGAAACCTTAGTTTTATTCAAAAAAAGCGGTGGTGAAAGCATGAAAACCGAAAAGGAGGTTAACAATATTCAACATGACGAAAGCGAATTTTCTGAGGTTATCGAACATGGTCTAAGACGCGGAGGCGTTCACTTAGTTTCGGTCAAAGGTCACGGTAAAACACGCCTTCTTTTTGGCATGGCTAGAGCACTTAGACAAAAATCTAGGGTAATAATCTTTGACGGTAGCGAGACTTGGCTCTACGGATTCGACAAGATACCAACAATGACAATCAAAGAGAGGGACATAACTTTGCTTGGAGACTTGAAGACTACCGACGAGATAGAGCGTTACCAAATCAAGAAGTGGCATCTAGTCAAGTATGCACTCCACAACTACAAACATATCCTCTTTAGATTAAAGACACGTAAGCCAAGCAAAAGGGGATTCTTCATACGGCAAGTAGCCAATTATCTTGACAAACTTCAAAGACAATCTAGAGAACTAACAAAGGATAACGAAGCAAGTCAATACATCAGCTATTTCATTGAAGAAGCTCAAGATTGCTTTAACAGTCGAAGCACAACGAGATTAGAAGCAGAGGAATTCCTAACCGTATTCAATGAAGGACGTAACCAAAAAGAAAGCTTCTTTACAGCAAGTCAAAGGTTAACCGATTTCTCAAAGACTATCCGCACAAAACAAACTTATTGTATCGGAAAAATTCCTGAAGAAGATAAAACCGTTGCCGTCAGAAGACTTGAAAGAAAATATGAAGTTGATTTCTCAAAACTGAATCCTAGAATATGGTGTTTCGAAGGTAAAATCTTCAATTCTCCAACTTGGAAACAAGAAGGTAAACCTCATCAAATCAACAAAGAAGTTAAACAAAAATTCATAGAACAATTAAATCCGCATGGGGAAAATGAAGAATGGAGACAGTCAATCCCGAAACCAAAAAAGAAGCCTCCGCTCTGGAAAAGATTCATAAATTGGATAATATTCCCGATGACAATCACAGAAACCCCAAAAATTCGAAAAGAAACCCAAAACGAAGAGGATTTAGGAGAAGAACACACGCTTTTAGCCAATGATGAAGAGGAAGAAGAATGGGAAATGCTTTTCTGGTAATTTCCCCCCTGTTCTCCCTTTTTTATTCTATTTATCATTTAATCAGTCACATTCTAAGCCATATTAGGCATAACAATCAATCAATTCTACAACGATTCTAACTCAATTCCAACACTAATTAAATTAAAAAATAACATATTACGACTACTATGAGCGTATCCACTTTCATCTATCGTCTCGATATCTAAATAATGTTAAAAATATTAACATTTTGTTGAAAATAACCAGTGTTTAATTGACGTTTTGTTAACTAAATCAACAATTAACAGTTTGGACAAACTGTTAGGATGAATTGGAAACCCTTTAAATAGTTTTTTAATTGCATACAATCTAACCAAAAATTTGTATAGAACCACTCATTTAATATATAATAACCTTACTACGTCCCTACCATCTGTAAAAATAGGTATTAATTATAACGATTGTAATAGGGTATTGTATATAATTGAGTAATTTTTTATTAAAGTTAAGTTGGGATTATTGAGTTTTTGTTGTTTGTTTCTTTATTTCATTGAGACGCCGTTTCGCAATTAGGTATCGTTGTAGCAAGTCTCCTTTGAGTTTTAGAGGGTCAATTTTTTTGATAACACAACTGAATATGTATAGGACTATGACCACACAAATGACTAAAAATAATGATACATATCCCCAAATCGATAAAGGGTCAATAACTAGTTTGATTGCTGTTGCGGCACCACCTATCCCTATGAATGCGGTAAGAATCCAAATATACACCTTTGAGATAAGGTCTAACTGAGATTTCAATAGCATTTCGAGGTGCTTCTCTTCTATTACATCTCCAAATTTTTCCACTAAATCTAGAAAATGATTTTTTTCCTTATCATTTTCCTTTGACATAATCTAACCCCCATTTTATATTTGTTAATTCGTTTTTCAATTAAGATTTGTGGTCATACCTAACATCTGTAGGGGAATATATTTAAATAGCTAATATCGTAAGATTCAATAGATGGTCAGATGGGAGGTAAAAAATCGGAAATGAGTAATAATTGTGATAAATGCGGAGAGATTCTTCCAGAAAAGCCATATGAATTTTTTATTAAAGTGCAAAGATATTATCCAAAACCAACAGACGAACCATATGTTGGTATGCGTAAATCATATTGCTCTTTTGATTGTTGCAAAGAAGTTTTAGATAGAATATGTAAAGCTATAGAATAGCGGATTATTGGGCATTTTTGGAGCCGAATCATAGGTGCCCAAAAGATTGGGGCGATATGAGGGGAAGTCTGGTCTAGTCATCTAATCATCTAGTTATCTAGTGGGGGTGTGGTGGTGGTAGAGTAGGTGGTATAGGTTGTGTTCATAGAGTTGGTGTTTCAATCATGAGGTTGGAGTTGTTCTCTAAATGCAATGATTAGTTAGCGAGGTTTATTCAGAGTAGTTAGAATTAATATTGGTTATTAGTTATTCTATTTAGAGTTATAGTTATAATTATAGTTACTAACGTAGTAGTTACAGTTAGAATTAAATGAATAATTAAATAAAAGTGTTAGGCGGGAAGGTTTGGGGTCGATGGAAGTTTGATTTAATGTATATAAATCACCATAACAATAATAATAAATAATGATTGATGTGAAAAGAAAGGGTCTATTTGAGGAATATGCATGACAAGCACAAGACATAATTGCCGCCTCCTTGCGAAGTGGATGGAAAAAAAGTTTGGCAAAGACGAATTCAATGCTAATCAGATTGAGGCAAACATTAAAGACTTGTTTGGCTACTCTGACCCACAAACTCATAAAAGATATATTAAAGAAGCTGTTTACTATGAACAAATTCAGCCAACAAAATCTGGAAACTTCATTGCAACGCCGAAACCTATTTTGACTCCTAGCCAGAAATTGGCGATACTTAAGGGACAAAAAACCATTAAATAATCTTGACTTCTGGTTGATGGAACAAAACATCGGTTCTGATAGGAATACGAGAAAGTTTTGTTCTAGGTCATGTTTTTCCGAATGGACCAAAGATTTTCTGAGCTAAGTCTTTCTGGACAAGCGCTAGGTGAGTTGCTCGAAAATGTCCCCTAAAATAAATTAGCTAAATTTGGTCATAAAGATGCAAGGACAAGAAATTGCTCATCTCCGCAAAATACTTCATTTCCTTCTTGAATGGACAAGGAACCCAAAATGATTATGGAACTTTTTTTATCTGAGTTCCATATCTGCAAACTAAAAAAACCGTCAAAATAACTGTTACAAATAATGCGGAAAATGCTACAATTTAATTGTAAAAACACTTATATGTACGTTATTACATATTAATAATAAAGTGATTTTTTATGCCCAATGAAACAACGATTCCAGTATCCAAAAAAACATTGAAGTCAGTCCAAGAATACCGAGATGAATTTGGGTTTAAATCTCTGGATGAAGCTGTCGAAAACGCCATTAGATGGGCGAGATTGTGGAATTATGTCGATTCAGAACAACGAAGAACGGTTGTAGAGCGTGTGAATAATCTAGAATTCAGAGTTACGGCACTAGAAAAAACTCAAAATTAAATGGAGAATTAGAAAATGTCTAGCGAAGGAATAACTGAAGAACTTCGAGCTTTAGAGAAAAAGAAGAAAGAGCGTTCTCCAGATTATACTGTGGAAATTCTAAATAAGATTGAAAAATATAACGAATCTGATTTAGAATCCAAATTAGCCGTAGAACGGAAAAAGCGGGAAGAATTAGAGCTTATCGTTGGAATCGAAGCCGAAAAAAAATTCATGACTGACAAAGAGAACCTTCTACAAAAAATTGTTGAAGGTCGGAGAGATAAAATCTCAGACTTCATTGGCGAAGACCCCGAAAAAATAGAGTCGGTCAAAGCGTCTTTAATCCTTCAGGGACAAGATTTTGATGATGAAAACGATGATGACGCACCAGCACCAACATCGCCTGCTGGCAAGGTGACGTTACAATCAGAACAGGGGGGGCACACTGAAAGAGTGAGTTATCAAAATCCAACAATTCAAAAATACTCGGATTTGTATTCAATAATTCGTTCCCCAACTTGTAGCGAACAAGAAAAATCTGAGGCAGAACAAATCCTCGATAACACCTTTAACGAAATTGGGAAAGGCTTGCGAAGTCGAAGTCGGAACAATCCATATTCTTTACCGACGGGTGTTGTGACTCATTGCATGAATTGTGGTATGATTTGTGAACAAGATTTAGGTAAAGGAATTCCATGTCCGCATTGTCAACATAGATTCGGGATTGATAAGTTTCCCCGAAATCCCAGATTTCAGCCGACGTGATAACCATGAGTGCAAAAATTAAACAAATAAAACAAACGTTGCCGATTCAGCTTGAACCTGAAGTTAACAGGGATATTCAGGGCATAAATTTGTATTTATGTTCATTTACGTGGAATCAAAGACCGTTTGTTAATGTTGAAAGTGGCGAAAAAATCAAAATCAAAATGTGGTCTTTTGGGGGGTTGGTGCTTTTAAATCCAACATTGAAATCGGGACGGCATATTTTAGTTCACGAAAAAGTCCCAAAATACATAACAAATCAGAAAGGCGAAGTTCTTGAGACAAAGATTCTCAATAAAACCAAAATTATCGGAAAGGAATACGGGTTTGAAGCTTTGTCTTCAACTCTATCGGCTATTTATCATTGCTCAGTCGAAAAAGCAAAACAGTTAGTCAAAGAAGCAAAAAATAAGCAGATAAAACACGCCAAGCTAGTCCTCAAATCGGATTTGGTGCCGACAAGCCCTCAGAGGTTTCAAGGACAGAATGAATGGGTAATTATTAGCGATTATCCATCCCTTGACGAAATGGAAACAAAAATCAACGAAACGCTAAAGGCGATGAAAAGTCCGTTGAGAGCAAAATTTGGTCTACGATGGCGGTTAGTTGAGTGAGGAATCCTCTTTGCGGTTCCTAAAAAAATTTCAAAAAAAATCTTTGAATGTTACGCGATTTTTAAGAAAAAATTTTAAAAAAAAGCGTAAAAAACTTGGGCTTAAAACTGAAACGGAGATTCGAGGGAGAAGACGAGAACTTTTCGGAATCCGCGAAAATTGGATGGAAAACGGGGAAGAACATATAGAGGATATTGATGCTGTCATAGCAGAATTCAACTGGATTCTTGGAGAAGAAAATAAACAGAAACAAAATTCTTATTCAGAATTACTGAAGGCGAAAAGACAAATTAAGGAATTGGAAAAACGAAATCGAAAGTTACAGGTCACAATTAATATTATGCGAGGTGATTAGATGCCGAATATTTATGTTTCCAAAAAAGTTAAAGATGATTTATGCAAATTTATCAATTCATCTAGGGTAAGCCCTATTTTTGGTTCGCCTAACAAGTATCCAAGCCCCAACAAAGCGATTGAATTTTTACTCGAAATTGGTCTCAAATTTCCTTTGTCAAGCTTAGAAAAAATTGCTTGCCAACCATTCGTTGAATTCAAAATGGAAATGAGTGACGAAGAATTCGAGGAATTCGAGAAATCGGGTGAAATCAAAAAAATCATTGAAGAAAAACTGAAAAGCTGAGGATAATGCCACGACTTATTTTTCTAACAGGGGGACTTTTGAAGTGAAGAAAGGAATTTGGGAAAAAATTTTCTCTGACAATCTATTCGAAGGAATAAGACCGAGTAAAGAAAAAAGAAAAATGCTCTACGATAGATGTTATAGACGATGCAGAAGACAATTGCGAAAAGAGCTTGGTCGGAATCCTACGAAAGACGAGCTTTTTGAGGCTATTCATGACTGCTTAATAGGGGAAGTTTATGAGTTTCAATTCCATAATGAAAAGGCTAGAAAATTTGTAGGAACAGTTTTTTCGACTGAAAAAATAAACGAACAAAAAGAAGCTAAAGAATTTGAAGAAGATGTTAGAAGGCTAAACCGCATAAATAGGGATTTTTGGAATCCAGAGCGGGAAGACTTAGAGAAAAAACGTGAAGAGCGGAATCGTAGGCTCAAATCTTGGATAGAAAATGAAGTCAGAAACGAATCAAATTAAAACGCATAGCGTGTGATTATGATGGGGAGAAAGTCAAATTAATCGTAACGAAAATGGACTGGATGAATTAGAGGAAGTATAGCGAAACAATATCAACAGGTATCTTCATGCAGATACCAACAGGTATCTAAACTGAGGATATCAACAGATTGTCTCTTGTACAATCAAGCCGTTAATTTTTAGATTTTGTTATGTGTTAAACACATGAAGAACTTTATCTATTCGATTAGCAGTTTGAAGTACATTTAAGCCTAATTCTGTAATTGCATATGTTTTTCTTTTCTTATTCTCTTCATTTAGTTCTTGTACTAAATTGTGTTCTACCAGAAAACCTAGACATTCATTAACGGAACTACAATTCAAATAGGTTTGATATGTTATGTGAGTTGGAATTACTTTTCCACAATTAGCTAATGTCTGAAGGATAGCAACATGAACCTGCAATTTTGAACGTCTCATTGCTTAACAGCTAATATTACAGTGCCCAAGAATTGTTTATATTAGTTGGGCAGTCATAATAAAAATTTGAATACATTTTTCCAAATAAAAATTAATCGATAATAGCACTTGTATAGACTAACGATATTAACTATTAACATATTCAAAATGACAATTTAGTAATAGTTGAGAGCTATGTTGAAGTTAATTTTTCTTCAATCTATTAATAAAATCGAGTACATTTGATTCGAGTCGAAAAACCTGTTTTTTATCATCCACTTGAAGAAAATCAGTTTGTTTTAGAAAGTTTAGAACCAATTCTATATTACATTGTGGAAATGAACACTTAGCCATTATTTCTTCAAGACTGAACCAATTACCAGATTCTAGAAAAAACATAACTTCATTAACAATTTGCATTTTGAACATCCAAGAATTCATTATTAAATTCTAAGCCTAATATGCTTTATGAAACATTCTTCGAAGATTTTGCATGTAGTTTTCTATAATAATAAAACTCGATTAAGAACAGTACCAATAGATGTATGTCTGAAACTTTCTGTTCTATTTGTTTTTCTTCTGTCTGTCGTTGTATTCTTTGATTGCTTTCGTTTTTCTGGTTTTTTCTTCATAATCTCTTAGTGAAAGTGCGGTAATTATGAGTTCTAACTGTTCATAATCAGATTCCATTTTTTTAATTCTTTCATTTTGGTTGTCAATTTCTGCTTTCTGTTTCTCGTTGTCTTCACCAAGTTGTGTAATCAATTTTGCTTGTGTAAACTGTGATTTTCGAATCTCTTCAATATCCTTTCTGCTTTGGATTCCATTAATTGTTAGGTATTGAAACGCTTTAGCGTATGCTTCTTTTATTGTTATTTCATCATAGCTATAATGTGCTCTTGCCCCTCTCCGTTTGTGTCCCATTAAAACATCTTTTATTTCTTGAGGTTGAATTTCGGCTCTGAGTAATGCCGAATTGTAAGAACTTCTAAGGTTCTTTGTTTTGAATTCTTTTGCTTTCTCTTCATCAAAAGTTTTCTGCACTAAGCTTTTCATTGCTTCATGAATTGCTCTAACTTTCAATTTTGAGCCTTTTTCTTTTGTTGTTGAAATAAAGAAGTACCCTTCTTGAGGATTGTCTCTTTCTTGCAATAACGCTTTCAGGTCGTGAACACACTCGAAACTTAGGCAGGTTGCTTGTATATGCCCTGTTTTTTCTCTGGGTTTCTCAATGAAATAGTGTTCTGTCTCTGGATTTTCGTATAATCCTTTAAGGTCTTCGATTTTCAAGTTAGCAACGTCTATTTCGCTAAATCCAGAATGATACAAAGCCAACAATAGAGACCTGTCTCTCAAATTTGCATGACTGTATAAACGTCTTATTTCTTCATTTGTTGGAATCCATTCTTTCTTTATTGCTCCTTGAGGTGTTGAAAGCGTCCAGTCTCCCCTTTTCAGTTTGAGCGGTAAGCTATTTCTGGAAAAGAATGAAGCAACTATTTTGAGCATAGTTTTGATTGAGCTATCAGATAATTCTCCCTTCTTTTCTAAATATTCTTTGTATATTCGCCATTCGTTTTCGAAGTGTGTTCTCTGCGTCAAATCTTGGCTTATTGTGTCCTGTATTCTCTGTTTTATTTGCGCTGTGGAAGTCATATCAATAAAATCCAACCAGTCTTTGAAACCAAAAATGTAGTTGCGTTTTGTTTTTTCAGCTAATCCAACTAACCATTTTTGCACAAATTCGTCTTTAGCATATGAGTGGTCGAGGTATGCTTTTCTTCCAGCTTTAGCCAACTTAATCACCTCTGTATTGTCTATTTGTCTTCTCAAATTGTGCGATTATAACGCACATTTCTTTCTGTGGAATTAAGCTTTCTGAACGGTCTATCCATATTAGGAGACTAATAGAGGTTCATTGTTGAAAACTAGCTTTTTTCTGTTTTTCCAAGCAAGAATATGATTTGTTCTCTAAACGTGTCTACAATGCATATTAGTATACTAATAACAGAAGATTGTTGAAAACAGCCTTTTTCATGAAGTCAGCGTTTTCTTAACCTGAAGATAAAGGAAAATGTCATCAAACAGACTTTTCTGCGTCTTTATTTGATTAATGATCTTAGCGAGAGCATCTTTGTCAACCTTGGCATTGATGAGATGAGCTTCCAAAAATTGGCGCTCTTCATCCGTAAATATTTTGTTTATCATACTTCCATTTTCTCAGAGAACACATAAAACCTTTTCTCGGAACAGAAAGAGGACAATTATGCTCAATTTCTTGTGTTCATCAGCAGTTCTAAAGTTTGATATTTACTGAGAAATCCCATGCCCTTATCTGTTGTGTAATAAGAACTCCCTATTCTGAGAAGACCTGTTTCCAGCAAGATCCCCAAATATTTCTGAACGAACCTGTAGCTGAGACCACACGAGTACATGATGCGCGTCTTTTTTGCTCCGTTTTTCGATGTCTTCAGAATTTCAGCGATTATGTCAAAAGAGCTTCTCAATTAACAACCCCCGTTTCTTTGATTCGTGGCTCTCCACTCATTTCTGCTTCTATAGAGGTGATTATTCCTTTAGCTAATTTTTTCAAAGTCTTGGTTTGTTTTTTCGTCAAATCTTTGTTGTCTTTTTCGTCTAGTTCTTTTATGGAGTTATGGAGAGCCTCTATTGCTTCTTCACCTTGTAATCGCGGAAACTCTGGAAGCATACTGGATTTCATATTTACCACTAGAACGAAACCCGCATTTTTCTATAAATAGAGTCCTCTACAGAGAAATATATTACGAGCTTCAGAATATTACTGCCTGCAAAAAAACAGAAACATCAGACTAAAAACACAAAAAAAGAATTTTTTATTAACTCCAACCTAATTATTAGAGTTGTGTGAGGAGTCATTATGGTTGAATTGGACTTCGGCGGAATAAAAGAAACTGTAATAACAAGAAAAGAATTTCCTGTAGATAAAGCAAAAGAAATTCTAAAGAACGAAACAATTGCTATCCTAGGATATGGTATTCAAGGGCGGGCTCAATCCTTAAACATGAGAGATAATGGATTTAATGTTATTGTAGGACAAAGCAAGAAATTCCCAAAGAACTACCAACAGGCACTAGACGATGGATGGATTCCAGGAGAAACACTATTTTCACTAGAGGAAGCTGCACAAAGAGGAACCATCAAACAGTATCTACTAACTGATGCTGCACAGAAAGAACTGTGGCCAATAATCAAAACCACTTTTAAAGAGGGTGACGCATTATATTTTTCACATGGTTTTTCAATAGTTTACAGAAAACTTACAGGGGTTGTTCCTCCACAAAACATTGATGTTATTTTGGTTGCACCAAAAGGATCTGGAACATCCGTAAGAAGGAACTTTCTGGCAGGCAGTGGAATAAACAGCAGTTATGCAGTCCATCAAGACTTCACAGGTAGGGCTGAAAATAGAGTAAAAGCCATTGGAATTGCCATTGGCTCAGGTTACCTATTCCCAACCACATTTGAAAAAGAAGTATACAGTGACCTAACGGGAGAAAGAGGAGTTCTAATGGGAGCAATCGCAGGAATAATGGAAGCACAATATAATTGTCTAAGGGAAAATGGTCACAGTCCCAGTGAAGCCTTCAATGAAACCGTAGAAGAATTTACTCAAAGTTTAATCAGGTTAGTTGACCAGAACGGAATGGACTGGATGTACAACAACTGCAGCGAAACTGCAAGAATAGGAGCACTAAGATGGAGAGAAAGATTCAGAGAATGCTCGAAACCTCTATTTGATTCTCTCTATGAGCTAGTAGCTTCAGGCGAAGAAGTGAAAATAGTCCTCGAAAAAAGTACAGAAACTGATTATGCAAAGAAATTAGCCAAAGAATTAGAAGATATGGGCAATTCTGAGATGTGGAGAGCTGGCAAAACAGTGAGGTCATTAAGACCTGACGTAAAATCTTAACAAACAAAAGATAGTCTGACCGATTTTATCGGGGTTTCCTTCCCGCCCCCTCGTTTTCTGTGATACCTTCTCGTGTAGGAATTTTTTTGTTCCTTTAGTTTGGATTTCAACATTTTACAGAAATTTCGTCCATTTTTGATGGGGGTATTGCTGGTTTGTGTATTTGATTGTTGTTTGTTTTTTGTCCGGTTTTTAGGGTTTTGTTACTACTGATAGTGTATGTGGACCTAAATTTTATTCGTCAATTTTGACTGATTTGGCTCCTCTAGAAAGAGCAGTTATCCCAGTTCTAGCTACCTCTTTTAATCCAAAAGGTCTCATTAACTTGATAAATGCATCTATCTTGTCTGAGGTTCCGGTAATCTCCATCATCAACGACTCTGAAGAAACGTCGACCACCCGCGCCCTAAAGATGTCTGCGTAGTTGATGATGTCTGAGCGAGACTTCGTGTTTAGGGCATTTACTTTGATGATTGCTAATTCTCTTGTCACAATGTTTTCTGGGTCCAATCGAGTAACTTTGATGACGTCAATCAACTTGTTCAGCTGCTTGACCACCTGCTCGATAGTTCTGTCGTCTCCTCTCACCATTATCGTCATCCGGGCTAAGCCCACCTTTTCGGCGGGTCCAACCGAAATGTTGTCTATGTTAAAGCCTCTGCACCTGAAAAGATTCGAGACATTATACAAAACTCCGGGCTTATGCTCAACGATTGTAGAAATTATGTGATTATGCTCTTGTGCCATGGCTTACATCCCCACAATCGTGTCTTTCAGACCCTTACCCGGCGGAACCATCGGAAACACATCATCCTCCGGGGAGATTGGAACATCAATGACCGTGGTCACTTCAGTCTTTAAAGCTTTTTTCATAGCATCAGCGAACTCATTCAATGAGCCAACCCGAACACCCTCGGCGCTGTAAGCCTGAGCCAGCTTGACAAAATCGGGAACACTTCCCAGTTTCACGCCAGAGTATCTTCTCTTATAGAAGAGCCTTTGCCACTGAGCAACCATTCCCAGCATCGAATTGTTAAGCACAACCACTACTACAGGTATATCCTCTGTAACTGAGGTTCCAAGCTCCTGCTCTGTCATTCTGAAGCTTCCATCCCCAGCTATATCCACAACTGGACATGAAGGGCATGCTACTTTAGCTCCGATAGCCGCAGGGAAACCGAAGCCCATGGTTCCTAGTCCTCCTGAGCTGATGAACGTTCTAGGTTTGATTGTCTGGAAATGAAGAGCAGCCCACATTTGATTCTGTCCCACCTCGGTGGCGATGATAGCCTTCTCTGGAAGAAGCTTTCGAAGCTCTTTTAGCAGCTTTGGAGCAGTTAACTCGCCTTTGCCAAGGTCCATCTCGCTTAGAAACTTTTCTTTGACTTCTTTGACCCTGTTGAACCATAGAGTTTCCTCGCGCTTCTTTATTTTATGAACTAGCTGCTGCTGAATCAGCTTCAGGGTCAGTTTTGCGTCAGCAACAATCGGCACATCAACGTCAACGTTCTTCCCTATCTCCGCAGCATCTACGTCAATGTGTATTATCTTTGCGTCGGGACAGAAATCATCCAACGTTCCTGTGCTTCTGTCTTGGAATCTTGTTCCAACCGCCAGCAAAACATCAGCTTCCAAAATCATCTTGTTTGCCAATTGGGTCCCGTGCATACCTATGTTTCCCATGGATAAGGGATGAGTTTCGGGGAAACAGCTTTTTCCCATGAACGTTGTCGTCACAGGCATCATCAAAAGTTCGGCAATTTGCAACAGTTCAGGGGAAGCATTCGCGAGGATTACTCCTCCTCCTGCTAGGATCATGGGGCGCTCTGCGTTGAGGAGTAGTTTAACAGCCTTTTTAATCTGAAGTGGATGTGGCTCAGTATTGGGTTTGTAGCCTCGAATGTGTACGTTATCTGAAAAGTTCATTTCCGCTTTTTCTGTCTGAGTGTTCTTCGGTAGATCAATCAAAGCTGGTCCGGGTCTGCCTGTTGTGGCAATATGGAACGTTGTTCTAACTGCCTTAGGAATCTCTGCTGCGCTCTTCACTTGACAATTATACTTCGTGATCGGCGTGGTTATTCCAATTATGTCCGCTTCCTGAAACGCGTCCCGCCCAATCATGTAAGACGTATTAGCCGAATACGTGTTAACTTGACCGGTTAGAGCGATGACCGGTGAAGAATCCAAGTATGCATTGGCTAATCCCGTGACAACGTTTGTGGCTCCGGGACCAGAAGTAGCCATACATACTCCAGCTCTACCACTGGCTCGGGCGTAGCCGTCTGCTGCGTGGGCTGCGCCTTGTTCATGGCGAGCAAGGATGTGCCGTATGTCGGATTGGTATAGAACATCGTGGATTGGTAGTAGGGCTCCTCCTGAGATGCCGAAGATTACTTCTACCTTTTCTCGTTTCAAAGATTCTATGAGAGCTTGTGCTCCAGTCATTTTTGCCATTTTCAAGATTTCTCCTTAACTTTTTTGTTGTTATAGTTGCTCATCAACACGTTCATGCCGCTGAGCATCGCCTCAACGCTTGCTATAACTATGTCCTCGTTAACTCCGATCGCCGTGGACTTTCTATCTCCCTTACTGAGGCTAACAGCTACCTCAGTTACGGCGTTAGTGCCTCCCGTGATAGCTTTAACAGAATAGTTCTCCAGCTGTATCGGCTCAACGATTCCAACAGCCTTCTTTATGGCATTAATAGCAGCATCTACTGGACCCACTCCCGTAGCCGCTTCAGTAATCATCTTACCGTTGAGGTTCAGCCGCACAGAAGCCGTTGAGGTAACTCTGCTGCCAGTGACAACCGTTATTTCCTCAAGTTTTATTGGACGTCTCACAGGCAAACCCATAACTGCTTCGGCGATTGCTTGCAGGTCAGCGTCGGAAACTCGTTTGCCTTTGTCTCCTATGCTTTTTACTCGTAGAAAGATTTCTTTTAGTTGCTCGTCGTTGGGTTCGAGTCCCATTTCATTTAGAGACGCCTTGATTCCGGTTGAACCAGAATGTTTTCCCGTGGCTATTCTTCTTGTGCGCCCAATCAGCTCGGGTGCGAAAGGTTCGTAGGTTAATGGATTAGCCAGTATTCCGTGAGTATGCATGCCTGACTCATGGACAAAAGCGTTCTCGCCTACGATTGCCTTGTTTGGTTGCAGAGGAAAATCTGTTATCCGCGAAACCAGTCTGGACGTCTCGTAAAGCAACTCAGTTTTTATTGCCATATTAACTTTGTAGTTCGCCTTGAGGACAACCACTACCTCCTCTAAGGAAGCGTTCCCAGCTCTCTCGCCTAACCCATTCATGGTTACGTGGGCTTGATCTGCCCCCGACTTCAAAGCAATTATCGTGTTCGCTACTGCTAAACCGAAGTCGTCGTGGCAGTGAACGCTCAGAGGCACGTTTTTGAATCTCTTCTTCAGTTCCACATACAGCTCGCTGGTTCTTTCAGGTATCAGAACTCCAACAGTGTCACATGGACATAACCGGTCTGCGCCCGCAGCAACTCCTGCTTTGAACATTCGGGTGAGAAATTCGAGGTCGCTTCTGGTTGCGTCTTCGGCTGAAAGCTCAACTGTGAGTCCATGATCCTTAGCGTACTGGGTGGTGTCTGTTGTGATTTTCAGGACTTCTTCTCGGCTCTTCTTCAATTTGTATTGGAGATGCAAATCTGATGAAGGAATAACAAGATGCACTCCAACAGCGCCGGTTTTTAGTACGGCATCTATGTCTTTTTTTACGCCCCTAGCCATGCTGTAAACTTCTGCCCTGAGTCCTGCATTGGCAATGAGTTTTATCGCTTCCATTTCTCCTTCAGAAGCCGCGGCGAAACCAGCCTCCAAGGCATCGACCCCGATCCTGTCTAGGCTTTCAGCGATTCTAAGTTTCTTTTCGGGAGTTAAGGAAACTCCAGGGGTCTGTTCGCCGTCTCTGAGGGTGGTGTCAAAAACTCTTATCTTTTTGGGGAAGCTAGCGGATAAAGCGATCCCCCATTTTATGTCCCTCAAGAACCCAATGATCCCTCACAATTCATTCCTCATTTCACCTCAACAACTTAAGACTTCGTATAAAAGTTTTTCTGCATATTCTCTGTTTCTCTATTAATGAGTACTCCATTGATGTCAGAAAAATGCCTAAAATCTTCTGGGAAATACACACGCTCTTCCAATAGAAGGCCCAGGCGATAACGAGTCAACCAGAAAAGCCTATTTGATGCTTGAAGGTTTACCAGAAAATTCGCGCATACTAGACATCGGTTGCGGTCCCAGTATGCAGACAATCGAGCTAGCATTTCAATTTGTCCGTTATTATTTTTTAGCAATGTTTTACGTTTTTTCTGCTTGAAGCTCAAAAGAAAAGGTCTGGGTATGATCAAGGGTAACCAAAGTCTCCAAGAAATAACTAAATTTCCCACCAATGGCGTCATAAGAACACCACTTTACGACTATTACCTTAGTGTGTCTATGAGTTTTTTAGGCCCCACAAGTAACTGATGAGCCTTTATTCCTTCATCACTCAAAAAGTATTGCTGTTCTTTATCTTGTTTAACTAAATCAGTCAAATTGTCAAGATGATAATAACATCTGCCTAGACTAATGTTTAATATGCTTGCAAGGTCCGAAGAATTGAGAGCCCCACGAGCCTTTAAAAGTTCTATAATCCAACATCTAAGAGGATTCATTAAGGCAAAATAGATTTTTCCTTGACTTCCCTGCAAATTCACTGCATTCACCAGAACAAACAATTGATTAATTTGTAGGTTATTATTACGCTTCAAAATGGTTATGAAGTAAAAATATTGATTATGAGCAGTTCATCTGGAAAAATGGGGAGTTTAACGGGAGATAACCTAAGCCTCCTGAAACCTTGATGTTTCGTAGGACACAAACTACTTAAGAAAACATTTTTCAGTAATATACGTAGATTATGAGATATTTTCCGTACCATATTACTCTGTTTTCCTCATCAATACCGATTAAAAATGTCGATTGTTTTAAGTTCTCCTTAAATTCATCCCAATCCTTCATTTCTACACAGGCAATATCTATTGCTTCAGATTGGTTTTTCCAGACTTTCCAGTCAGCTTCGTAGAGAGTATATTTATTCCAAGATTCGCGTCCTTCATTTAGAATTGAAATCTCCTCATAAATGTCGATTTTTGGTTCTTGTGTTCGAGGCGTTATCATTGAAAGAATTAAAAATATAAGAATCATGCCGACTACGGCCACAACAATTATTCCAGCAATAATTGAAGATTTAGCCATAAATTGGCAACTCCAAATTTGTAGCTTTGTTTGTTTTAAAAGTATAAGCTTTTGCTTAGAATTCTAAAAAAGAGCGAGTTTGCGAGAGATATCTCCAGGGATGCCTTAATACAGACTAGATCACGGATCTTTTTTGAAGAACTACTACAATACGAGTTTTGCGCGTACGTTTACATAGAGATTTAGGTTACCCTTACTTAGACGC
>SDBS01002642.1_pt1 | contig 17838 bp, 12 predicted proteins | sample 2277091 | NCBI WGS metagenome assembly SDBS01 (sample SAMN10404972, study PRJNA504765) | marine sediment metagenome | isolation source: marine sediment core GS10_PC15, 163 cmbsf | place: Arctic Ocean: Southern Knipovich Ridge | collected 2010 | reverse complement strand
AGTGGAGGATCAGCCGTTAAAGCTGGTTTTCAAGCAATAGCTTCTGGTATGAGTGATCTAGTATTAGTAGTTGGAGGAGAAAAAATGACTCATATTACAACTCCGGGTTATGTTACTTCAAATATAGCAACCTTATCACACCCAGAAGCAGAAAGACGACACGGAGTTTCACTTCCATCCTTTGCAGGAATGTTGACAAGGTTTTATCTAGAAAAATATAACGCAAAACTTGAATGGATCTCAGATATAGCTATTAAAAATCATAAAAATGGTGCCTTAAACCCGATTGCACATTTCCAAAGAACAATAGATGATTTCATGAAGAGTGCGATTGAAAAAGGAAGAGGAAACTGGGATAACGTTTATGATTTCCTTGTCGATGATAAAACTAATCCTATAATTGCCGACCCACTAAGATTGTTTCATATTTGTCCTATTTCAGATGGAGCTGCCGCTTTAATCTTGTGTAATGCGGATATTGCAAAGGAATATTGTGACACACCCATCTTAATTTCAGGTGTTGGTCAAGCAACTGATACTCATATCGTTTTTGAACGTGAAGATTTAACTGTCTTAAAGGCATTAAGAATTTGTTCCGCTCAAGCTTATAAAATGGCTAAAAAAAAACCTGAGGATATAGATTTATGTGAAGCACATGATGCTTTTGGCATACTTGAAGCGATTCAAAGTGAAGATTTAGGATTTTTTAAAAAAGGCGAGGGAGCTAAAGCTGCCCATGATGGATTGACTCAAATTGGTGGAAAAATACCTATCAATCCTTCAGGCGGATTAAAAGCAAGAGGGCATCCCCTTGGGGCAACTGGAGTTGCTCAAGTTGTAGAATTAGTATGGCAGATAAGAGGAGAAGCTGGAAAAAGACAAGTTAACGGTGCGGATGTGGGAATAACATGTAATTTTGGAGGATTCGGAAATAATATAATATCAATATTAGTTGAAAGAATGTGAAAATAAACATAAATTTTTGAAACTCATCTTTTAGTTATAGAATCTCAGTAAGAAAAAGCTTGGTAATTATAACCTACTGAAATTTTTTGCAAATATCATTCAAATATTTTTCTTTAGGCTTCTTTCCTTTCTCAAGATTTTGTATGGCTAACTTATAATTTACTTATTCATGATCTTGGATTTACCTAACAGATTTGTATCTTCTTTTTCAAGTTTTTTAATTCAAGACATTCTCCATGTTCTCACTTTTTGCACAACAAGTGAAAAGTTACATAGTTTTTTATACCACAAAATATTTTTTATTATCAAAAAGATCCTTTATTTTTATAAATTTACACACAAATGTAAATAAATTGTAAAAAAGAGAGCGAAAAAAATTGTCACAGCTTATAAAAAAAGAAACTGAGATTGGTATTAAGTTAGAAAAGGTAATTGTTTTAGAAGAACTCTCTGAGATAGAAGAATATTATGAGGAAGTTAAACCGGATGGAAAAAAGAAACCAATTAAAAGAGCCTTATTGAAAATATTCAAGAAATCCAAACATAATGCAAAATATTTGGAAGAAAGAATTCCAATAAAAAAAGTCAATAGAAAGATTCCTTATAGAAACCATGGAATTTACTAAAATCTTTTTTTTTTAATCGATAAGATAAAAAAATAAAACTTAAAAAGATAATATCATGAGTGTTCAAGTAGATTTTGATCCCGAAATATTCAGCTGTCCATTTTTAGATCAATGCATACTCCCAAAACACCAGTTTTTATGTAAAAACCATAGTTTTAAGACTTGTTCTGAATATAAATCAAAATTAAAAAAAAATCTACCTCGAATTTTGTTTTAGGGATTTGGACCATTTTTAGGCTCTACTGGCAAATCCTTCAAATAAATAATAATATGCTTAATTTTATCGGGATTATGCTTGATTCTCAATTCATCCACTAGAATTTCATACTAAATTATATATGTATTTAGTAATTTTTTCTCTTTAAAACATATAATAAAAGCTAAAAGAAAATTTTACTTAGAAACAATTGAAAATAATGAATTTTGAAGAGAAAATTATTTGGAAAAAATGCAAGAAATGTGGTTTTTTGCAGTATAAGACTCATGTAAGATGTTTAAAATGTAAATATGAAGATTTTAATGAAGTTGAAGCTTCAGGAACTTGTAAACTACTAACTTATACAATCTTAAAAGCCCCTCCAGCAGAATTTCGTGCTAGAAATTCCTATGCACTTGGAGTTGTAGAATTTGAAAATGGGATAAAAAAACTTGGCCAGATCACAACTCAAGAAAATTTAAAGACTGGTATAAAATTAAAACCCATCTATAAAAAAATATGCGACAATTTAGAGGGAAAAGAAATATATGATTATGTTTTTGAACCAATAGATTAAATCGTAAAAGAGATTAAAAGATAACTTTTATTCGAAAATTAGTTAAATCAGTTATAATTATTTACAATAAATAATTTTAAGGTAAAACTATTAGTAGACATATTAATGAAGTTAAAATTGCGATTTTCTGGTCGTGGTGGACAAGGTATCAAATTTCTTGGAAGCGTATTAGTTCGAGTTGCAATGGCTGAAAATTATTATGCAACTCTTACTGTTGATTACACACCTTCGGTTCGTGGGGGTCCTATTTTTTGTGATGTTGTATTAAGTTCCAATCCCATTTCTTATCCATTTTGCGATAAAGACGCCAATGTTTTTATTGCAATAGACCAAAAAGGTTTTACTCGCGCAAGTGAATGTATTTGGGAGGAAACAGTCTCATTTATAGATGCTAACACTGTTAATAATGCGGAGGAAATCGTAAAAAAAGGGGTCCTTCACAGAGTTCCGATCAGTAAACGAGCTGATGAGAACGAACTTACTAAATCTACAAACATACTCTCTTTAGGATTACTTTCTCAATATCTCCGTGATGAAGGGAAAATTGACTTAAAAGAAGAGTCTTACACCCAAGTTTTCAGTAGCAAGTCAGAACGGCTTAGAGACGTTAATACTAGAAGTTTTCAGCTTGGAAAAGATTTATATCAAGAATTATTTGATAATTCCCCATAAATTAGATTATATAAAATTAGATTATATATCTTAAAAAAACAATTTTTAATGAAAAGTTAATATTTTAAAGCATAATAAAGAAAATATCCGAAATTATCACATTGTTAAGAGGAAGAATAAATGTTAAAATCTAAACGAGTTCCAATCTTGAAGCCTCCTAATCCTCAAAAAAAATATGAAGTAATTTTCGATATTGAACAATGCGATGGCTGTAAGTTATGTATAGAATTCTGTCCCAAAGAATTATTAACGACAGATATTGATAAATTTAACAGTCGTATGCTTCATTATGGTGTCGTCATTAACCCTGAAGACTGTGTTGGATGTCGTCAATGTGAACGACTTTGTCCCACTGCTTCAGTATTTATTAAGGAAATAGATATACAAGAGTGTACTAAAAATGAGTAAGGGTGCTTCTCAACCAAAAATGGTCTTGACTACTGGAAATGCTGCTTCTGCGGAAGGTGCAATCACAGCAGGTTGCTTATATTTCGCTGGTTATCCCATTACACCTTCCTCAGAGATAGCTGCTCATCTATCAAAACGTCTTCCTGAAGTTAATGGAACATTTGTCCAGATGGAAGATGAATTGGCGTCTATTACTTCTTGTCTCGGAGCATCTTATACTGGCAAAAAGGTTATGACTGCGACTTCAGGACCTGGTTTTTCTCTTATGGCTGAAAGCATTGGTTTAGGGGTAATGTTGGAAGCACCTATGGTAATAGTGACAATTATGAGAGGTGGTCCAAGCACTGGACAGCCTACTAATGCATCTCAATCCGATATTTATCAAACTAGATATGCTTCCCACGGTGATTATGAAATTATCGTCTTAGCTCCCTCTACGGTTCAAGAAATGTATGATTTGACTATTCGTGCCTTTAATTTATCTGAGAAATATCGTACGCCCGTTGTTGTTGCTTCAGATGGAATATTAGGGCAGATGATGGAACCTGTTAATTTGCATTCGAATATTGAGATTATAGAACGTAAGGGTCCACAAGTTCCTCCAGAAGAATACAAACCATTTCAAGTAATAGATGATGATCTTGTACCAGGAATGGCTGTAGCAGGAACAGATTATTATTTTTACGTAACTGGTTTAACTCATGATGAAGCAGGAAATCCTCAAATGACTCCTGAAGCGGCAGAAACCCTCATCAAACGCCTTTGCGATAAAATTACAAAGGCTCGTCCTGTAATTAATGATTGGGAAGAAATGTATATAGATGATGCCAAAATTGTTCTCTTGGCTTATGGAATTAACGCAAGAGGAGCGCGAGAGGCAATTGAAAGATTGCGACAGAAAGGGCATAAGGTGGGATTTGTAAGATTAAAAAGCCTTTGGCCCTTCCCTGATGAATTAATGGAAAAATTAGGGCGTCAAGGAATTTCAAAGATTATTGTAAGTGAGATGAATTATGGGATGGTAATCCGAGAAGTGCAAAGATTTCGACACTTATTTGAAGTTTCAGGTATAACTATTCCTACTACCATTCCTTTTAGTCCAAAATTTATTTTCGAGAGAGTAATAAAAGAGGTTTAATAAATGACTCCTGTAGATCAAATATCAATTCCTTTAGAAGATCTTGATCATCCATTAAAAGATCGACTAAATCCACAACGCTTCATATTTTGTCCTGGTTGCTTGATTGGAACAATTATTTTATCAGTTACAAAATGTTTAAAAGAATGTGGGCTAACATATAAGGATTACGCTATTGTTTCGGGCATTGGATGTACTGGTCGATCTAGTGGCTGTTTTAAAGCACCCGCTTTTCATACTACTCATGGGAGAGCTATCGCTTTTGCTACAGGTATAAAACTAGCAAATCCTAAATTAAAAGTTATTGTTCTTTCAGGTGATGGAGATCTTTTTGCTATTGGAGGGAATCATTTTATCCATGCTGCTAGAAGAAATATAGAGATCACAGTTCTCTGTAATAATAATAACATTTATGGTATGACAGGAGGCCAAGTAGCACCAACAACTCAAATTGGTGATATTACTCAAACTACACCTTATGGGAATGTGGAACCACCCTTCAATTTGGTAAGTTTGGCGGCTGCAGCAGGAGCAACCTATGTAGCTAGATGGCCTGGGTATGATACGATTAGATTACAAAAGAGTATAACTAAAAGTATAAACAACAATGGTTTTAGTTTTATAGAAGTTCTTGCTCCTTGTTTTATTCAATATGGGTCAAAAAATAAATTGGGTGACGCTATTGAGATGCTCGATTGGTTAAAAAAGCAAATTCGAATCGATAATGATTGTCCCCCTCATCAAGCAACTTTTGATTTTAAGAAAGGCATTATAATTTGTGGGGAATTCGTTGAAGAATTAAAGGAAGGTTTCACTGAAAAAATTGAACAAATAAGAAAAAAAGCTCAAATCAAAAAGGGTTAAGACTGTAGAAATTAGAGTGTGAAAAAATGATCAACGGTACTGATAAATTTATATCAGATCCAAATATAGGAGTATTTCTCTGCAAGTGTGGGAAAAATATTGCTGGGACTGTCGATATTGACCAATTAGCTAAAGAGATTGAGAAAATTCCTGCCGTCAAGCTTGTCAAAGTCAATACATATACATGTTCGGATCCTGGGCAAGTAGAGATTGAAGAGTCTATTAGAGAAAATGGAATTGAAAAGATTGTTGTGGCAGCATGTTCCCCGCGATTGCATGGCCCGACATGGAAAACCCTTTTGAGACGTGTTGGAGTTAATCCTTCACTAGTAGAAGTAGCTAATATTCGTGAACAATGTAGTTGGGTTCATCTCTCGGAAAAAAAAGAAGCAACCAATAAAGCAAGAGAAATAATTGAAATGGCAGTTGCAAAAGCAGAGTTATTAGAACCTATTGATGATATCGTTGTTCCTGTTAACCAACGTGTTCTAATTATAGGAGGTGGAGTAGCCGGAATTCAAGCCGCTCTAGACTTAGCTGATGATTATGAAGTTATCCTCGTTGAAAAGGCGCCTACCATTGGAGGTAAGATGGCTCTTATCGATAAAACTTTTCCAACTATGGATTGTTCAATTTGTATTCTAGGTCCTAAGATGGCTGATGTAGGTAATCATGAGAATATTAATTTGATTACCAATGCTGAAGTCACAAGAATATCAGGATATATTGGTAATTTTGAAATTGAGATTAAGAAACATCCTCGCTATGTAGATGAAAAACTATGCACAGCTTGTGGCGATTGTGTTCCCATTTGCCCTGAAAATGTTATTGATGAGTATTCTGGTAATTTGGGTTGGAGGAAAGCAATATATATTCCATATCCCCAAGCTGTACCTGCAAGTTATATAATTGATGAAAAGAACTGTTTAGGGCTTTCACCCCTAGCTTGCGGGAAGTGCGTTACAGAGTGTGAAAAAGAAGCTATTAATTATGAAAGTTCAGAAAAAATATATAATTATGAAATTGGCGCCATTATCATTGCTGTGGGTTTTGAAATCTTTGATGCTTCTAAGATTACAGAATATGGATGGGGTCATTATTCGAATGTTATCACAACATTTGAATTTGAAAGGTTAATCAATGCGGCAGGACCGACAAACGGAGAATTAATACGACCAAGTGATCTTAAGAAACCAAAAAAAATCGCTTTTATCAATTGTGTTGGTTCGCGAGATGAGAGATTCAATCCGTACTGTTCAAATTTTTGTTGTATGGAAAGTATTAAGGATAGTCTTTTAATTAAAGAGCATTGGCCCGATACTGAGGTTGTTATTTTTTATATCGATATTAGGGCTTTTGGTAAAGGTTTTGAAGAGTTATATAGGCGTTCAAGAGAAGAGGGTGTAATTTACTTGCGTGGGCGCCCTGGACAAATAAAAGAAAATCCTAATAATAATAATCTTATTCTCTCTGCTGAGGATAGTAGTACTGGAACAGTCCTAAATGAAGAATTTGATTTAGTAGTTCTTTCTGTAAGTGCAGAAGGCTCATCAGAAACGATTCCATTTCCAGTTGCAAAAGATCCTAAAGGATTTTACATTGAAGCTCATCCCAAACTTCGACCTGTAGACACTCCGACAGATGGTATATTTATTGCGGGCGGAGCAGAGTCACCAAAGGATATTAGAGAATCTGTTACCCAAGCTAGTGCGGCAGCAGGACGCTGTGGAAGGCTGATTTCAAAGGGGGAATTCCATGTAGAACCTTTATATGCATATGTTGACGTAAATAAGTGCAATAGTTGCGGAATTTGTGTATCTCGTTGTCCTTATAATGCAACTAGCGTTGATAAAGAAAAAAAAACTCCTGCTCGTATTATACCAATCTTATGTAAAGGATGTGGGACTTGTGCCGCTGATTGTCCTACAGATGCTATTACCATGACAAATTTTACGGATGCTATGATCCTTAGACAAATTGACATAGCACTTCGTGAAAAAGCTTCAAAAAAAGTTTTAATTTTTGCTTGTAATTGGTGTTCCTATGCTGGGGCAGATTTGTCTGGAACCAGTCGGATGCAATATCCAACCAACACAAGAATTGTTAGAACTATGTGTTCTGGACGAGTTGATATCGATTTTATTAAACATTGTTTTGAATGTGGTGCTGGAGTAGTTATGTTAACTGGTTGTCATCCTCAAGACTGTCATTACATCTCTGGTAACGATTTTGCCATAAAACGAGAAAAAAAAATTAGAAGCTGGATGAAAAAGAAAAACATAGATGATGAAAGATTTGTTATAGAATGGATATCCGCAGCAGAGGGTAAAAAATTTGCAGACATTGTTTCGAAAACAAGTGAAATTGCTTTGAAAAAATAGAATATCTAGTAATTCTTAAAATTTACTTCACGGTTCTATGAATATCTTAGGGAACCTAATGTTAGAAAAAGTTTTGGTTGAGAAAAGTTAAGAATTTTGCAAAATATCTCTCATTAGCTCTATTTCTTCAAGAAAAAGATTAGCAATTGTAAGCCATTTTCTTTTTGTATCAAGATCATAAAAATATTTGTCTGTAAGTGCTTTACCATTATTAAGAATTTCAACAGCTAATTCATAATTTCCAAGCTCTTTATAACAAATTCCTAATTTTATGTAAGTTTGATTAATATACCAATCATAACTACTTATATCTATGGCTTTCTGGAATTTGATTATAGCATTTTCATAATCTTGAAAGTGCATTAAAATTTCTCCATATGTATCATGATAAATTCCATTATTTGGCTCATCATCTATGAGGCTCTGAATTATTTTTAGTGCTTCTTCTTTCCTATTTAAATATTCTAACCAGTAGGCTTTATTAACAAGAAGATCCTTATCTCCCGGATATTTTATCAATAATTCCTCTATAATTTTAAATCCCTCTTCAATTTTCTTTATTTTTTTTAGAACAGATGCCTTTTTAATTTTTATATCCTTTTCAGTTTCAGGAAATATTAAAAGCATTTTATCTAATAACATTAAAACATCATTATATCGGTCAAGATAAAGTAAAATTCTATTTTTAGAATGATAAAAATCTTGTTTTTCAGGGTTTAAATCAATGGCTTTATCGATTGCTTCAAGGGATTCTTTATATTTTTTCAATTCTAATAAAATATTGCTTTTTAGTTGATAATATCTTGCCTTATTAGATGAATATGGCTCTAAATCAATGGCTTTATTTATGTTATTAAAACTATAATCTTCCTTTATTTTTTTAGTATTAAATCTATAAATGTAGTTATATCCAAGTATTAATCCTTTTGTTGCATAAGAAATAGGATGATTAGGAAAAAGTTCGAGTACTTTTTTTCCATTTTCTAAAGCGCTTTTAAAATCTCCAAGAGTTATATTAGAAAAAGCTAAAATAAAATAATAAGAAGTTATAATATCATCTCCTTTTATAACATTAGATAAATCTATTTTCTTATTCAATAGCTCTAATGCTTCTATGTTTCGATTTAAATAATATAAGATAATTATTTTAAAAATTAAAAGTTTTAAGTCATCTTGGTTTAAGTTTATAGCAGAATTTATTATTTCTAAAACTTCATTATATTTCTTCTGCTCCATTAAAGGTTGAGTCTTAGAGTATATCAAATTTATTTTTGATATGCAATATGGTTCTAATACCTCTAATATCAGAGGATTCACATAATAAACAACTTGATTTTGCCCAATAATTGCTCTTGAATTTTTGGACTGAATGGAGCAACATTAATGCCCACTTTTTCAATTAAATCAACTAAAATCACTCCATAGCCACCACTAATACTAAAAACTGCTACGTTATCTAACTCAAATAGACCATAGTCATCAATTAAAAGAGCTGTATATAACAATTGCTCTAATGTATCTACTTCAATTATATTATATTGTTTAAAAATAGCTTCCCATATTCGATTATCACCTGAAATTGACGCAGTGTGTGTTTTTGCAGCAATAGAACCCGTTTTACTGTGACCCCCTTTTAAAACGACAATAGGCTTTTTGTTTTCTTCAAGAACTCTTATTAAATCATGACTTCGTCCATTCTTTATCCCTTCTATATAACATAAAATAATATCCGTTTCTGGATCTTTACTGAGAAAATATAAAAGATCAACAAAATCCAAATCAGCACCGTTCCCGAAAGAAAATACTTTAGAAAAGCTGATTCCTAAATTTTCTGCTCCATAGATAGTAATATTACAAATTCCTCCAGATTGAGCAATAAATCCAATATTTCCGGGAGTTGTTGGAAATTTTGGACGCCAGGCAATCCCCACTTTTGGATAAAATAAACCCATTCCATTTGGTCCTAAGATCCGTACTTTATTTTGTGCTCTCCGTACTAATTCTTTTTCAAGTTCTAAACCTTCTTCTGTTCCAGAATCAGAAAATTCAGAAGTAAAAACTGTAACTAATTTTACATTTTTTTGTACACATTCATCTATTACATTTAAAATTTGAGATGGTGGAACTGCGATAAATGCAAAATCAACTTTACCTGGAATTTTTTCTAAGGATGAGAAGATTTTACTATTATCAAACTCAGGTATTTCTTTTACAGTAGGGTGTACCGCGTAAAGAGTTCCTTTAAAACTCTCACTGTGATTTTTTAAAAAGAAATAGTCTCTCTTTTTAGATGGACCAATAATAGCAATGGATTTAATATCATTAATAAAAGAGATGTCTTTTATGTTTAATTTTCTTAACTCTTGCTTAGACATTAATTTCTTAAATTAAACAAATAATTAATTTTTTGAGATTCACTACTTTTTGTATAAAAATTCTTTTTTTTTTTTAAAATATTTTTTATTGGAATTTACTAATTAAAACAATCCTCCTTTTATGTACAGATGTATAAAAGAAGTTAAAAAACAGGTGTTTATTTCATAACTTTTTTTTTAAGGAGATATATACCCATATAAAAAAAATCTTGAATGGTTTTTAGCATAATATTATAAAACTTAATTATATTCTAAGATTTATTTTATAAAAATAAATTATATATCAAAGATTCAAAAAGTAATTTAAAATGTTAACTCTAGAACATATTAAAGAAGTGTTAAAAGATAATTGTATCAATTTAAGATTTCATGCAAGAGGAGGACAAGGAGGAGTAACTGCATCTAACTTATGTGTCGAAGCTTTTTATGGTTATGGTGTTAGTCAACCGCGATTTGGAGCAGAACGTATGGGCTCCCCTACAGAGAGTTATGTTCGGTTATCCTCTAATGAGGAGTTAGTACGTACTAATGAACAGGTATATGGACCTCATTTTGTATCCGTATTAGATCCATCACTTTTAGGTGAAATTGATGTTACTGCAGGACTTCCAAAGGGGGGCTGGTTAATAGTAAATACCGTTTTAAATCAAGAAGAAATTCAAAATGTAGTTAATAGAAAAGACATAAATATTGCAACAATCGATGCTACAAATATCGCAATGGAAGTTTTAGGAAGAAATGTTACAAACACGATAATTCTTGGTGCCCTAATCAGAATTGCTCCAATTTTTTCACTCGAGGAGTTGGGAGATGCCATTATGAGAAGATTTAAAGGTGCAGTTGCTGGAAAAAATATTGAGGCAATAAAACAAGCAATAGAAAAAACTTGCCTATATGATGTCGGAATTGATATAGATTTTAGTGTAGATAGTAAAGTTCCATGGCAACAAGTTGCTCTAGGATTACCTGGGTATAAAGAATTAGATAAGGCAGGTGTATGGTATTGCAATGATGATGTTATTGATACAGGGAGCCATCTTGTAAATACAGGTTCTTGGGGCGAATGGGAAATGATTTGGGATGAGGAAAAATGTACAGACTGCGCACAATGCTGGTATATATGTCCTGATTTCACAATCATTCGAGAAAAGGGAGAAGATGGTTTATGGCATATGACAGGAATCGATCTTCTTCATTGTAAATCGTGTCTAAATTGTCTTGAAGTTTGTCCTGTAAATGCTATTGATAAAAAATTAAAACAAGGGCCCGGTTCATGTGCTACTGGGCAATAAAAAAGGAGGGAATAAAAATTGTCAATTGAACCAATGAAAATATTTTTCAAAGAAATTAAAGAACCAATCGAAACGACAATGATTGGTAATTATGCGGTGGCCGGTGGAGTTTGTCAAACTGATCCTGATGTAATTTGCGCTTTTCCAATTACTCCTCAAACACAATCAGTTGAAGGTCTCTCAGATGTTGTCCATCAAGGTAGGTTGAAGGCCGCGTTTGTTAATGTTGAATCTGAATTAGCAGCAATAAGCTATTCTACTGCTGCCTGTGCTGCGGGAGCGAGAAGTTTTACAGCAACAGCAAGCCAAGGCTATCTATTAATGACAGAGGCATTACCGATGGCAGTAGGTTGGAGATTACCATTAACTATGCTGATAAGTGCCAGAGCTTTTAATTTTCCAAATTTAAGTATTTGGAATAGTTGGGAGTATACACAAGTCAATGCTGAGCTAGGCTGGAATATTATCGTGTCTGAAAATGTCCAAGAAACTTATGATGCATCAATCCTTTCCGTTATAATATCTGAAGATTCATTATTTCCAACAATTTTTGTTCACGATGGTTTTATTATCAGCCATTCTGTTCAAAAGTTAACACTTATACCTGATGAAATAGTCAAAAATCTAACTCCAAAAAAGCCCAGACATACCATAGATCCTTCAAAACCAGGTGTTTGGGGTGGTATTGTAACTCCTTCATATTTCATGGAAGGAAGGGCGAGTTTGGATGAAGCAAAGAAGCTTGTAATAGGACAAATGAGCGAAGCTTTCAAAAAATTTAAATCTGCTACCGGTAGAGAGTATAAATTAATCGAAACATATAATCTAGACAACCAAAGTCGTACAGCAATATGCACTATGGGTTCAATGTGTGGTAATATTATCAGCTGGATGACAAAAAATAAAGATATTGGTCTCATTAAAATCCGAACATATCGACCATTTCCATATGAGGAATTGCAAAAAATTGTACAAGAACATAATATAGAAAAGTTGATTCTTATGGAAAAAAGCGATTCTTTAAATAATATGCTCCCACCTTTTTCAACATCGGTAGCCACTGCACTTTATCCATTAGGAACTACATTCAGAAGTTTTATTGTTGGAATGGGAGGGCGAGATGTTACAAGAGATGAATTTGATGTTGTTAAAAAGAAAATGGCTACAGTAACCGATATGAAAGGGCAATTATATCAATATCTCGGTGTAAGAGAAACAAAACACAAATTAATGGGAGTGGATTTATAAAATGTCAAATCCGGAAAGGAATGTTATAAATTTTGATGATATTCTTGCTAGAAACGAAAAATCCAACGTTTTATTCTTTAATTACGATAATGAAGCTTTTATGAATACAGGTATTCAAGAATCAGGAGGAACACCTCCTTTTGCTAGCACAACAACAGGACCTGCAGGTGAAAAAATCCCAGGAAAAGTTGGGGTTAAGCAAGATCTTGTTACTCCTTTTGCGTTTTTTGGCACGAAAGCATTATTTTTAGCTACTACAAATCCCGCATATCCTGCTGATTTTATAGGCAAGATTGCAGACGCACTAAAATCCAATGGTTCCGCATTTGTTCAAGCATATGCATCATGCATGCGTGGCTGGCGACATCCTTCAAAAGAAGCTTTAAAAATATCTAAATTAGCAACTGATTGTGGTTATTGGCCACTTTATACTATAAGAGTGAAAGATGGTTTTCCGACATTTACTTATTATCGTGGATTAGAAATAGATAAGGATAAATTCGTAGAATATCTTAAGTCCATGGGTAAGTTTAAACATCTTTTTAAACCAAAATTCATGGAGAAAGAGATTGATGAAATAATTTACATGACTGAACAGAGAAATAACAAAGTAAAAGGTCTATTAGAACAATTTGGAAACGAGAAACCTATAGATTTTTATAAAGTTAACCGTAAAAAGCTAGAACCACAAAAACATTTACAACCAGGACATGGTTTATGCCCGGGTTGTGGTGCTGGTATGGTATTGAATCAATTGGCTACAGCTGCAACAGCGGTCGCAGAGAATAATATAATTTACGTAAATAACACGAGTTGTGCGGAAGTTTCTACATCAAAAGATAATGTTGGTTCTTGGAACGTACCATGGGTGCATCATCTATTCGAATCTGGTGCTACCGTAGCAGATGGAATTAGTGTGGCTTATAAGATACGAAAAGCCAAAGGATTATTCGATGGAGAAGTACCATACGTTATACATATAGGTGGAGATGGGTCAACGTATGATATTGGTTTTCAATTTCTTAAGGCTGCTTTAATCAGAACCAGTTCGATGGTTAATATGAATATTTATTTAAAAGATCAAAAATAAATAATCAGATCTTATTTTTTCTATCTTTTTTTTTTTCCCACTTTTGCACAAAAACCTAATAAATGCAAATAATAATAAATACAAAATTTTTCTTAATTAAGTGAAGCAAAAATGTACAATTTAGTCATATTTAACGAGAAATGAGGGTACTATATGAATCTATCCTATTGAATGATAATATCATTTTCCCGGATAATTCAAATAAAGTAAATTATTAAAATAAATTAGATTTTCAATTTTATTCAAGCTTAGTGAGGAATTATTAATGATAGAGAATATTCGAGATAATACATTTGAAATAGATTGGCGGTCCTTAGTAGAACATACATCAGAGAGAATTATAACTTTAGATAGAGATGGAATAATAACTTATATAAATAAGAATGCCCCATATGGAACCATAGAAGATGTTATAGGAAAGAGTATCTATAATCTTTTACCAATAGATGAACAAGAAAAATTACAAAAGGTTCTAAAAGATCTATTTGAAACTGGAAAAACATATAAGTATATTAGTAAAATTATAAGAAGAAATGGCTCAATAATTTGGTATGAAAATAATGTTGCAGGTATCAAAGAAAATGGGAATGTAATTACCGCGATTATTAACAGCATCGATATTACAGAGCTTAAACTTTCTGAAATAAAGTTAAAAGAATCAAAAGAGAAATATAGAAATATTCTTGAAAATATAATGGAAGGGTATTTTGAAGTCGATCTTAAAGGAAATTTTACTTTTGTGAACGAGGCTATTAGTAAAACACTTGGATATAAGAGGGAAGAGTTATTGGGAAAAAATACTCGCATGATTTATGACAAAAAAGGATATGAAAAGATTTTTAAATTATACAATAGGCTTTACAAAACAGGTATTCCTATCTCTCATAGTAATTACGCGAAAGTATTTACGAAAAGTAGAAAACAAGTATTTCTTGAAGGATCAGGTGATTTAATATACGATTCTGAAGGAAAAAAAGTGGGGTTTTTTGGTCTTATTCGGGATATCACTGATCGTATAGAGGCTGAACAGAGATTAAAAGAATCCGAAAAAAAATATAGAGATATTCTTGAAAATATGATGGAAGGGTATTTTGAAAATGACCTTAAGGGAAATTTAACGTTCGTGAACGATTGTTATTGTAAAATTTTAGGACATTCATCAAAGGATGAAGTATTAGGAAAGAATTATCGGATCTTTCAAGACGAAAAGACATCTAAAAAGTTATTAAAAATATTTAACCAGCTTTATAAAAATGAGATTCCCTCTCCTGTAATGTTTGAAAGACAGTATTTAACACCTAACGGAGAAACAATTTATTATGAAGTATTAGCTGATTTAAGATACGATTCTGAAGGAAATAAAGTTGGTTTTTTTGGTCTTCTTCGTGATATTACAGAAAGAAAAATAGCAGAACACAAATTAGGAGAATCTAAAAAAAAATTGAAAATATTAAATAAAGAATTAGAAAAACGAATAGAGGAAAGAACTCAAGAATTAAAAGAGTCCGAGGAAAAATTCAGGTCAATTTCAGAACAATCTTTAGTGGGTATATGTATTATACAAGATAATTTAATCAAATATGCTAATCAACAATTTGCGAATATATGGGGTTATACTATTGAAGAACTAAAGGGGGAGGAACCAAGTGAATTTGTAAAAGCGATACATCCAGAATATAGAGAAATGGTTATTAGGCAATCAGTAAAAAAACAAAAAAGAATAAACAATGTTATCAATCAATATCAAATTAAAGCAACTAAGAAAACGGGAGAATCGTTTTGGGTTGAAATTATTTCTAACTCAATTTTATATAAGGGAAAAAATTCCATTTTAATCATGATAATAGATTCCACAGAAAAAAAAGAAGCAGAGCAAAAATTAATAGAATCTGAAAAAAAATATAGAGAGATTCTCGAAAATATAAAGGAAGGGTATTTTGAAAATGACCTTAAGGGAAATTATACTTTCGTGAATGATTATTGGTGTAAAATATTAGGATATACAAGGGAAAAACTATTAGGAACTAATTTTCGCTTGATTTTTCCCGAAAAGAGATCTAAAGAGATTTATAAATTATACAACCAACTTTTTAAAAATGAGATTTCGGCACCTCTAGTTTATGAAAACCAACTGGTAACGCAGAGCGGGGAAAAACTCTATATTGAAGTATTAACTGATTTAAAATATGATTCTGAAGGAATTAAGGTTGGATTTTTTGGTCTTATTCGGGATATTACAGAACGTAAGGAAGCAGAACAGAAATTAACAGAATCAGAAAAAAAATATAGAGGGATTCTCGAAAACATAAAGGAAGGATATTTTGAAAACGATCTTAATGGAGATTATACTTTTGTGAACGATTATTTTTGTAAAATATTAGGGTATTCAAAGGAAGAATTATTAGGGAAGAATTCTCAATTGATATACACCAAAAGCGGATCAGCAGAGGTCTATAATTTATTTAACCAACTTTATAAAAATGAGATTTCCCCTCCTCTTGTATACGAAAACCAATTAATAACACAAAGTGGGGAAATAATGTATTATGAATCATTAGCCGATTTGAAATACGATTCTGAAGGAAATAAAGTTGGTTTTTTTGGTCTTATTCGGGATATTACTGAACGTAAGGAAGCAGAGCAAAAATTAAGAGAATCAGAACGTAATCTTAGAGAAAGAGTTAAAGAACTTACTTCTCTCTATCAATTATCTAAACTTATGACAACTTCAGATATTTATCTTGAAGACATCATCTATAGTGTGCTTAATTTAATTCCTCCTGCATTTCAATTTCCAGATATAATGAAAGCGCGAATTATTTATGATGATAAAATGTTTTCACTCGGGAATTTCAGTGAAACCGAATGGAAATTGGCTTTTAAAATAGAGATTAATAAAAGCCTAATATCGATTGAAGTTTGTTATCTTGAAAATTTACCATTCTCAAAAGAAGAATCCGATTTTCTGATAGAAATAGGAATTCGATTGAAGCAAATCATCGAAGAGAGGGAAACACAAATTGAATTGAAGGAATCAGAAGAAAAATTCAGAACCATTGCCGATCAATCATTAATAGGTATTGATATTTTGCAAGATGATAAAGTTAAATATGTAAATAAAGCATTATCATCCATAATCGAATATCCTATTGAAGAAATTAGTAATTGGAAACTTCAAGATTATAATAAAATTACGCACCCAGAAGATTTGCTCCGAGTTTATGAAAGTAATAAAAAAATTCAAGATGAAAAAACCGGATCAACTGTACGATATTCTTGTAGAATAATTACGAAATCTAAAAAAATAAAATGGGTAGAGATTTTTGCGAAGCTTATTATGTACCAAGGAAAGAGAGCTGTTTTATCTTCTACAATAGATATTACTATACAAATGGAAGCAGAACAGAAACTAAAGGAAATTAATCAAATGAAATCAGAACTTCTTCAAAGAACCTCTCATGAGTTAAAGACACCTCTCATTTCAATTAAAGGATTCTCAGATTTATTGTTGACCCTCCATTACGATAAATTAGATACAGATATTATCTCATTAATAGAAGAAATCAAACAAGGATGTGTTCGACTTGAAAATCTTATTCAAGATATATTAAAAACTTCAGAGTTGGAATTAGGAAAAGTACAATTAAAAGCAGAAATGGAAGATTTGTCTTTCCTTATAAGATTTTCAATTAGAGAGCTCCGTGGACTCGCAGAAATAAGAAAACAAACTATCAATATAGATACACATGAAACTTTAATAACAAAATTTGAGAAAGAAAGGATTCATGAAGTTTTAGGAAATTGGATAATAAATGCAATAAATTATACTCCTCCCCAAGGAAATATTAAAATAAAAACAGAAATAAAAGGGGATTTTTACATAGTCTCAGTAAACGATGATGGAATTGGATTCACTAAAAAAGAAAAAGCTAAAATATTTACTCAATTCGGAAAAATTGAACGCTTTGGTCAAGGTTTAGATGTATTCTCTGAAGGCTCGGGCTT
>SDBS01002641.1_pt1 | contig 17842 bp, 13 predicted proteins | sample 2277091 | NCBI WGS metagenome assembly SDBS01 (sample SAMN10404972, study PRJNA504765) | marine sediment metagenome | isolation source: marine sediment core GS10_PC15, 163 cmbsf | place: Arctic Ocean: Southern Knipovich Ridge | collected 2010 | reverse complement strand
AAATTCATAAGGGACAATGAACTGAGGTCCATAGATAACCCCACATTTTAAATCATACTGAAATCAAAAATAATTAAGCTAAGTTATCCACCAAATGCCGTATCATTCCGTCAGCTAGCTTTGTTGCTGTTTCGACACTTAATGCTGGTGATGCAAAATTGAAATCAAAACATAATTTATTATTGATCGTTGCTGCAAAAACAATAAAACCAAAAACTGCTTTGTTCATTGCAGTAAAATAAAATCCATCAATATTAAATTCATCGCAACCTGTAAAAGCGGAATCAACGGGACCAACATTAGAAATCGTATATGGCACAAAAAATTGCTTTTGTTTAAGATTATTTTGTAATGCAGCAGCAAGTTCATCATAAAAATCATCATTGTCAGCAGGCAATAATTGGTATTCATGAAAAGCTTGACTATATTTTTGTTTGGCTTGCTTTGCTAAATGCCAAAAATCGATATCATGCTTAAGATCAAGCTGAAATAAAAGTTGATGCGCATAAAAAGCCAGATCTTGACCAGAAACTGGAGTTTTAGTAAAAGATCGCAGGGAAAAAGCAATCGATAAAGTTAAAGCATCTGTTTTATTTGATTTTAATTCAAGAAGGCTGAGTGTCAATGCTGCACACATTGCGCTGGTAATTGTTACACCATGTTCGCGGCAAGCAGCAAGTAATTTTGTAAAAACTTCGGGATCCAATGAACGTAATAAATTTTGTGATGTAGCTGAAGTAAGCGAAGCCTCGTTTTCAAACACTAAGTCATTAGTTAGAAGTTCAGCGGTTTCTTTTGGCACTGAGAATCTGTCACGATCCAAGATTTCGTCGATTGCTGGTGGCACTGGTCGTGATTGCGTGTCTGGTTCTTTCCCGCTTTTTAATTCCAATATAATTCTCAGCAAATCTCCCAACAACCAGCTGATTGATGTTCCATCAGAAATAGTATGGGCAATGCCAAGAAGAATATAGGAGGTTTCTTGCGTCGTAAACAAGGTTGTACGCCAGAAATATCGATCAAGTTGAAAGGGCTTGATAATTCCCCGACTGTATTCATTATCAAGTTTTGCCAAATCATTTGATTGAATGTGCTTTATAGGGATATCGGAAAAATGTGCGTTAATATCAAAAAAATAGTTTTTATCCTCAATGCGTAGCGTTGCCCGCAAGAATGGATGACGCTGAAATAACACGTGCCAAGCCTTTTTGAATAGCTCAAAATCTATTTTGGTCTTAATTTTAACCATCGCCGAACCAGAAGCTGTACCTGCCATTTCATCGTGAATAACGACAATCAGCTTTTCTAAAAAGCCCATTTTTCTTGAAGTTGTTTTTGTCATGATTCTATTTTATCCTTGTTTCATATGCATTACTATTATTCAAAACTATTTGGATTGCTTCGTCGCAAGCTCCTCGCAATGACGTTTTCAGAGCCAATCACTTAGGGATATACCAATACCGACGCTATTATTATAGTGGTTATACTCAGATAAGCTTTGACCATAGCCGCTAAAGAAATCAGCAAAGCCATGAATGTTTTTGTAAATCGGGAAGCTCCAGGTTGCTTCAATGGCACTACGACGAAATAGGCTTTCGACCGTGTTACGGAGCATTAATGAAAAGACATTATGTTTATATTTATAGGCTAGCAAAATTCTTTCATAACCCAAATATCGACCAATATCAGAATTATATTGAGCATGCTCTAACACCCCAGTAATTCGCACCCACGGTTTTATGCTAATAAGCCAATTCTTATCACCGAAATGCATATCGACATATAGTCTTTCCCAGCTGCGTTCTTGATCACCGCCAGCTCCATTTGATTCGTGGTCATAACCAGTTGTAATTGACTCTATATAATTCTTCTGGAGCTGCTGGGAAAAAAGATGAGTTAGAAAAAGCTCTGGCTCATAATTATTTTCGCGCACGAAACCATTTGTGGTATATTGCTGCCAAAACGATAATTGGGTGTAGGCGAGATACAAATGCGTACTGGAATCCCAAAAAGCGTTGAGCAAATCAGCTTTGATACTGATGTGGAACTTCATTTCGTTATGAACAACAGAGGCACCAGGGTTGTTAGTAGCTGGTGGTAGTTTATCGCTATAGTACGCTGGCAAAATATAGTTGGGTTTATATGGACTGAAATAGTCTAAGGTTTGCTGGAGCCAGCTGTCTGATGGTGTTGGCGGAAGATTTTCAGTTGTTGCATAGCTGCAATTAACTGCAAATAAAATGACCAGAAAAGCTAGAATTATTTTTTTAAAAAATTTCATATTGCTCCTGTGTAAATAAATATCGGTAAATTATAGGTATTAATTCATATTTTTACTATAATAAATGTAAATTATGAGCAAAATAGCATTTATAAGTTTGGGATGTCCGAAAAATCTGGTTGATTCAGAGCAGATTATTACTAGTCTGACGAATCAAGGCTACACTATTGTTGATGATTATCATCAAGCCAATCTAGTTATTATTAACACCTGCGGCTTTATCAATTCTGCCGTCGAAGAATCATTAGAAAATATTGCCATAGCCTTAGAGCAAAATGGTAAAGTTATTGTTACTGGGTGTTTAGGTGCGCGTCCTGAAGTTATTAAGGAAAAATATCCTCAAGTTTTGGCTATAACTGGACCAAATGCGATTAAAGAAATTCTTAAAATTGTTCAAAGGCATGTGCCAACATCAAAAATTAATACGGAAACTAACATAAAACTTACGCCACCACATTATGCTTATCTCAAAATTTCTGAAGGCTGTAATCAAAATTGCTCTTACTGCATTATTCCGCAACTACGTGGCAAATTAGTTAGCCGACCTTTAACTGAAATCATGCAAGAAGCAGAATATTTAGTTGATAACGGCGTTAAAGAGTTAATTATAGTTTCACAAGATACTGGCGCTTATGGCACTGATTTAGGCGCTAATGCTTTTAAAGATTTAGTTCAAGAACTAAGCACATTAGGTATCTGGGTGCGTTTGCATTATTTATATCCATATCCACATATCGATGCTGTCTTACCATTAATGGCCGAACATAAAATCTTGCCATATTTAGATATTCCCTTACAGCACGCCAATAGCCGTATTTTGACAATGATGCAACGCCCGGGAGATAAAACAAATATGCTTAATCGCATTGAAACCTGGCGCGAAATTTGTCCTGACCTCACTATTCGCAGTACTTTTATTGTTGGCTTCCCGAGTGAAACTGATGACGAATTTGCTGAGTTATTGGATTTTCTCCAAACTGCGCAATTGGACCGCGTTGGTTGTTTTAAATATTCTCCTGTTAAAGGCGCTCAAGCTAATGATCTTCCTGATCAAATAGCAGGAAAAATAAAAGACCACCGTTGGAATCAGTTAATGCAAGTGCAACAAGATATTAGTGCTGCAAGATTACAAGCTAAAATTGGTGAGACGATTCCGGTCATAATAGATGAAATCCAAAATGAAGTAGCTATTGGCAGAAGCATGGGTGATGCGCCTGACATTGATGGCCAAGTAATTATACATAATAATACTCTGCACCCGGGAGAAATTGCGCTTGTGACAATTACAGGCGCTGACGAGTATGATTTATATTCGGAATAAGTCCCCGGGCGTTGCGCCCGGGGTTATCTAACGGAGACGAGGAAAAAATTACTTTTTTACCTTAGTCGAGATCATTATAAAATTTCAATATAAATGAAATATGAACAAATTAATTTTGTTTGTAAAAAATTATTTACAACTTTTTCGTATCAATTAAAGAAATATATTTTATAATAGAGAGTATGAATTACGTAGCAAAAATATTACTGGTTGACGATGACGTCAAAATTTGTGACCTGGTGCAGGACTTTCTCCAACAACATAACTACAGCGTCAAAGTGGCCCATGACGGCAGGCAAATGCATCAGGCTTTGAAAAAAGCCGCGGTTGATTTGATCATTCTCGACATCATGATGCCAGGTGAAGATGGTTTAAGTTTATGCCGTCAATTGCGTGAAAGCTCAAGCGCACCGATCATTATGTTAAGTGCACTGGGTGAAGAAACTGACCGTATTGTCGGTTTGGAAATGGGCGCCGATGATTATTTACCTAAACCATTTAGTCCTAGAGAATTATTAGCTAAAATCAGAGCCCTATTAAGGCGGGCCCAAGGAACTATTGTTGCCAAAAACGCCTTAAAAAACATTCCTAATATTAAATTTTTAAATTGGACTGTCAATCGCAGTAAACGCACTTTAATTTCTCCTGATGGCCTAACAATTCCTTTAAGCACCGGCGAGTATGACTTGCTGATGGCTTTTATTAACAATGCCCAACGCACACTAAATCGTGATCAAATATTAGACCAAACTCGAGATCGAGAAGCATCACCTTATGACCGCACCATTGATGTTTTAGTTGGGCGCTTACGCAAAAAAATTGAAAAAGACTCAAAGAAACCCAAAATCATTATTACAGTACATGGTTATGGCTATCAATTTACTCCAAAAGTAGAAACAGTAAAAAATGAACCGCACAGCTAGGCAAACATTCTATATTTTAATCTGCGGCCTTGTCTTAACGATGATAGCCGCAGTATTTACTATCAATAGGATGGAAGTTCTGTTTAGAAATCTAAGTGACATCACATATGCGAATAAAACCGTAGCGATAATTCGCGATAATCTATTACCAGAATTCTCAGTCACAGTAAAAAGCCCCGTTACCAACATTGCCAAGCAAATCATGGGATTAGAGCAACAAAATCAAAGTATAGAGATACCACAAACTTATCAACCACAGAAAATGCGCTATAAATTGTCACAGCAGCAGATAACCAATCTTAAACGCAGCCAAGTATTACAAATCATTTCGGCCCTAATAGGCTTTTTTATTATTCTAGTAATTATATTGAGCGCTATGGTGACACTATGCTTTTGGGCTACAAAGAGATTGAGCATGCCGTTAAAAGCGTTATCGAAAGCAGCCAAAACTTTTGGTACAAATGTTGATGCGCCGTCGCTAGCCCAAACCAATAATCAAGAAATGAACGAAGTAGTAGATGCATTCAATCAAATGCAAGCCCAAATTCGCAAACTCATTCATGACCGGACCAACATGCTTGCGGCTATTTCTCATGATCTGCGCACACCGATAACTCGACTTAAATTGCGGGCTGAATATTTTTCCGATTCACCTCAATACAAAGAAATGCTCATTGATTTCAATGAAATGGAAAGCATGATCTCATCGGTATTATTGTTTGCAAGTGAAGATGCGTACAATGAACCAATTGAACGCTTTGACCTTGAGGCTTTACTGGATTCTGTTTGTGAAGATATGATTAATACCGGCTTAAAAGTTACTTATAAGGGCTATGGCAACCGTCTGCCATTTAAAGGCCGGATCAATTCCTTAAAACGCGCCTTCACCAATATAATTCAAAATGCTGTAAAATATGGCGAAGAGGCGAAAGTAAAACTTTATCTGCATGACGATAGCATTCGTATTGAAGTAACCGACAAAGGCCCAGGAATTCCCGACTATGCTCTGGAAAAAGTATTTCAACCTTTTTATCGAATTGAGCAATCGCGCTCTCTTAAAACTGGCGGCACTGGTTTAGGACTAGCTATTACCAGAGATGCTATTTTAGCCCATGGTGGTGAAATTGAGTTACGTAATATTGCCAGAGGCGGCCTGAAAACTATAGTTACCCTGCCAAACAGCAACAAGAACATTAATACTTAAATCTACTTCTTAGGCTTAAATTCCGGAGCACTAACACTCATCTTGGATGTCGCCGCCGCAAGTGATGGAAACTCTCTAGGATCTGGTGTTTGTAGTGGCTGCTGCGGCACAGGTTGCGCACCACCCCCCAATCTTTGCGCTAAAGAGAGGCTTCCCGTACCCCACTGATTAACAGGTGGTGGTTCTGGGGATGGAACAGGTGATGGCGATCTCGATGTTTCTTCCAAAGGATATTCTTCTTCAATAAAATCAAGTGGATCTCTATCTTCAAATTCTTCATCCTCAATTGAAGCAAGATCAATATTCTGATTGGGCATGTGTCTAGGATCAATCGCCCCTAGAGGTGGGTTCATTTGAACTTGCGCCCGTTTATTTCTCCTCTTTGCATCACCCCATTTGATTAATAAATCCCTTGCTTGCTTATAAGTATCAATTCCTAGTGTCGGATTAGAAGTTGCAACATTCTCTGCTTTAACGATTACATGACTTACGTTTTGCTGATACCATACCTCAAACTCTTCTGGGTATTTCCCTTGGTATTCTTGTTTAATAAGCTCAATACCATCCTGGTAGTATACTACTCCTTGATCATGATATTCTTGATTATATTTTCTTACACAATCCCCAAATATACACCAGACCAATCCAGCTTTTCTAAACTCATTTAAATCCAAAAATGCCGTTATAGCTTCCTGGGCAATTTCTGCACGTTTTTGGAGCTGCTCTGCTGGAAAAGAAACCATATATTTCACTCTAGCAACCCCAAAGAGATGCTTATAGCCACACGCTTCTTTTTGGTACTTTTTTTTGTCTTTAATGCTGGTATTATGTTGACTAAGTTGCTGTGCCATCTGAAAAGCTTGTTTAAATTCTTCCGAAGCCGTAAAAGCTTGGCGTGAATCTAGATGATAACGCCCCTGGATTCCAATCTTGTGCAACCTAATTCTAGCAGCAACTTTCCGTTTATAGCCATTATCTGAAGGTGTCGTTGCTAATTGAGCTTCGGCTTTAGAAATAATATTGAAGGCACTTTCAGATTGTTTTCTATGCAATAACTCTGATGCATAAACATCCAATGCAGATAGATATTTATGCAGGAAACTATGTGGCGCTCTATTTGCAGCTTGCTCCAGAAAAAAAATATTTTTTTCTAAATAATCAAGACTGGGTTCAACACCCAGGTTTTTATCTCTTGAAAAATTATGCCTATGGAGATATTTGCAAATAGCTGCGACATCAAGAAAAAACCTAATTACAAATTCATTTTTTTGCTTTCCAGCCCAGTCTATATCGATTTCCTGTATGCAAGAATAGCCAAGATTTAAATTCCGGAGTTCCTCAGCTCTATTATTCGTGTTTGCTGCCTTCACAGCTTGCTTCCTATATTGAGTTACCATAGAACGCAAGCACCTTTGCTTTGCCTCTTTTATATCTGCTGTCAACTGCTCGTTTTTTGGTGCGTATTTAGATGCTAAATTAAAGTATTTAATAGCTTCTTCTAGATCATTGGTTGTTGGATAATAATTACTAATGTAACCATCTGCAGTTGTAGTTATGTTATAAAAAAACTGTCCTATTCTGAAATACACAGGAGCTATAAATTTACTAATAGATGGATCCTTTCGAGATCTATATGCTTCCAGAGCACGACTAAGAGCTAAATCTAAAAATTCAAATAATCTGTTTCTTGCTGCTGTTTTACGATTATCGTGATATTGCTGAAGCATTTCTTTTGACTGCTCCAGCAAAATTTGAGCTTCATCAGAGCTTCGCTGATTCCTATACATATTCTAGCCCCCGGTAAATAATTTATGTTTAACTACTATATCTAGCACCAATTACAATTGAGCTCAATTTTGCTGCAATTATAGTTGTTGTTAATTATAAACCCAACTATATGCGCCATGTCAATAAAATATTTAGTTTAGGAGACAAAGTGTTTGAATTATATAATCTACAGCTAGAACAGTTTTTTAACTTAAATGATGAACTCTGCATATAACGGCACATGATCAGACAAATAGCGCCATGGCAATTCACCCAAGCATTCGCAGCTATGCAACTCTATGCCGCGATAATAAATACGATCAACAGCTAATCTTGGATTTAAAGCCGGGAAAGTTTTAGCATGACTGCCATGTAAGGTCTTAAATGCTTCTTTCAGGTTGAGGTTTTTCTCCATATATTGCTCTGCCTGCCCCCGCCAATCATTAAAATCACCGGCGATAATAACTGGCTCATCTGCTGGAATGTGTTCATTAATTCTGGCTTCAAGCGCCTCAAGCTGCTTTTTCCGTTGGGATTTGAATAAAGCAAAATGAATACAAATCATATGAATTTTTTTATCTAACCCAGGAATGTCTAAGGTCGCATGTAACATACTACGACTAGCGCGTTGATGCTTGGCTAAAGAAATATTTTCCCAGTCTGAAAAGGCATATTTACTCAAGATAGCATTGCCATGATGGCCGTGTTTATAGATAGCATTTTTGCCATAGACATGATGCGGCCATAAATTCTCAGCTAAAAACTCAAATTGAGCTTTATCAGGCCAATTCTCAACTGTAGTTTCGCGCTTGCTATGTTTGCCTTGAATTTCTTGGATAAAAATCAGGTCTGGGTTAATAGCTTCTAATGATTCACGAATTTGATGTAATACAAAACGAAAATTGACTACTCCGAATCCTTTGTGAATGTTATACGTAACAATCGATAATTTTTCCTTAGACATATTGTTGATTATAGCACATATGATGATGTTTTTTTGGACAAATACCCTACACAGATATATAGTTCACATTGAGGTGATCAGGATGACAACGCAAAAAATTATTCTAAAAATCGCAGGGATGCACTGTGCATCGTGTGCCAACACAATCGAAACCGCGCTAAATAAAAAGCAAAACGTCAAAGCTAATGTCAATTTTGCCACTGAAAAGGCTACTATTACATATGATCCACAACAATTATCTGAGCAAGATTTAGTAAAAATTATACAACAAACAGGATACGACATAACCGAATCAACTGGCGCAAGCCAAGAAGAGCAAATGATGCGTCAGGCCAAAACAAAAATGTTCTGGTGCTGGGTATTCACCACGCCAATCATTCTGTGGATGCTGCCAACCATGCTAACTGGCATTGCTTGGCCAAATAGATTCATATATGACATTGGCTTAATCATTCTTGCTACTCCGGCAGTATTTGTAACTGGGTTCCCAACCCTGAAAAGCGCTTGGCAATCTGCTAAACGCTTATCTGCTAATATGGACGTGCTCATCGCGATGGGTACTTTAGCCTCATATTTTGCTGGTGTCGCAAGTTTATTCACACCTATTGCGAATTACGGCGGTATTGCTGCGATGATCATGGCATTTCATCTTACCGGTCGCTATATCGAAATAAAATCTCGAGGTCGCGCTTCGCAAGCTATAAAAAAACTACTTCAATTAGGTGCAAAAACTGCGCGCATTTTAGTCGAAGGCAAAGAACAGGAAATTGCTATTGATCAAGTTCAAGTTGGCGATATTATGGTAGTGCGTCCAGGTGAGAAGATCCCGACTGATGGCATCATTGTCAAAGGCAAAAGCTCTATAGATGAATCTATGGCTACTGGCGAATCCATGCCTATAACTAAAACAATTAATGATGAAGTAATTGGAGCTACTATAAATCAACAAGGCTTGCTACAAGTTAAAGCCAGCAAAATAGGTAAAGATACTTTTCTATCTCAAATCATCAAAATGGTTGAAGAGTGTCAGGGCACTAAAGTGCCGATTCAAGAATTTGCCGACAAGGTCACTGGCCATTTTGTGCCAACAGTAATAGTAATTGCTGCTCTGACGTTCTTAGCATGGATCATTTTTCCTAAACCACTTGGTGCACTTCTTACCTCCGCCTCAAGCTTTATTCCGTGGATCAACCCTAATCTTGGCGTTGTTTCTTTAGCAATACTTGCCACTGTTGCGGTGCTAGTAATTGCTTGCCCTTGTGCTTTGGGATTAGCCACGCCAACCGCACTTATGGTCGGCAGTGGTATTGGTGCTGAAAATGGCATTCTAATTCGTGAAGGCGCTGCAATTCAAACATTGAAAGATGTGCATACTATTGTGTTTGATAAAACCGGAACTATTACCAAAGGCAAACCAGAAGTTACAGATATTATCAGTTTGGATAAGCTCAAAGAAAAAGAAATTCTGCATTTGGCTGCAAGTGTGGAGTCAGGCTCAGAACATCCATTAGGTCAAGCTATAGTAAACAGCGCCAAAGCTAAATTTATCAAAATATCAGCGCCAGAAAACTTTGAATCTGTTACCGGCAAAGGAGTAATAGCAGAAATAGATGGCAAAAAAGTTCTAGTTGGCAGCAGAAAATTAGTGCCCAACTTAAAACTAACAGATGCAACAGAACAAAGCTTACATAAACTTGAGAATGAAGCCAAAACAGCAATGCTGGTATTTGTAAATAAAAAAGTCGTCGGCATAGTTGCTGTTGCTGACACCATAAAAGAAGATTCCATTACCGCTATCAAACAATTAGAAGCAATGGGACTAAAAACCGTCATGCTGACCGGAGACAATAAACGCACTGCCAATGCTATTGCTAAAAAAGTTGGTATCAGCCAAGTTGTCGCCGAAGTGCTGCCGGACCAGAAAGTAGCGGAAATACAACGTTTGCAAGATGAAGTTGGTATGGTTGCAATGGTTGGCGATGGCATTAATGACGCCCCAGCTCTAACGCAAGCTAATGTCGGTATCGCCATTGGAACTGGAACTGATATTGCGATCGAAGCATCAGATGTGACTTTGGTAAGTGGCGACTTAACTGCAGTAGTAAAAGCTATTAAATTATCCAGCGCAACTTTTAGAAAAATCACCCAAAATTTATATTGGGCTTACGGTTATAATGTGTTAGCGATTCCCATAGCAATTCTGGGCTTACTGCATCCAATCATTGCTGAAATAGCCATGGCCAGCAGCTCCATATCAGTTGTGACTAATGCTAATTTATTGCGTAAAATAAAACTTAATTGAGGTAAATATTGGAAAAGATAATAACTAAAATTAGACTTGCCATACTGGTATCTCTGCTACCTTTCATGGCATTGGCACAGGGAAACCTAACTTTGCAACAAGCAGAGCAATATGCCCTGAAACAAGCTCCTGAAATTCGCCAATTGCAAGCACAGCAACAAGCATTCAGCCAGAAGGCTATAGCTGCAGATCAGTTACCTGACCCTAAATTAGTTCTTGGCGCATCCAATGTTCCAGTTGATTCTTTTGATTTCACTCAAGAAAATATGACCCAAATTCAAATTGGTTTGATGCAGCAATTTCCCAAGGGTCACTCGTTATCGATTCGCTCACAACAAGAATTATTACGAGCCCAAAGTTCAGCTGACAAATCAAAACTAATGAGCCTAACTATTCTGAAAACCGTTAGAGCTGAATGGTTGAATTTGTACTATTGGCAACATGCACTCAACATCTATCAAAGACAGCTAACAATCTTTAATCACTTGTTAAGGGTTACCAAATCAATGCTGGCAAATAATAGAGCTCAGCAGAAAGATGTAGTACGAGCACAATTTGAACTGTCCAGTTTACAGCAAAAAATTATCTATGCGCGCCAGCAACAAGCTGAAACTAAAGCCATGCTGTCACGCTGGCTAGGCAATTCTGTTAATAAGCTAGATTTAGCATTTCCGCAATGGCCAACTCCACCAAATTTAAAAACGTTGCAGTCCAAAATAAAAAACCACCCTCTTCTACAGATTGATCAAAAAGAAGTAGGTGTAAATCAACAAGGAATTCGCTTAGCCAAACAACAATATATTCCAGGCTTCAATCTTGGCGTTGTTTATGGTATTCGTCAGGGCAAAAACACCATGACAGAAAAAAGTCGCTCCGATTTTATCAGTGCTAAAGCTACTGTTGATTTACCTATTTTTACTCATAATCGTCAATCACGCGAAGTAAAAGCAAGTGCTGATAACTATGTTGCAGCTGAAGAACAAAAAAATTCGGATTACCTGCTTCTAAAAAGTCAACTTGACGACAGTTATGCAGCCTGGCAAAAGCTTGTAGACCAAACAAAACTATACAAATCTAAACTTGTGCCCCAAGCTAATATGTACGCAAAATCAACCCAAATTGCCTACCAAAACAAACAAACTGATTTCCCGACTTTAGCGCGTGCATACATCCAAGCCTATAATACTGAAATTGCCGCATTGAAAACCAAAGTTACAACGAAACAAGAGCGTGTAAATTTATTGTACCTAGAAGGACGGTGATCATGAAAAAAACTCAAAAAAAATGGTTAATTATTGTTATTATTGTTTTATGCTTTGCCCTAGCTGGCATTCTTAGCTGGATGATGCTATCAAAACCAAAAGCCACAACAAGCAAGACCAAAAAGGCTTTGTATTGGGTCGCACCAATGAACCCAGGTTATCGCAGTGACAAATCAGGCAAATCACCAATGGGCATGGATTTAGTTCCTGTTTATGCCGATAGTGCAAACTTACCGGCGGGTACTATCAAAATCTCACCAACGGTAGTAAATAATTTAGGTGTCCGCACCGCCATCGTAAAAAAACAAACTTTGTCACAAGTAATCAATACTGTTGGCTATGTCCAACCCGACGAAAATAAAATACATTCAGTAAATACTTATGCTGACGGCTGGGTTAGAGAACTTTTGGTCAAAGCCATCGGTGATCCGGTAAAAAAAGGCCAGTTATTACTACGCCTTTATTCTCCAGAAATAAATAATGCCCAGGAAGAATATTTGCTAGCGCTGCAATATCACAACAAATTATTAATCAACTCCGGCAAACAAAAATTAGAAACGCTTGGCATGGCAGACAAAGAAATTCAACATTTGACTCGAACCCGCAAAGCCGAAAACACAGTCGGCATTTACGCCAAACAAAACGGCGTAGTAACTAAGTTGATAGTACGTGAAGGCATGCACGTCAAGCCGGAGATGCCACTAATAACAATAGCAGACTTATCTCACATTTGGGTGATTGTGGAAATTTATGAACAACAATCAGCTTGGGCTAAAGTTGGACAAAAAGCATCTGTAACATTTGCGTATTTACCTGGAAAAACCTATCAAGGTGTAGTTGATTATATTTATCCGGAACTAGATCCCAAAACTCATACAGTTCGTGTGCGTTTATCATTCCTTAATCCGGGTTTGCAATTAAAACCTGACATGTATGGCAAGGTAAAAATTGCTACCGGAGAAAAGCCAAATGTGCTGGCAGTTCCTGAAGAGGCAATCATCAAAACCGGTGAAGGCGATCGCGTTGTGATGGCTCTTGGCAAAGGAGAATTCAGACCACAACCCGTTAAGCTTGGTATGGAAAGTAACGACATGGTTGAAGTTCTAAGCGGCTTAAAGCCAGGAGACAAAGTAGTAACATCATCACAATTCTTATTAGATTCAGAAAGCAATTTAAAAGCCGGTTTGTCTCGACTCACTGCCAAACCGCAAAATAATAAAAATAAGAAAAGTAAATAAATTATGATTAAAAGCATTATACGTTGGTCCATTCGTAATCGCTTTATTGTGCTAGCGTTAACTTTTTTTGTCATTGTTATTGGCGTCTACTGTTTAATAAAAACCCCAGTAGATGCCATTCCTGATTTATCTGATGTCCAGGTAATTATCAAAACGCCATATCCTGGCCAGGCGCCTCAAGTCGTTGAAGATCAGGTCACTTATCCGCTAGCAACAACGATGCTGGCAGTACCCGGCGCTGTTACTGTACGCGGCTATTCATTTTTTGGCGATTCTTATGTCTACATTATTTTTAAAGATGGCACTGATTTATATTGGGCCCGCTCTCGCGTTTTAGAATATCTGAGTCAAATTAGTAGTAAGTTACCGGCACGAGCTAAACCCGAACTAGGACCTGACGCCACTGGTGTCGGGTGGATTTATGAATATGCCCTGGTTGATAAAACCGGCCAACATGATTTATCGCAACTCACCAGCCTGCAAAATTGGGTATTAAAATTTGACTTGCAAACTGTACCTGGCGTTGCAGAAGTCGCAACTATCGGCGGCATGGTGAAACAATACCAAATCACTGTTGATCCCAGCCGTTTACGAACTTATGGTTTAACTATCTCCCAAGTAAAAAATGCAGTGCTGCGAGCCAACCAAGAAGTCGGCGGCTCTGTTACCGAAATGGCTGAAGCTGAATATATGATTCGCGCCACAGGCTATATTCAAAACATTAAAGCAATTGAGAATATTCCATTAGGCACTAACAAAACCGGCACGCCAATTCTACTATCTAATATCGCTACAATAAAACTTGGACCGCAAATGCGCCGAGGTGTAGCTGAGCTAAATGGGCAAGGAGAAACTGTCGGCGGCGTCATTATCATGCGCCAAGGCGAAAATGCCCAAAGCACCATTAAAGCCGTAAAAGCACGGTTGGTGCAAATCCAGCAAAGTCTACCCAAGGGCGTAAAAATCGTACCCACTTACGATCGTTCGGGCTTGATTTCACGCGCAATTAAAACCTTAAGAACCACCATCAGCATTGAATTTCTAGTAGTGATGGGAATATGTTTATTATTCTTATTTCACTTTCGCTCCTCCTTGGTAATGATTGTAAGTATTCCAATCGGAATATTGATAGCACTTATTATCATGTATTTACAAGGAGTAAATGCCAATATCATGTCGTTGGGAGGAATTGCTATTGCCATAGGGGTTATGGTTGATGCAGCGATCATTATGGTCGAAAACATGCATAAGCAGATCGAAGAAACACAAGCAGATGATGCTAAAGTTAATCGTTGGAAGATTGCCGAAAAAGCAGCTATTTCCGTAGGCCCAACTCTGTTTTTCTCCCTACTAATTACTACAGTAAGTTTTCTACCTGTTTTTGCCCTGCAGGCACAGGAAGGTAAATTATTTGCGCCACTGGCTTATACCAAAACCTATGCCATGGCAGCAGCTGCAATATTAGCGATCACGTTAGTACCTGTATTAATGGGCTATCTGGTGCGCGGTAAAATTATGCCAGAGCAACGTAACCCAGTTAATCGGTTTTTATTATGGTGTTATCGCTTTGTTATTAATGCCGTCATGAAATTTCCCAAAACTATTCTGTTGATAGCTCTTATTGCTCTCGCTATAACTTATTTACCATATTCACGTCTCGGCTCAGAGTTCATGCCAAATTTAAATGAAGGGGATTTATTGTATATGCCTACGATGCTACCAGGCATATCGATTGGTAAAGGCACGCAAATACTCCAGCAAACCGATAAATTAATTAAGACATTCCCCGAAGTCCAAAGTGTCTTCGGCAAACTGGGACGGGCAGAAACTGCTACCGATCCGGCACCAATCACTATGATTGAAACTGTAATCCGCTTAAAACCTCCAAGTGAATGGCCCAAAGGCATGACCATGGATAAATTAAAACAGAAATTAAACCAAACGGTAAACTTTCCTGGAGTAACAAATGCCTGGCTAATGCCAATCCGTGCTCGTATTGATATGTTATCGACCGGCATTAAAACCCCTGTTGGCATTAAGATAATAGGTCCAAATCTAAAAGAAATTCAAAATATTGGTCAACAACTTGAAGCTATAATCAACAAAGTTCCTGACACCAAATCAGTATATGCAGATCGAGCTGCTGGTGGGCGTTATATCTACGTTGATATTAATCGCAAAAAAGCCGCACGTTTTGGTCTTAATATTGCTGATGTCCAAGAAATGGTCCAGTATGCTATTGGTGGTGCGAATATAACTGAAACAGTTGAAGGTCGTGATCGTTATCCGGTAAACCTACGTTATCCGCAAGCAGAACGTCGTGATATTCGTACACTTAAATCTATGCCAATCGTGACAGCGTCAGGAAAACATATTCCTTTAAGCGCAGTCGCTAAGGTTTATGTTGCTAGCGGCCCACCAGTAATTAAAAGCGAAAATGCTCAATTAAACGGTTGGGTATATGTTGATATTACCACCAGCGACTTAGGAACATATGTTCATAATGCGCAACTGGCGGTAAAACAACAGCTAAAAATGCCAGCCGGCTATCGCCTGGTATGGAGCGGCCAGTATGAATACATGCAACGCGCCAAAGCTCGCTTACAGGTGTTAATCCCTTTAATGTTATTGCTAATCTTCTTTTTGCTGTATATTAATTCACGTAATCTCATTGAAGTGATAATCATCATGGGCACCTTACCGTTAGCCTTCATCGGCGGTATTTGGCTGATGTATTTCTTAAAGTATAATATGTCGGTGGCTGTTGGAGTCGGATTTATCGCCCTAGCCGGCGTTGCGGTTGAAACCGGAATGATATTATTAAATTACCTAAACCAGGCACTCCAGAAGCAATTGGATTTGGTTAAAGCCGAAAAACGCTCATTCAATATGGATGATTTAAAAGCAGTGATTTTAAATGGGGCATTCTACCGTGTTCGTCCTATTATAATGGCTACCGCCGCAACCTTTGCTGGTTTGTTGCCGATCATGATGATTTCTGGAACTGGAGCTCAGGTGATGCGACGTATTGCGGTACCAATGATCGGCGGTTTAGCAACCACTACCATTCTGACATTAGTGTTACTTCCTACGATTTATTTCCTCTGGAAAAAACGCCTAATCAAAAAGAAAGCCTAAATAGCGGCCAAGTCCTCTAACAAAGCCATGAAATCGGCTTCATGTTCAATTTCATCTTTAAGAATCAAGAGCAACATTTCATAAGTCACAAGATCCTTGTCTTTTGTCAGAGTCAATAAATTATTGTAGACCTCAATGGCACAGCGCTCGCCGGTTACACCCTGCTTAATTATAGCCTTAACTTTTGGGTCTGTTGGTTCTAGAAAACCACAGGTTGAATATTTGTCAAAATCTTTTGGATTAAGTAGCGGCGTGCCGCCAAGCTGAATTATGCGATCAGCAATCAGACCAGCATGGCGCAATTCATCGGCAGCATGTTGTGTAAGTTCTGCTACAGCAGCGCTACGCAATGGCCCAACAACAACTTTGGCGCCAATCCAATATTGATAATAAGCAAACCATTCGTCAGCTATCGCTTTATTAAGTTGTTTGATGAGATCTTTAACATCTAGCTTGATTAGATCTGTTCCTTTCATACCCATGGCAACCTCCGTGTTAGGTCATTATGTGAGATGGAGCTGGCGATGGGATTCGAACCCGCGACCTGCTGATTACAAATAAGCAAAACTCCATTTTTAACTAATTTTACACTTTTTGAATAACTTTGAAAAGCCCTTTATTTACAGCTCAAATGGTTTATAAGGCAAACATTTATTAAAGCTCATGAGCTTCCTGCCTGGCATCAATCGGTTGTTAAGCTGAAAAATGAAACATTGAGAGATTATTTGTTGTTAATCTTATTTACTGGTTTAAGAAGACAGGAAGCTGCGAAACTAAAATGGGAAAACGTAGACCTTAAAGACAAAACATTAAAGATTAGTGATACCAAGAATAATCAAACCCATATACTGCCACTATCAGACTACCTTTTTGACTTGCTAAAAAGTCGTAAAGAGAATATTGCAAGCGACTATGTCTTCCCTGGAAACGGTGAGTACGGGCATATTATTGAGCCACGCGTACAAATGGCAAAGGTCATAGAAGAATCAAAGGTACAATTCACCATCCATGATCTGCGAAGAACTTTTATAACTATAGCAGAGTCTTTGGATATATCTATTTATGCTTTAAAAAAATTGCTTAATCACAAAATGAGCAGTGACGTAACCGCTGGCTATGTTGTGATAGATGTCGAAAGGTTAAGGAAGCCAATGCAGATGATCACTGATTATTTGTTAAGCGCTATTTATAAAAAATATTGAGAAGCCATGCTTTGCCCTAAATAATCTTTACAATATGGCTGGACCCGACACAGTATTATCAACAGCAAGTATTGAGCTGCTCCATAAAGAAAGCAATGTTTTACCCACGAAGCCTATAGATGCAACAGATGTTTCTATTTCCTCCAAATCTCTGGGCCTTCCAACCCAGGGCCATAAACCTCTATACGGAAAGGATCTAAAACCATAACCACATAGTTAGGATCTTCTGGACCTTTAAAG
>SDBS01002639.1_pt1 | contig 17848 bp, 20 predicted proteins | sample 2277091 | NCBI WGS metagenome assembly SDBS01 (sample SAMN10404972, study PRJNA504765) | marine sediment metagenome | isolation source: marine sediment core GS10_PC15, 163 cmbsf | place: Arctic Ocean: Southern Knipovich Ridge | collected 2010 | reverse complement strand
GCTTATGTGCACCAGTATTTCTAACTGACAGTATTTCACCAGGAAGAAACACATCATCATTTCTATTGCTGCCTGTAGACAACAAAATAGAAACCATTTTCATAAGATCTTTTTGATTTTCAAGCCTTGCAACAGTAGGAATTTTGCCCGGAGACATTACTGCTTCGGCTACAGATCTTAAGTTACACTTAGTAAGCCAAGGTTCTGGGTCGTATAATTTAGCTGTAGTCAGAATGTAAGTATGTTGCATTCCTTCATACATATTACGTAACCTCTTCTATTTAATCTGAATTGCAGAAGCCGCAGCAGTTTTTATAGCTGCTTTAACACCTTCAACATCAATATCTTCAGCCTTAAGCGTAATACCAGTCTTTATAACAATGTCTGAAGACTTGCTTTTCTCTGGACCCTGCTTAGCAAGATCTACAAGAAATTTAGCAATATCCTTGAAGGTATCTACAGGCAAACGCTGGTTAAATAGCTCAATACCCTGAACCTTATCGTCACTATTACGGTGAACTTCCAGTAATACAAAGAATGGGAAGTCTTCATCAGACCCAAGCTTAAGCTCAATTAATTCACGAGAACCAATTTTGTCAATAGACTGAATCTTTGCAACAGCTTTACCAGCAACGGCATTATCAAACTTTTCCTGCAAAAACTCACGACCAACTTTAGTTAAATTTTGAACAGAACAAAGAGCAATTTTAGCATTTCTTGCCCTTTGTCCTTCTGCTGTAGGCGTAGCAAATCTCATCAGTGCTTCAGAAGAATTCAATATTTTCATCTCATTCTTAAGAACACTCATAGGATCACTTGAATCAACTTCACTGGCCTTCACAATAACTCGCCAACCAGTATTATTGATTGACTGATCATGACCTGCAGGAACCTTAATTATAGGATTGCCTGTTTCTTCGCTAATGCGAGTAACCACACCAACAAATCCCTGATAATTCTTTACCCAATCACCAACATTGGCTTTAACGGGTTCATCATGTACAGGCCCATGCTTAGGAGCTTCAGCCTTCTTTACTTTTTTTTTTGAGGGTCTACATGACGCTCAGTAGACTTTTTGTCTACATGACGCTCAGAAGCCTTCTTATCAGGAACACCCTTACTTTCAGTCTTGCTGCTCTTAGAAGGATTACCAATACTATCTTCGTGAGTTACATCAACACCAGGACTACTGGTTTCTGCATCTCCAGAAACAACAGAATCAGGATGTGGAGAAGTTCCGCTATCTCCTGCTCCAACTGTTTCTACATCAGTCTTAGGATCTTTATCTTCCTCATGAGTAGTGTCTGGACTTGTGCCAGCAGGCGAATTATCCTTACCAGGAGCTACAGGAGTACTGCCGCCACCGAGAATAGAACCCTTGCCACCTTCTTGACGAAGCTGCTCTTCTGCTCTACGAGTAACTGAAGGCTCATCTACAAGAACATTATCAATACGAGGATTGGTAATGCTCTGATTGCCACCTGGACCAGTATTCTGAGAGCTAACGATTTCACGTGCTGCTCTTTCGTTCTTCTCAAGATCTGTACGAAGTCCTACATCAATCTGAGAATCCTTAATGTCATTAGGCTGAGGACCAGTAGTCACTACAGCAGAATGGCTCTCAAGATGTATACGAACTTCATCCTTCTCTTCCTTAGAAGCAGGAATCTGATTAATCATATTCAATGCGCATTGCAGTAATTCCGAGTCAACTGTTTCATGCTCATTGCCAGTATTCACCTTGCTGTTGTGGTGCTTAAGCAATCTGTGCTTAATACCATCGATTGTGGTGATGAACGCAAATGCATTATCTGGTGCACTAATTCTGCTCATCTGTACCTCCTTAGTTTCTATAAAAGGCGTAAGTTGAAGTAACTATATCTCTTCGTTCTGACTTGTTCGGTAAACGACCATTTTTTGATTTGAATATTTTAATAAGCTTGTCTACACTTTTTGCAACACCATCATCAATTTTTGGCATCGACTTATCTAAGTTGCTTGAATTTGCTTTCTTTGCTCTTGTAGCCTTAAGAAGAAATTCTACATTTTTCTTATTTACATCTTCAATACATGAAAACTCACCAATGATTTTTGTAATAGAATTAAGAATGTTTTCTCTATGCTTTTGACTTATACTTCTTGCATTCTTAAAGCCTTGAGCTTTAACATATGCGTTTGACAAAGAAACGTAAAGCTTATCAAAGATTTTTTCACCAAGATTAATATCAGGAATATTGGCAGCAATTGCTTTGCTCTTGCCCTTACCGCTATTGTCTTCACCCTTAGGTCTATTTCTTGGCTTATTAGTTTTCTTCTGTGGTTTCTTTGTAGTTGAAGGTCTTCCGCCACTATTAGGTTGACTACCCTGTTGAGTCGGAAGCTTTTGAGCTTGCTTCCTTTCCTTCATGGCTTGTTCTTGATCTTTCAGATTCATCTCGTTTTGCTTACGCTTCAAATCAGCGTCTTCAGTTTGACGATCGTCAAGCGTTTCAGCATCAATTAAAGACATGGCAGGGACAGGACCGTTTGCAAGAGAAGGTCCAAACTTACCAGTCTTAACAAGAACATAAGGAAACTTAGTTTCGTTCTTACGTCTAAACTGATCCTCTTCCTTCATCCTCTGAACTTCAATATCAAAATTTTCACCAAAACGTTCAATAATATTTCTGTATGAAATCATTCCACGATCAGCCAGATCAAGCAATAAACGCTTCTCAGCTTCTTCGTCGCTAAGAGACATATGCTTTAATCTGATAATTGCTGGCTTAGAAAATCCTGCTGCTTTAGCAACAATATTCATTTGAGTCTGAAGCCATGTAATTAAAATTTGCCTTGCTGTCTCAAGTCTCTCAACAAGAGTTTTAACAGAAATAAAGGAATTAGAAAAGTTGCCCTTTCCTGTTCCGCTAAGAATTACTTCGGCAATTCCCAAAGAACTTCTAATGTCAATGTCTACTTGCTCATACTTTTCTTTACCCAAAATCTTCTCAACAGGAGGATATTCTGCAATAACCTTAATAAGATCATTCCAAATTATTGTCTGTGACTTAGATCTTGTTCTAAGAAGATTACCCATTTTTGCAAACATAGCTGGAGTTGGAGGTAAACCATTTACCGTATCTCCAATAGCTATAATTGTTAAGGTATTAATAACGCTTTCTGCAACACTTATATCCATGTCTTGCAAAAGTTTTTTGAATTTCAGACTATCAATTGTTCGCCAAATAAAAGGATTGGCCCACATTCGATAACCATCCTTTTTATAATGAATTAGGTCAAGGCGATCGGCAGGTATTCTTAATCTGCCAGTTCTAACCAACATATCAAATACATTCTGACCTAATGCATCCTTTAATGAACTAAATACTTCATCTCCTGTTTGACCTGGATCTGCAAGAACTCTTGCCTCATCGATACCAAGATCATATTCAAAAATAGGAAAACCAAATAAGTCTCCACCATCTATGTGTAGCTTTAGAACATCAAGGACAGCATACTTATAAGGTATTACTCTTTTTTTAGTTATATCATCTTTGACAAAAAGTTTTGCCGCAGAAGCTTTGGTCATATGACCTTTTAAAATAGACTGACTTTTGAATTGTCTCATTTCTCCAGCAGTCATTCGACCACGAAATGTTAGGATAGGAGTATTGCTATCCAAAAAATAAGACTTCAAAATCTCATTTGCTACTTCACCAAGTTTAACTCTCTTTGCCCAACTCCACATAAAACGTTGTATAGCTCTATTCTCATGATTAATAATAATGCCCTCAAGAGCAAAATCAACCATAAGATCTATAGCATTAGCAACGATTCCAGAGTTTTGATATGCTTCACGACATGCCGCAACTCTCTGCTTCATCAACTCTTCTTCGTCAAGAGCATCGAATCGAGTGCTTGAACCGGTGAAGTCAACTCTTCCCAGACCATTCTGACTTCCAATGTCTCTATTATTTCTTGCAGTTGTTTTTTCAACTGGACCAGATAGCATATCAGCGTTGCTTGTACTCAAAAGGAATTCTTCTGACTCCTTACGAAGCTCCTTAAGTTGGTCATCGCTCATTACTCTAACTTGTCTTGTTTCCCTATCCGCCATATCTACCTCGCTTTAATATGTACCATCTGATAATACGATCTTAATTTAATAAAATGTACCAGAATTTTCAGATAGATTCATTACATCTTCTGCCCAACCACCATACTTAACACTTTCATGATATAAGTTTTTAGCAATAGCCTTTTCATCATAATTAAGTTGTTCCATTCTACTTGTAACATAATTAGCAAGCAATAAAGCGGAATAACGATCCTTATGCCTAACTACTCCATCAATATCCTTTTTGGGATCAGGAGGAGCAAGATTGAATTGCTTTTTACCAGTTCTTGTATGCGTAACTTCAATTGACACCAATTCTCTCTTCATTTCCAAAATTTCAAATGCACAATCATCTTGTCTCTCAAATATCTTATCGTCTTTTCTTTCTCCAAAATCATTGTCATCTGCCTGTTTTCTTGGAAACATAATAACTTTATCTTGTATGTTCTTTTGTAATAATGAGTTAGCATCATCAAGCCAAACAGGATTGAATGCAAACGTATAAAGGTTCCTTAATCCATATTTCGCTTCTTCGGTTTCATCCTCAAAACGATATATCTTTTTCTCTTCTGCATTCATTACTTCTGAACTATTAATGAGTTCTTCAACTGCCAATCCACCACCACCCTCATCCATTGCAATTGCAACTACATTGAAGTGGCGCATTAGGTGACGCATTTGTTTAGCACCACGAGTATAAGTTCTTTCACCTTTGTCCATTGTCCAACAATATACGACCTTATTTGGTGATCCCAATTCTATCATAACTATAGCAAAACGATCATGAACTTTCGCCGGATCAACACCCATTACATAATGACGCTTTTTACTACCTGAAATTCTTACTGTAAATTCCTTGCTTGTAGCCAATTCTACCTCACGAGGTTTAAAGAATCCCAAGCTATCATCAGCAAATTTGGCCATATACTCCATTTCAAAAAGAGGTAATGGCATTGTGGCTTTAGCATTCTCGATAACCTTGATATCCTGCATTCCTACAGGAAGCTCTTCATAGGTGTATCTTGTAATACAATAATCTGAACAATCAACTTTAATATCTTCTTCCAGGCCAGTATCTTCCAGTAAATCACTGTGATCTCCAACAGTGCCCTTAATTCCATTGCCTATTATTGTAGCATACTGTTTATAAACCTGATAAAAAGTACCGCCCTTAAATCCAGCAGTACCAGAAAGAATAACCTTATTTCCTTCTGATAACATCATTTCAGCCATATCGTCATCATCTGGAATTCCTTTAGCCGCTCGTTCAGCTTCCCTTATAATTTTATCTCTTGTCTTCATCCAAGGATCTGACTCAGTAGCAGCAAATCCACGAACTACAATATCAAAAATTTCAATAGGAATAGAGTTAAACTCGTCAGCAAGAATAACGTGTCCACGTTCACCACGAATTTTGTCTCCTGTTCCCAAAGGTAATGCTTTAATTGATGAACCCAATAATTCAAAGTGACAGTTATCTGTACTAATCCTTGGCTTATCACTCGCTATCATTCTAAGCAAAGGAGAGTTGTCATAGATTCTTTGAATTTCCCCAAAGATAAGTTTGGACTGTCTGAATGAAGCAGAAACTAAAATAATACGTGAGCCCGGATTCATGATAGCATGGTAGACTGCATAGACAGCTAACATAAAAGTTTTGCCACCACCACGAGTAAATAATATAAGTGGAAATTTGTGTCCTAAAATTAAACGAATGGTTGCCATTTGAAACGGATATAGATTTACGCCAAGTAAATACTTAATTCCAAATTCTGGAGAATAAAATTCGTTACTTAACTTATAGAATTCCGTTAACTCATCTTTCTCTTTTACGTGTGCAGAACGATCTGTTAAAGGATTAAACAATGTTTCTGGATCAGGCAAATCTATATAATGATCATACATCGGATTTATGATCGTGTTCAAAATTAACATAACTTTCCTTCTTTGTAATATCTAAACGACTTGAGTAAAAGACTTCTTGTTACTCTTTGGGCCATCTCATGAGTTCCACAAAATAAAAATGGAATATCATATTTAACTTGTAGAGCTATGATCGATTCAAAAATAGAATTTGGATGCATCTTGCTGTATCTTTGCTTCTTTAGAACACTTGACCAGTAGTCTTCTATAACAATGTATTTACGCAAAACTTGAGCATCAACCATTCGCTGTAGTTCTGCTTCAAAACGCTCTCTATACTTTCCTATGTTGCCACAAAGTTCAACAACATTTTGTTTGCGCTCTACTACAGCTACACGATCGTAATCTTTTATAGCATAATCACCATAGTCAAGTTTTTCGACAATCATACCAGCGCAATTATCGCTTTTACGAAAGTGAAAACCATGTCCTTCTTTTTCTCTTGAATCTTTTATGATAATTGGTAATTCACTCATCTGATTTTACCTTTGGCAAAAAGCTCTTTGGTAATTCTGGCATTTGTCCCTCTCTAAAATTTCGAGAGACATCAAACTTCTTGTTTTTTCCAGATAATATATTACCTTTATCAACCTTGTCATTATATGTTTTTTCTGCTATTACCTTAAGCATAGTGGCTTCAATACCAAGTCTGGCACGATTCTGAGGATTCTTCATTTCTTTTATGAGATTAGTAAAGGTCATAGATTGATCAGACTGATCTTTAAGTCTTTGTTTACGTTCAACCATAAGACTTGTCTGCATCTTAATTACTACTTCTTGACATTCACGAATTTCTTTTGCTCTCGATATCGGAGTAGGCGGCTTTCCTTGAGCAGGATCCCACTCCTTAATCTTGTCATTATAAACTTTCTCTTCTCTAAAATGTCTTACAATTCTAAGTTCAGAAAGTATTAATTGATGCAAAGCATCTTTTTCCATAGCCGTCATTGTTTCAATAGTTGGATCAGACATGAAGTCTACATACTTTTCTACATAGTATTTATGTTCATAATCTTCAAGAGCATCATACATTGCTCTAAACTGCTCAGAAGTTTTTACTTCCTTTGAAAAAAACTTTTTTCGTTCAGCCTTATCTAATGTAGCTACATATGCTTCTCTATACTTCTCTGTAAGCTTAGGTTTAGTCCTGCTTGTTTTTAGTTCAAGCTTTTCTCTCCTATTACTTACAGCCTTCACCTTTCTTCCAAGCGCTTCAGCAAGCTGCTTGTCAGTCATAGTGCTATGATTATTTACTAAAAAGTCATCTTCTGACTTACTAAATTTTCCTGTTTTAAAACTCATGATACCTTCTTTATCTTTTTTCTAATTTTCTTCATTGTTTTTTTATGATCTTTAGATCTTTTTTTGGCAATCTTCTTCTTTGACTTTTTTTGTTCCTTGTTCACATCACCCTGCATTTTAACCATAAGCTTATCGTAGCATACATCACATCTTGATGTCTTTATAAATGAATCAAATTTTTCTAAACAAATATCACATTGCTGTTCTTTAAGTTTTCCCTTTGGTAGTCTTATTGTTCCATCAGGATTAACGTGTGCTTTTGGAATTGTTGGAACTTCTATTTTACTAAAAATATTATCAACCGCTTCATCTGCATATTCATCATCTTCTGGTTCATACTTTTCTACAACTTCTTCTACTCTTTGCATTAACTCTGGTATGTTTTGTACAGTCTCAGCATTAGTAACATCAGAATAAAGATTGTCACAATATTCTTCCTTCCAACATATTTCTGCTTCTTTGCATGTTGGACATGTTTTCATGTGCATATTATTAGCTTCAATGATACTTTTAAATTTCTCAGACTTAATTGGCATTGCTCTTAAATCTTTTTCAGTTCCTAACCACCCACAATTTACGCATAATACTATCATAGACTCCACCTTTCATCGTAATTTCTTAGTATATTTCTTAACATTTTCATAAGTATAGATCTCTCTCTACTTTTTAAACTTTTTGGACTATAATTATTTTGTTTGAATAGGATGAAGGATGGGAGCATTGTTTTGGGTAATCGTGTTTCAATAAAATCTATCAATTCTATTTTGTCGTAATGAGAGAAAGAAGTTTCGTCTTCGATTCTTTCGCCATCAATATCAATGGGATGACTGGAACTTAACTTTGCTTGTACGTATCGTTCATGCTTACTGTAGCGTTCGCAATCTATTTTATCCCAATAAACTTTACAATCATGTAGGCCGGAAGCAGCAGCAAGAGCATCCCAAAAAGGACATTTGATACATGGCTTATTATGCTTATACATCACTGAACGCTTAATGTCTTTTATGCGATAGTCTGCACATACAGATAAAAATGCATATACATTTGTTCCACGTTCAGGCCTATATTTGTTGAGTAACGCCTCCCAACATTTTAATCTTACTTCTTGTTTGATATCATCTATGCCAAAGAAGCCAATAGGTCCATACTGATAAGCTTTAGCTTTTGCAATCTGCTCTATTATCTCTTCATGGTCACTATACGAAAATCCAGAAGAAGTAGGTTGATCAATTAATGTCGTCGTCATCAATAACATTATCTTCTATACATTTCTTGATTTGTTCTGCTGTTAACTCTGAAGCAACAGCTTTATTTTCAAACTCTTCAAAGTCAGGAGTTGGCTTTACGTTAACTTGAGCCTTAGCAGACTGTACAGTCTCTATATCTTCTTCCTTTTCTTCGAACTTAGCAAGTATAAGTTTCCAGGTTTCGTCATCTATATCTTTTCTTACTTTATCACAAAGTTCTTTAAATACATCAGTGCTCATATTATTACCTCTCTTACTCCCTCATAATGCAAAATGAGAGATGCGACTTCATTGTTTCCAAAACCTATAATGCTTCTTCCAAGTTTTTTAGCTTGCACAGCAGCTCCGAGACTACCACTATCTAATAATAATACTGTTTGTCCGTAGTCCGAAAAATTGATTATGAAATTATATAGGTTGTCCTCACTATTAATACGTAACAGTTTATCACATTTGGGCTTAGAAATTTCATTTTTGTATGCTATAACGGCTATAAACATCCTTTTGTCAATCTCAATATGTACTATTTGATATTTATAATCCTTATCAGCAACTATTCTTATGACATCACTAACGTTTTCAGTTTCGCATAAAACGAAAAAAATGCCACCAGTAGAAATTCTACCGATGGCATTCCAAATCGTCTTCTTAGTTGTGAACAGATCTACGTCTGTGAAGTATACAGCCAGATCTACAGAATGTGGTCTAACACGTCCTTTTATGTTTTCCCAAATGTTAAGGTCTTGTGTTTTATAAACAACATCAATTTCCAAAAGGCTCCTGACTTAGACGCCAGTAGAGCCAAATCCTCCCTCTCTACTTGTCTCATCAAGTTCGTCTACTTCAACAAATTCCATAGGAATTACCTTGTTGAGTTGTATCTGTGCTATCCTTTCTCCCTTTTTAATTTGTAAAGGAGGAAATGGTTTCACTTCCACAGCATCAAGCAAACGCTTTCTGGCGTCATCTAAAACAAATTGTTGTGCAGAAGTTAAGTTTTTCGTAAATGTAGTTAACGATTTATATAACTTCTCAATTACTTTGTAGGTTGAGTTCGGTCTGTATTCAACCAAAACTCCAACTTCATCCCTATAATCCTCATCAACCAAACCAACGCTATTTGCTATGAACAAACCACGATTTTTTGGATTTCCACTACGAGACAGAATCTTAAGATCATATCCTTCTGGCAAAGCAATAGAAAAACCAAGAGGCACTATCGCTACTCGACCAGCCTCAACAGTAACATCCTTTGCTGCGAAAACATCATAAGCTGCTGCCTTAGCAGTTCCCTTTATTGGCAATTCAACATCTTCTCGTATCTTCTTAAGTTTTACTGAACGTAGTTCAAAATTTGGTAAAAATGCCGGTGCTCTATCATATCCTTCTCTGGGTCCTGTTGTACCCCCAAAAGAAAAACTCTTAGGATCTCCCTGTGCCTTATCTGTTGACATAACCTTTCCTCCTATTATATTATACGCTATTCGAGTAAAAAAATTCTCATCTTTTATGCAGAAAGTTCACAACGATCGCCTACGCAGCTATATGTTTGTGCACCTTCTGTAAAATCTTCCAGTTCATATTTAGTTAAAAGAGAATAATCAATTTTAGGAAATGCCTTTTTCATTTCTTTGTATTCTTCTTCTGTGATTTCTTCGTAAGGGGCCTGTTTGTAATTCCCTCCATCAAATGGCAGAAAAGAGATGCCATTAACATAGTCCCAGTTTCTATACACCCAGTTACCAATTTCAAACCATTCCTTATCTTTGACATATACTGTACATGACGCATTATGTTCACACCAATACTCTCTGAGCAACTTGTAATGCTCTAACTGTTCCATAGCAGATATCCTGTCTCTCGTCACTGATCCCTTAGGAGACTTCATTGGAAATGAAACTACCCATGTGGTAACTTTATCTTCTGACCATTTTTGACCAGGCTCATAAATCTTACAAATATCTTTTGCTTTAATCATACTACCTTTAGCAGCATTTACAGCATTGTCCCAATCTTCTTGTCCTTCACCATTTTCAGGACTAAATAAAATACCCTGAGCTTTCATCATTCTATAAAGAGGATCTGTAGAATTAACTCTATAACGACGAATATGATAATCAGAATAACGTGCATGCATGCCAGAAGCACTATCTACAAGCTGAGAAACTGTGCCAGAAGGCTTAATACAAGTGATAGCAGTAGGAACGTTAATGCCAAGAATCTTAGCTGCATGCTTAGCAGTTCTAATTGCAGTTTTCTTAAGAGCAGCAAAAACTTCTGGCTTAATCATAACTGGCAAATCTTGTTGACCTGTTATAGATACTCCGAGAAGACGTTCTTCGTCACAATTCTTTTTCCATTTTTTACGAAGATATGGAAAATAAGTAAACATAGATTGAATGCAGCCCATCCATACTGCAGTCTTTACTTTCTCAATTAGATCTTCAAGTTCGTCGCCAGGTCTCGCTACAACTTCTGTTAAATTGCAAAATTGACAACTACGTAATAAAATTTCTGCACAAGGATTTACGCCAGAAATAAATTCTGCAAGCCTTCGTGCTGGACTCATAGCAATAGAGCCGCCAAGATTAAAAATGCCACGTTCTCCTGTTCTTGAGTTTGCCAATATAGACCATTCTTTCAAGAACTCAGCCGCAGTTGGTCTTTCATAATATACTGCAGAGTTGTTTGCCATCCAACGACGTATTGGATATACGCCAACTTTTGCATTTGCCATGTCAGAATCAAAAAGATCTGATAGGCTTATTTCACTTGAACGTCTTACTCCTCCTACGACTACAATTTCTGCAGTCTGACACATAATGTCATGACACTCTAATGATATAAGTTTGCGCCCCTGTGCTCCCTCAAATACCTGTCTAATAAATTCGTGTAACTTTCTTAGTGGTTCAGGTCCAGAAGAACGACCACCCATAGTTTTTAGAATTGCTCCCTTTTTGCGAAGCTTGGTGTAATCCATCTCAAGATCTTCACCACGATACAAAGCTTCCATAAGCTTTTTTTCTGAATCAGCCCAGCCTGCCTTGCTGTCTGGAATGACAAACGTGCCTGCACCTCTTCCGGTCAACTGAGGAACTTCTGGCAACTTATTAATGTGCTTCTCTTCTACAGAAAAACCATAGCCAGCTCCACACATAAGAATATAGAGACATTCCGAAAATGCCTCTACACAATCAACAGCCTGAAATGCACAATTATACATGCATGTATTGTCAAATTCTGCAGCTGGACCAGCCGTCCATAATGAACGCATAGATGGCATTACATTCATTGATGTAATTGACTGCTTCGCTTTTCTAAAAACTTTTTGAGGAACTTTGCTTCCAGTATGTTTTTCTATAAAATCAATATATCTTTCTACTGTTTCTTCCCAATCTTCTCTTCTATTTTCCTCTTCTTTCCAACGTGAATAAGTTCTTTTGTATATGAACTCCGATGCTGCATTAAAGTGTTTAAACATTTCAACCCACCCCCTATTTACCGTGAGGTCTATTTTCTATTAAGCAATTTGGTGATACTAATCTAAATGTTGCAAGATCTCGAAGATCCTTAATATTTCGTGCTCCTTGATAGGTCATACCTGAACGTATTCCTGCCAATAACTCATCTACTACATTTTTTACCGGACCTTTACACATAACATAAGTTGATTCTCCTTCTGGAGCAGCATGATAGTTGCCCTTCCAACCTGTCATTGCATCTTTGGAAGCCATGCCTCTATAAACTTTACAGCCTTGCACTTCGTCAACTTCTCCTGGAGTCTCATCTGTTCCCGCTAATAAAGAACCAACCATCACAGAAGAAGCTCCTGCTGCCAATGCTTTTACCATATCTCCAGATGTACGAATTCCTCCATCAGCAATAATTGGTATTTCACGTCCTCTTGCAACAGTAGAACATTCTCTAATGGCGGTAAACTGAGGAACTCCATTTCCAGTAACTAAACGTGTTGTACACATTGATCCAGGACCAATACCAACTTTAATCGCATCAGCTCCTGCATCTGCCAAATCTGCAACACCTTGTATAGTAGCAACGTTTCCTGCTATAATCTGTGGACAACCAGAAATATCTTTTAAATCGTTTATAAGTCTTATTACTTCTTCACAATGTCCGTGTGCAACATCAATACATATAATGTCACAATATTGTAAAAGTAACTCAATTCTTTCTGGATCATTAAGACCTAAAGAACCTGCTATATGCACAACATAAGCATCCTTCATTTTTTTGAGTTCTTTTTCTGTTGCAGAAAGACTCATAAAACGATGAACTATACCAAGACCACCAAGTCCATACATCTGAATAGCCATTTCTGATTCAGTTATTGTATCCATATTGGCAGATATAATAGGAGCAGGCGTAATAATTTCTCTTGTTATGTTTGTGCTTAAAGTGACATCTTGTCTTGATTTAATTTTATTGTATCGAGGTTCCAATAATACATCATCGAATGTCAACCCCTTCTCTTCAATTAATTTCATTCTTCACCCTTCTTATATCATGGTCTACCATTATCTGAATCATGTCTGTAAAATTAACAATTGGTTTCCAACCAAGATTTACTTCTGCCTTGTGAGCATCTCCAAGCAAACAGCCAACATCTGCTGGTCTCATAAATTCAGGATCCTGCTTAACATAATTAAGATATTCATAGCCTCGTAATCCAACAGCAATAAGAGCCTCTACAATAAATTCACGAATTGATCGAGCAGTTCCTGTGGCTAATACATAATCATCTGGCTTATCTTGCTGAAGTATTTTCCATGCTCCACGTACATAATCTCCAGCATATCCCCAATCTCTTTGCGCATCAAGATTACCAAGACTAATGAAGTCTTCTAAACCAAGCTTAATGCGAGCTACTCCATCCGTAATTTTTCTTGTTACAAATTCAAGTCCACGAAATTCGCTTTCGTGATTAAACAATATGCCACAACAAGTGAACATGTCATATGATTCTCTGTAATTTATTGCGGCCCAATGAGCAGCTACTTTACTTATTCCATACGGAGAACGAGGATAGAAAGTTGATTCTTCATTTAATGGTTTAGTTCTGTTAGCTCCTCCAAACATTTCAGAAGAAGAAGCTTGATAGAATTTACAATCTTGTTTAAACTTACGTAGCGCCTCAAGACAATTAATTGTACCAATTGCATTAATATCCATTGTTGCGGAAGGAGTATTCCAAGACTCTTTAACAAAAGACATGGCTGCTAAATTATAAAACTCATCTGGCTGATATTGTTGAACTATTCTATCAATGGAGCTGGAGTCTGTAATGTCTCCAGACACAACATTAAGCTCTGGATAACCATATGCTCCTAATTCTTTTAGTCGCCAATCCGTCTTAGAAGAAGTTCTTCTGTCAATGCCAATAACATTGTAATTTTTTCCAAGTAAAAATGAAGCCAACAAAGCTCCGTCCTGTCCTGTTACTCCAGTGATAATAGCAGTATTCATTAACCCTCTATCCTTCTATTCAATTCTTGTAAGTCATTATGAAATGTTTTTTGAACCTTTATAATGTTAATTTGTGTTTCTTGTACATCAATTATATTGCGTAAAGAAGAATTAGCTATAGATCCAATTACGGTAACTGCTTTTTGCATCTTTTTGAAAACACTAAAATACGTCCAAGGCTTCCAAATACTAACTTTGGTATTTGTTATTTCCAGCAAAAAGTTTTCTATAACTTGTTTCTCTTTACCAACTCTTCCTGTTTCTAAGTTTATTTTTGATTCAATGCTTTTAAGCAGATCTTCGAATTCCATTGCTCCTCCTTAGGTTGTAGAACTATACCTAATAATACGGAGTCGAGAATTATTTGGGTGTTGTGAAACTACCCTTTTAGAAAATTTATTCGTATCAATCTTTGGAAAGTATACAAGGTCGCTAATATCATGATCTTCATAGGCTAAATAAGGAATGACTGTCAAAATAATCTCTGATGCGTATCGCTGACCTTCTTCAAAAATATCGTGACCGCCAATAAGCCAAATAGCATTATTACCTATGGACTCGATAGCTTCCTTAAGTCTATTACAAGTTTTTACTCGTGTACTCTTTTCTTTAGATATCGTTCTTGACGATATAACTATATTGTTGCATTTTGGTAATGGCTTTGACATAGACTGAAATGTCTTACGACCCATAATGATACTTGTACCCTCAGTAATAGATTTGAAATAATCCAGGTCGCCATTAGCCAAAGAAGCTGGCCAAGGCAGCCTACCCTTTTTCTTGTCATATACTCCAATAGCTCTATCAAGCGAAATTGCACCAACTATTTTTACCATAATAAACCTCTAAACATTTGAAAAATTATAACTCCAAAAACTCCTACTCCCAATATCCAAAGTAATGCTTCTATCTTCCACTGATCTTTAGCACCTATACAGCCTTCTGTTCTTACTTCAATACCAGGCATTTCAGGCATTTTTGGATCTTCACGCTCCAAGTGTCCTAATATGTCATTGTCATTTTTCATGATTCCCATTTCCTTACTTGAACATCTTTGGAAATAGAGGCTTCAAATTCTATTTGCTCTATTGTTTTCATTTTTTCTTCTTCGCTAATTCCTTCTATTATAAGTATACAATCTCCTGATGCTATAGCTTTTACGTAAGCTTTATGTAGTAATATACCACATTTTATTAGCTCGTCATATTGTCCTGCATAAAATATTCTTTCTCCCAAACTCTTATGTTTCAAAATTGCTTTAATGTTCATACCATCACCGGAAATTTAATTGTTGGATGTGGACTATAATTCCAAAGCATAAAAGTTTCTTCTATCTCCTTTGTGGTTCCGTCCTTTATTAACTCATCAAGATTTTCTAATGTCTTAAGATCGTCCGCAATATAAAGTTTTGGCAATTCTCTTTCTTCTCTACCCAAATATTCTTGTACTCCTTCTAACTGATTTTTGTAAATGTGAGCATCAACAAGAGTGTGTCCAAATAAGCCTGGCCTTATTCCCGTAAGTTTTGCAACGATATGTAACAGGAGCGCATAGGACGCAATGTTGAACGGAACCCCCACAGGAACATCACAGGAGCGCTGAGTCATAGATAAGCACAATATAGGCTCTCCGTCTGGCTCATACTGTGTGTTAAATACAGAAGTAAAATGGCAAGGAGGAAGTTTGGCGCTATAAGCAGAAGGAGGATACCAATTTGTAAGTATTAAACGACGATTATTTGGATCTTTTTTAAGTGCATCTATTATTACTCTGAACTGATCAAATCCACGATTGTGCTCAAAGTGTCCAAAATAAGCTTCGGGACAATCATGTTCTTCGTGAACAGGATATGATCTCCAAAATTTGCCATAGGCCTCTGGCAGATATTCTCCATCTTCAATCCAATCATCCCAAAAATGAACTCCGTGCTTATGCAACCAATCAACTTTACTGTCCCCACTTAGAAACCACAAGACCTCAAATAACACGCTTTTCCAAGGAACACGTTTGCATGTTAATATTGGAAATTTATCGCTCACATCAAGTACGTAACTATAATGGAACGTAGAGATTGTATCCTCTCCTGTCCTATTTGGCTTCGTTGTGCCCTGTTCAAGCACATGATTGAGTAACTTCTTATATTGTAACAACTTATCCCCCCTCCCCAAGAATATCGGAAAAAAATATCCTATAGTATATTATACCCGTGCCGTGCGGCATTTTACCATCTTTTTTTGTTCGAATCTGTACATCTCAAAGCGTATTATAATTAGTAATTGTAGCAGCTTTAAAAGGAACGGCATATGGCTTTTGTAAATTTTCGAGAATCAACCAATGTTATTGCTGGAGCAGCATCCGGCCCAAACAGTACATTCAGAGCAAACTGTACAGGCTCAGGAACACAGTTGCCCATTGGTGGAGGTTGGCAGCTCGTATTATTTGATAAAGAGATTTTTGATGAAAACGATGAATATGCCAATAATATGTATTGTCCAACTACCTCAGGACAGTACAATCTCCATACACGCCTAACTGTATCAAACATACCAATCAACGAAAGTGCTCAGGCCAGAATTGTAAAAAACAGTTCTGAGATTATTGCCTTAAGCGAATTTATTATAAATACGTCAAGCGGCACCATAGATGTTGATTTAGAAATAGCCGGAACCTCTATTGCTGTATCTGGCGACTGCTTTCATATTGAAGCAAGACAAACTGACATTGTGCCTCATCAAGTTACGGGAAGCGGGTTCGAATGTTTCTTTGAGGGTTGGCGCATCCAAGCTGGTGAACAAGGTATCCAGGGTATCCAGGGAATCACTGGCACCGTTGTTTCTGGTCGCTTTGTAATTGAAGAACTTACGCCTCAAGTTGATGGAATAACTAATAAATTTAATCTAAATAATGCTGCGATAAGTGGTTTAACCACATTATATTACAACGGACAACGACAAACTCCTGTAGAAGGCTATTTTCTTGATGACGCTCTAAATGGTTCTGGTATAGTAACTTGTTTTGTTCCAAAAGCTATGCAAGAATTGTCAATTGAATATTTAGTTTAAGTCTAAACTCAATACGTATATTATGTAGGGTATTTAGTTTTTACTTAAAAGGAGGCATATAATGGCTTTATCAAGAATGGATCTCGAACAAATTAGAGATTCTACTGAATTCTTTGATGATTATACTTCTGCCCAGACACAGGCTCTGGGAGAAACAGGTGTAGATCTTCAAGATCTTATTAACCATATGCTATCTGCTACTCGTCGTATACTTGCAGGTGACGCATCTGGTGTTGGAGATTGGAAAGATACTCCAGCTGCATCATTGAGTGAACTTAATGAAGCTTCTGGTTTTCTAAACGATCAAATTGACCAAATCAACTTATTCTTGTGTCGTGCTACAGGTGAGAGTAGTCCTATTTATAGTTCTACCAATTTTGTTACTCAGTCTGGTTGTATTGAGCAAGCTATTAGTGAACTTGATGCTGCTGTTTCAGGAATTTCTGCAAGTGGCGCATGGCAACAGCACTTTGATGTTGGTCTTGGCCAACTTGATGTAGAACTTATTGATGCTGAAATCAATTTTGCTGGAGATGGTAAGTGGACATTCAACTTCTCTAATCCTGGCGCAGATGCTGTATTCAGTTCTTCTGGTGCTCAGATTCGTGAATTTGGATTTAGAACATTTGATACTACACCAGTACAGCTTGATCCCGGCGATACAGCAACTGTTCCTGATACTTTGACTTATACTCAAGATGCCGATGGCATTAACTTAAGAATATTTCAAAATG
>SDBS01002638.1_pt1 | contig 17849 bp, 14 predicted proteins | sample 2277091 | NCBI WGS metagenome assembly SDBS01 (sample SAMN10404972, study PRJNA504765) | marine sediment metagenome | isolation source: marine sediment core GS10_PC15, 163 cmbsf | place: Arctic Ocean: Southern Knipovich Ridge | collected 2010 | reverse complement strand
ACCGAAGGGAGCCCGTGATGGAAATACCCGGCAAGGTCTCTTTCTACTGCCCTCTGATTGATGCGAAAGGGACCGCAGGGATGCTGGTGTCCATCTCTCCGGAGGGCTATTACCGGGTCGATGTTCCCATCAAGGGCAAGACCCATGTCATGTTCCTGCCGGTCGCCCACACAGCCCTCTACTTCAACGAGCCCGAGCCCGAGATCGAAGAAGGATTCGAGATCGAGCGTTAACCCGCGAATAAATCCCACCGTTCGGACTGTTAACTAGGCGTGGCACGAAATGATGGGAATCCCCTGAGTGGTGGGTGGGTCGAGGTGCTCGACCGGCTCGGCGAGGCTGTCATTGTCCTCGATGATCAACGCACCTTGATCCATGCGAACATCGTCGCGAGGCGGCTGCTGGGATACGAGGAGGATCAGCCAATAGGCGGGCGGTGTCGAATGACCACGCGGGGTGTCGACTGCGAGAACGCCTGCCCCCTGACCTTTGCCCTGGAGGCCGGACTCGATCGGGTCGAGGATTTCGGCACCGTATATCTCTCGGCCGACGGTCGTAAGGTGTCTCTCGACGTGACTGTCGTTCCCTTGCGGGCCGAGAACGGAGATTTTCTGGGCGCCGTGGAGATACTCCGTCCCACCGAGCCCAGGCCGGGCTTTTTCATGGCCGGGTCGTCCGCCGCTTCCGAGACTCTGCGCCTGCGCGTGAAGGCCCTCGCCCAAAGTCGCGCAGACGTGCTGGTCGTGGGCGAAGGCCCCGCCTGCCATGACACGGCGCGCGCGATTCACTGCTGGTCCGGTATGCCCGAGGAGCTCTTCCACAGCTGGACCGGTTGCTGGGACGACGTCAACCCGTGGCCGCCGGGAACGGTGTACGCGTTCGGAAATCACTCGGCGACGCTTGTGGGGTCTCAGCGCCCGGAGGGCTGGCGGGTGATCATCGGTGCGGCCGATGCCGATGACGTCGAGACCTCGTTCGAGCTCCTCGAGCTGCCGTCCCTGGAGGATCTGTCCGCGGACCTGCCGCGGATGGTCCGTGCCTGGATCGAGGAGCTCGCACCCGGCAAGGGGGTGTCGGCGGCGGCGCTCGACCGCCTCGTCCGCATGGCTCGCGACCGCGGGCTCGCGGATCTCGAGGAGGTGCTGGTCTCAGCCCTCGCGTGCTCAAGTGAGTGCGTCGACGTGGCGCATCTGCCGGTTGACGGCTACCACACAGCGCTGCTGGACGAGCTCCTGCGGGCGCCGAATCCGATGGCGGCCCTCGAGGAGCGCCTGATTCGAGAGGTTCTTGAACGCTGCGGCTGGCGAATGCAGGAAACCGCCGATCGCCTCGGTATCTCCCGGGTCACTTTGTGGCGGAAAATGAAAGACCTTGGGATCGGAAAGAATTCTTAATTCTCAATTTTCAGTTCTCAATGCCCGCCCGCTCTCCCCAAGATTAGGTGGGTGACGGCAATTGAGAATTGAGAATTCAAAATTGAGAATTTGAGGCTGTTATTCCTCGGGTTCGGACGTGAACCGGTAACCGACGCCACGCACGGTGTGGTAGTGCCGCGGATGTTTTGGGTCTTCCTCGAAGTGTTTGCGGAGGCGGTGAACGAAGGTGTCGAGGGTTCTGGTCGAGGTGTCGAAGGTGTAGCCCCAGACTCGCTCGAGGAGCTCGCCCCGGGTCAGCACCCGGCCCTCGTTCTCGGAGAAGAAACGCACCAGCATGACCTCGCGTTCGGTGAGAGCCACCGAGCCGGCGGCGGTGGCCGCGCGCATGGTGTCCATGTCGACCTCGCTGGCGCCGATTCGGATCACCGGTCCGGTGTGGGCGGGGGTTTGCGACCACTCGGCGCGACGCAGGATTCCTCGTACCCGCAGCACAAGCTCCTCGACGAGAAATGGTTTGGTCAAGTAGTCGTCGGCGCCGAGCTGCAGACCGAGGATGCGGTCGGCGTCCGAGCCGCGCGCGGTGAGGAAGAGGATGGGGATCCGGTTGCCGTCGGCGCGCAGTTGCCGGCAGACCTCGAAGCCGTCGATCCCCGGCAGCATGATGTCGAGGATCAGCAAATCGGAGTCGGCGGGCGAAGCGCCGAGCTCGACCAGCCCCGCCTCCCCGGTTCCCACGCACTTGACCGAAAATCCCTCCAGCTCGAGGTTGCCGACCAGCCCCTCGGCGAGCGGCTTGTCATCCTCGACCACCAACAGCCGAATCGGCTCGGATGTGGGTTGAGATTCGTTCACTCCTACAATTGTATCCCCACCCACCCATCCGATTCTCGATACTCGATGCTCGATGCTCGATCCAGCCACCCGCCCAATACTCGATGCTGGATACTCGATACTCGACTCGTCACGGCGTAGCCCGTAGGGCGAAGCCGGATCCGCCCACCCACCCCTTGACAAACCGGATCGCGAATCTATGTTTTTCGAGCATCCAGCATCCAGCATCCAGCATCCAGCATCCAGCATCCAGCATCGAGCATCGAGCATCGAGCATCGAGCATCGAGCATCGAGCATCCCGCTACGGCGCCGTAGAGTTCAACCCCACGAACGTGCCGTCGTTGCGGCGGCACAGGATCCGCATCAGGGTGGCGAAGCGGACGCCGGTCTGCTCCCCTACTCCGGGAACCGAGAAGATGGTGGGGAAGCCGATGGCATGGATCCGGACCCGCCGTTCGCCGCCACTGCTGATGGTGTTGAGCCGGTCCACCTCGCGGACGACCCCGTCGATGGAGGCGCCGGAGAACTCGTCGCCGAAGACGTAGATCGAGATCCTGTGGTTCGGGTTGGCGAAGGTACGGATGGCGCGGGTGATCCCCTCGACCGGGCTCGAGTTGGAAAAGACGCTCCACGAGCGCAGGCGCGCGATGATCGCCTTGCGGCGGCCAGGGGTGTCGGGGATCCACTTACCGGCGTACTGGGAGTACATGTACTGGCCCATGTCGTTCATGATCTGCAGGCCCTTGACCCGTGGATAGGTGTCGAGGACCTGGGTCATTTTCTCGACCACCGCCGGCCAGGCGTAGTGGAACATGGAACCCGAGGTGTCGATGACGAAGATGATGTACTCGCTGTCCACCGGGATGCCGCCGACCATTGCGTCGGGCTCGCGCCGCCGTTGGCTCTCCTCGAGAAGGCGGCGCATCTCGTCGGTGAGCTCCTGTTGGGCGGCCAGCATCCGCCCCTCGAGGATGTCCTGGACCTCGGAGAGCTCCTGGCTGGCGGCGTACTCGCCCCGGATTTGGGAGAAATCGCCGCGCAGCCGGGCAATGTGGCTCTGTTCCTGTGACAGCTGTTGCACCCTGGCTTTCAGGCGGCGGTCGAGGATCGCGGTTTCGCCCCTGATCTCGTGAAGCTCGGCCTCGAGCTCGATCAACAACCGGTCGAGATCACGGCGGGCCACCTCGATCGCCAACGGTTCGCCGAACTTCGTCAGCACGAGAAGCAGGATGATGGCGCCGAAGCCGCAGCAGATGACGTCGAGAAACGATAGCGAGAAGACCTGGAAGTCACGGTTTCGCCTCTTCATGGCCAGTCCTCTGCCAGACTCATGAAGGACCCCCGAGTGCTGATGGCCAGCTTCCAGAAGGCGCTGGCGGCCAGCGGATCGCCCTCCATTGGGAAGAGGATCACGTTGACCGGGATCCCGGACGGTAGCTGGTCGACGGCGCGGTTGAAGAGCTTCGAGCGCTGGCGGGCGGAGATCGTGGAGGCCCGCGCTGGGCTCTTTCCGACCGTCGGCAAGCCGTCGGTCAGGAGGATGATGTTGTCAGGCCGCGGGTTGAGCTCGGATGCCACAGCCAGCGCGTGAAAGAGGCTGGTGCCGTCGGCGGGGACGATTTCATCCAACCGCCGCACCGCGCCATCGAGCACCTCGCGATCGGAGCCGTCGAGCCACTGCCCCCCCGTGTCCGGCACAACCGGTCGTGCAACGGTGTTGAAGGCGTAGATTTGGAATCGGCTGTCGCGCGGGATCTGGGTCGTCAGCCAGTCCACGGTGGCCAGGGCCTGCCGCCACTTGGCCGCGCGCACCTTGTCCCTGTCGGGCAGGTTGCGGCGGCGGATGATATTGACGATGGTGCTGCCGAGCATGCTCGCCGACGAATCGACGAGAAACAGAATCCGGCTGCCGCCGATCTTGAGGCCGGTCAGATATTGGCGGTCGCCGTCACCGACGTGGACGCGAACCCGGTCGCCCGGGGTCTCGTCGGACGGCAGCGAGGCTGACAGGCGGCGCGCGTCCTCCTCCAGTGATCTGAGATCCGCCTGGAGCTGGTTGATGTGCTCGCGGCGGGCCAGGGTCGAGTCTTCGAAGGTTGCGAGCTCGACGCGGATCTCTTTCAGCATCTCGATCAGCCGCAGAGCCAGCCCCTGGGTCAGGGCACGTTCGTCATCGGTCTCGGTGATCGTGTTGCGGAGCTCCACCAGGTTGCGGTGCCCCTCGAGGACCTCGCTCTCGAGCCGATCGACCTCGGCCTGGAGGTCGCTGGTGACCTCGAGCGAGTGGTCGCGCACCGCGCCGTTGATGATCATGAAGAGGAGGATCACGGCCCCCAGGCCGCAGGTCATGGCGTCCAGAAAGGACAGCCCGACCGGTGTGACGTCACGAGCCCTCATATCTCACTCCACCATGGCGACGACTAGGATCTCCCGATCGGACGGGCCGAGATGAAGCCGGTCGCCGGGGGCCAGGGCCGCCCTGCCCTCGAGCGGCTCGCCGTTGACGGTGACGCCGGCCTCGGCTGGGGCGTCGAGCACCGCCTGGTCCGCGAGGCGACGAACGGTCGCGGGGCGGTGGTCGAGGTCGGCTCCGTCGTCCACGCCGGTGGGGCCGAGGACCAGTGGGTCGGACCCGATGCGGTGGGCGACGCCGTCCATCACGAGATGGGTCGGCAGGTGCCGTGCGCCTTCGGGTGGGGGCGTGACCGCCACCGTGACCGCCCCCGGTGGCCTCGCATCGTACCCGGGAAGACGGGTCACGAAGGGCAGGGCCGAGTCCGGTGACTGGATGCGGTCGGCGTGGGCGAGGGCGCCGCCGCCCGCGGCCGCAGGATGCAGGACCACGACCGTGAGGCCGGTGTGCTCCTCGAGATGGTCGACGATTCCCGGCAGCGCGGCGGCGCGGTGGCTGAGCAACAGGGTTGCGCCGTCCGGGTGCGCGTGGTCTGAGACCAGCGACGACAGAATGTCATAGGCGGATCGGGCGGCGTCGACGATCCGGGTGCGGTCCACCTCGACGGTGTGTTGGCGGCCGCCCGACGCGATGCGTACCGGGATCGAGTCGCGTTGGGCCAGCGCTTCGAGATGGTCGGCCAGCTGGGCGTAGAGCACCTGCTCCGTGGCAGCGAGGTGGAGCGGGTCGAAACGGGTGGCGCGTACGAAGGTCTGGGCGATGACCCGAGTCCAGGTGTCCCGGAGACCGAAGAGCCCGACTCGGGGTTCATTACGGACGGCTTTGCGGACGATCTCCTCACCGTGCTCGAGCTCGGTGAGGACCGCGCGGTGGAGGTGGAGATCGAGGTGGAGACAGTGTGGCGCGACCTCGCGGTCGACCGTTGCGGCGACCGCCGCGTCGATCAGACCGCGCACCGGGATCGCCAGCTCCCCGGTGATCCCGAGGAGCAGTGCGAGCTGATCGTCGGAGTAGATGCCGGGCACCGCGATGATCACCTCCTCGGCACCGCCACCGACCGCGTCCCACACCACCTTCAAATGGGCGTGGGCAAGATCAGCCGTTCGCAGATAGCTGGGGAACGGACGACCGAGCGGGGCGGTGCTGAGCTCCTGCCAGAACCGGCTGTGAAGACGCCGCGGATTGAGACGCGCGCTGCACTGGGCGTCGGTGCCCACCGTGAGCTCGTCACCGTCGATCAGCGCAAGGCCGGGGCTTGGCTGCGACAGCTGTCCCCGCGAGCTCACGAACTGGAGCCCGGTGTCGACCAACTCGAGTGCTAACAGCTCCACGGTCCTCAGCTCGTCGCACCCAGTTGCGGGTGATCCGGCGGTGCGGCTCCGGCCTGGAGGTGGCGGATGAGATGGGTGTCCACGTAGGCCTCGGTGTCGAGGACCAACCGCTCCTGGCGCAGCTGGAGCTGGTGGAGGAGGAACATCAGTACGATCGAGATCAGGAGGGCGACAAAGGTCGAGTTGAAGGCGATGCCGAGATTTCGCGTCACCCCGGTGATATCTCCCTCGACCGCCCGGTGGGCCTGGCCGAGGGCCGCGCCGATACCGCGCACGGTGCCGATGAAACCGATGGATGGAATGGCCCAGGCAATGTAGCGCACCATCGCGAGCTCGGAGTCGAGCCGCTCCGACTCGGTCTCGGCGGTGCTGCGGGCTGTGTCGGACGCGTCCTGGATGCTTCCGGTGGCGCCGAATCGTTGCAAAGCGGCCGACACCACCCGTGGCAGAAGCAGCCGTCGCTGGCTTGTCGGCAAGGCCTCGATCTGTCGCGAGTACTCCCGAGAGTCCTCGGGCAGAATGCGAACGCCGTCCGTCACCGGCACAAGATCGGCCTCGAGAAGCTGGCTTTCGCGGGCAGTCGTCAGACCCTTCGATGCCATGATCGCCATCGCCCACAGCATGAGCACGAAGCATGCCTCCTGTTCGAAGTCGCGCACGATCACCCACACCGACCGCTGCTGGACGTAATCGGGATCGGCCGCCATCAGGGCCGCCTGCTCGGCCGAGAAGACATCGGCACGGGGTCGGACGACGGTCACATAGAACGCATGGACGATGATCAGGGCCACCACCAGCGAGGCGAGCTGGAAAACGAAATCCACCGAGTCTGAGCGGCGCATCTCGGCCTCAGATGTCGGTCGGGAACGCGACCGCACTGTCGGCGGGGAGGCGCTCCGTCGGTTGGAAATCGGAAAGGGGCTCCTCGGTCCTCGATTCGGGCGTCCCGGCGGTCTCTTGCTGTGACGCGCCGGCGTCGGCCGTCAGCCAGCCCGCGGTCAACGCTGCCGCGATCACCAGGATCGTGAGGACCACGACGACTACTGTTCGCTTGATCGGTTTCATGTCTCCCCTCCGATTACTGCGCGTTGCGCGCGATGCGAAAACCGAGATCGGGCCGGGCCCGGTCGCCGTAGTCGCGGTAGCTCAGTCTGAGCTCGGTCACGTTGGTGTCCATCCAACTCGCGCCTCTGATGACATGGTACGCCCCCTGTGACGGTCCGGTGGGGTCGCGCGCGACCTCGCCGGGTGGAGACGGCGTCACGGCGTAGATATCGTTCATCCACTCCGACACGTTGCCACCGAGGTTGTAAAGCCCGAGCGGATTGGCCCGGAAGCTGCCCGCCGGGGCAGTTGCGGCGTAGCTGTCGTGGTACCCGGGGATGGCGCCGCCGAGCGCTGACGCGCCCGCCGAGTCGCCATAGTTGCCGGCGTCGGCCGGCATCGGCAACGAGTCGCCCCAGGCGTACTTGTCGGCGTCGGCCGAGTCCGGATAGCGGGCGGCCCACGCCCACTCGGCCTCGGTCGGCAGGCGGAAACCATGCGGCAACGGGGTCCGGGCGACCATGGTGCCGCGCCTTTCGACGTAGACCGGTGGCAGGCCCGCGCGCTCTGAGAGCCAGTTGCAGTACTTCGCGGCGTCGTTCCAGGTGACGTTGACGACCGGGTGGTGGTCGATCTCGAGATTGTGGTTGCCGACCGACCCGGAACGATGTTCGGACCGGAACTCGCGGAACTCCTTGTTCGTGACCTCGCGCACCGCAAGGTAGAACCCTCGGGTGATCTCGACCTCACGCAGGACCTCGTTGGCGCGACGGCCGGGCTCGCGGCGGGCGGCGCCCATCGTGAACCGTCCGGGTCCCACCAGCACCAGCTCCACTCCCTGGGGGTTTTCGATGGTCGCGGGCAGACCCGCCGGGCCCGCTTCCCTGAGCACGGCGTGCACCGCCTGGAGAAGGCCGGGCTCCGGGGTGAGGGTCGTGCGGAACGGGACGTAGCCCTCGAGCCGGACCTCGATCTGGTGCGGCCGCGCTTCGAGCTCGACGGTTTTCTCGGTGGTGCCGGACGGCACGCCGTCTATCAAGAGCTCGGCGCGCGGCGGCAGTGAGGTGATCCTCACCTCACCAACCAACATCTCGAGCTCGGCCCGCACCTGGGACCGTCGACCCGAGGAGATCTCGACGTCGGTGGTGAACGTCGCGTGGCCGGCCATCGAGACCCTCACCTCGTACGCAGTCCCCGGAGCGAGATCGAGCTCGAGCGGGGCGGAGCCGCGAAAGACCCCGTTGACCGTGACCGAGGCGCCGGTCGGATCGGAGGCGACCGCGAGACGCCCGTCCTCGGGCACGAGCTGAATGACTCCGAGGTCGACGGTCTCACCGACCCTAACCCGAAGGTGCCGGGACAGCACCTTGAAGCCCTGTCGGCGGATCTCGAGGACGCGGTCGCCGGCCTCTACCCGGTGTTGGAAGGGCGTCGTGCCGACGTCCGTCCCATCCAGAGAAACGGTTGCGCCGGTGGGAGACGTGGCCACGGTGATCGGCGCCCAGTTCGGTACCAGCTCGACCGCCAGCTCGCGCGGTGGGTCGCCCGGTTCGAAGTGCACGGTGGTTCGGTAGGGCAGGTGGAGCGGGGCTCTGATCTCCACCGTGTGCTCGCCGGCCCCGAGCTCGATGTCGGCAGCCGGGGTGGCGCCGAACGAAATCCCATCGATGGTGATGACCGCGCCGTCCACGGGTAACGAGGTGATCGTCAGCAGGCCGCCGAGGGGTTCGAGAGTGAAGCCGACCACCGCTGGAGTGTCGGCATCGACCTCGAGGGGCGCCGAAAGGCTGCGGTAGCCCGGGAGCTCGGCCGTCACGGTGTAGTCCCCGGGGCGCAGGAGGTAACGGCCGCCGATTTTGGGCGTCAGCCAACTGCCTTGAATCTCGAGCGAGTCGGCAGCGGGGATGGTCTCTACGCGGACCGCGCGCGCGGTGAGGACAAACCATGCGCCGGCTCCGAGAAGCGCGATCACCGCCATCAACGCCAACGAGCGCGGACGAACACTGAACCGGGAACGGCGGGGCGGCGACTGCCATCTCGGCTGGAAGTCGGCGGGTGTGATGGCCTGCTCCGGGGGTGTGTTCGGCGGCGGCGCGGAGACGCCAGTGGCAGTATCGGCGGCACCGCCGGTCGCGGGCTGGACCAGAGCGAGGCGCGCGGTGTCGCCGGTGATCTCGCAGAGCAGACGGTGCCTGCCGACCCCGACCTCGTCGCGGTCTCCGAGCCACCGCGACGCGGTCAGGGGAACGCCGTTGCAGGTCACCGGCGCGGTAGTTGCGACGTTTTCCGCCGGTTGGATGAATAGCTCTCCCCGGTCGTGACCCAGGTAGGCGACGGGGCCGTCGTCTGAGAGGCCGGGCAGCGCGATGTGGCAGGCCACGCCGCCCACGCTCAGGGGCAGATCCTCGGCCGGAAAGACGTGGCGCTCGTTGCCGATCTCCACCGCGACGACGATGCTCATAGGCGTTCCGTGCACTCGACGACGAGCGGGTTCGGCGGCGATCCCGGTGACACGATCAGCCGCAGGCGGACGTCACGGTAGCCGTCGCGGCTGCCGACCACGGTGTAGGCGCCGGGCCTGAGGCTCAGCTCATGACGCGTGAAGGTACCCAACCGGCCCACCCGGAAAACCATGACATCGGTCATCGCGTCAGACTCCAGGACCACCGCCACCGGTGTCGAAGCCTGCTCGAGGAGGGTCTCGAGGCGGGCGATCTGCGACTCGAGACGGGGGCCGCTCGGAACCGTCTCCACCGCCTCATCCAGGGCAGATGTGGCGTCTGCGAAGACCTCGGGGGTCAAAAGACGGCCCGGGTTGGTGAGGTAGAACTCGAGCTTCTCATCGAGCGTGGCGCGTCCGTCCGCCTTCCTCCGGCCTTCGAGCGCCGCGGCAGACTCGGGATCGATCGCCAACACTGCCGAGTACATCTTTTCGGCCTCGCGCCAGGCCTCGTTCTGCCCCAGCTCGCGCGCCCCACCGAGACCGTTGGTGACGGATTCCAGGCGCTGTCCGGCCTTGGCGCGGGCGAGACCGTCCGCCACCTCGGGTGCACCCGGCCGCAACCGTGACGCCCGCTCGAAGGCGGATTGCGAGGCCTGCCACTGTCGGTTCTCGAGGGCTTTGAGACCTTCGGACATCGCCTCGATGTACTGACGTTCGGCCGTCGACGGTTGTCGACGCGGGGTGCTCTGGGGGCGAGCCACGGGCGGTCGAGGGTCGTGGGTGGGGGTCGGTATCGGGCTCGGCTCCGAGAGGGTGTTGTCGGCGGTCGGCGACGGTTCCGGCGCTCTCGGGTGGGGGATATCGGGTGACGGCGCGGCCTCCCGCGCCTCGCCGCCGTTGGCGAGAGGGCTCTGGCGCTGCTCCTGCCAGCGGGGGAGGAGGACGAAGACGCCGACCAGACCAAAGACCATAGCGGCGAAGACCGCTGCTCGACCGATCCGTCGACCGGGGTCCGAGGGCCCGTCACCCCGCCCAGGGCCGGTGCTGGGACCAGGTGCGCCCGCTGCAGGTACTCGTGGTGGAGGCTGCAACCGTGGCTGGTGTCTGCCGTCGTCCATCGCTCACCGTTGCTCCAGAGTATCGTTTGCAGAACCGCTGCCGGTCCCAGCCCCGACCTTTGGCGCGCCGGGCAGGTTGGGATCCACGGGCAACCCGGTCTCGATGGCCCAGATCTCCTGCATCAGACGCCGCCACTCCTGATATTGGGTTTCGGCGGACCCGGAGAGGCGTAGGGTCTGGCCATGAACCTCGACCACGATCGGCTCGAGCTCGGTCTCCACCGAGGCGGCGAGCTCGCGGATGGCTTCGGCGTGGATCTTGGCCTCCTTCGAGGTGGAAATGCCGGCGTGGATGGCAGCTATGCCGCCGATCATGGCCGCGTCGCGTACGACCGCAGCGGCCGACGAACCGGGGTCCGCGAGAGCCGCTCCGAGGATCGCCAAACCCCCGAGAATCTTCTGCGTCAACGCTTTGCGTTTGAGGGCCTTGTACGCTTTCTCCTCTTCGTAGGTGTACTTGCGCCAGCTCGAGTAGGGCTCCTCCATCCTGGCGAAAAACGCGGCGTAGTTCTGGTCGAGGGTATCGACGAAGAGGTTCTCACTCGCACGAATGTTGTCGACCCGCGCCATCATCGGGTCCCCACGCGCGGGCAGCCGCTTGACCTTGATCTGCCCCTTCTTGCCGGTGACCAGGTAGTCGGAGAAGGGTTCGGGCGCCAGATCGGCGGCGAACTGCAATCGCGACACCTGCCGGATCTCCTGCGGCTCGCCGGTGCGGAGCTTCTGCCGCGCCTCGAGGAGATCGTTGGAGATTTCGTTGTAAACCGACTGGAAAGGGTCGCGTTGCTCGACCTCGGTGCCCATGTAGGCCAGCTCGTCGGCCTCGGCCCGATAGCGCCGTTCGAGCCACACCTTTCCTCGGGCGTCCACCGCCCGCATGTCGAGGGCCAGCTTGAGTCCGGTGGAGTGGAGAATCGTACCGAAAACTCTGAGGTCGGTCGTGCCGTGTCCGGCGGGGAGGACCCGAATCGCGCCCCACTGGCCGGTGCTCTGCATGGTCTCCATGAGCTGGATCGCCTGAAACCTGGACTCGGCCTTGCGGAGCTCGGGGAACACGTCGTCGGGCATCGGTTGCCCCTTTGCCGGCAGGCCCGGATCGAAGACGGTGATCCCGACGTCGAGCAGCTGCTCGATCGGGATCTCCTGTGCCGCCTGGATGGCCGGGGTGGACGATTGCCGGGTGGTGGACTGCGAGGCACATCCGACACCGACGATCAGTGGCATCAGCACCGCCGCCGCAAGCCATCTCCGCACGAAACTGCCGTCGGCCTGCATCACTTACCGCCCTTGCTCGAACCGCCGAGGGACGCCCTGTAACGGCGATACTCCTCCCATAGCTTCTCCCTCAGCTCGGGGTCTTCCTCCACCATCGCCGCTTCTCGAAGCTGGCGGGCGACGATGTCGTCGTCCGATCCATCACCGATGTCGGCGGGCACCCGGTCCGATCCGGTCGCGCCCGGGCCCGATCCACCGGCAGCGCCCGAGGAGTCGCCCCCCTCTTCCGTGTCCCCGGTGGAGGCGGCTCCGGTGTCGGTCGCGCCGCCGGCCGCACCGCCGCCCGCCGCTCGCGAACCCGCCCTTTCGGCGCTGGCGGCTTCCTCGGCCAGCCGCTGCATTTCTTCGCTCATCTGCCGGTCGAAGTTTTCGAGCGAACCGTCGAGCTTGTGGTCAAGCGCCGCCGCCGCTTCGTCGCCCGTAGCCGGTAATCCCGCAGGCTGCTGGCCGCCCGACGGGGCGCTACCGCCTGTGCCGGATGATCCTTCGGCCGATGCCCCATCGCCCCCAGCTGCCTCGTTGCCTCCACCGTGTCCTTCACCCTGCTCGCCGCCACCGCCGGCACCGGACTGTCCGCCGCCGCCTTCTCCCTGAGCACCTTGCTCCCCACCCGCGGCGCCGGTCGCCGGGGGTCGTGCCTCGGGGGTTTCGGGCGGCGCCTGGGTGGTGCTCGGAGCGCTCGACGTGCACCCCAGCAAGAGCACGACCACGGCGGCGATCGAAAATATCAATAGATCTCGCTGAATCGTTTGCATAATCTTGGAACTCTCAATCAGTTTCGACTCCCACTCAAATGGAAACGAAACGCCGGTAGAGAATCATTCCGAACTCTAGCACGCATAGCCGTGCCGCCCTCTGCGGCCGTTCACCGATTCCCTTGCGTGCTACAATCCGCCGCTGGTTTTGGAGGTGATTATGCGAGCCTTCTTGCGATGGGCCTTGGTTGTGTTGGTGATCTCGGTGGCCGTGCCGGCACTGGCCGGAAAGATCGGCTTTCTGGATGCCGAACGTGCGGTCGCATCGGTCGGAGAGGGCAAGCGGCAGCTCAAGGCCCTCGAGGCTTGGGCTCAACCGAGGCAGGAGCGGTTGCAGGAGATGCGGACCAACCTGGTCAACCTCAACAACCAACTGACGACGCAGAGAAGCGTCGCCTCGGCCGAGACTGTCAAACAGCTCGAGGAACAGCTGCTGAGGGCGCGGCGGGAGTTGGAGGACGCGGGCCGCAACTTCAACCGAGACCTCGAAACAAAGCAGAACGAGTTTCTGGAGGATGTGGCGACCAAGATCGGCACGGTGGCCAGTGACTACGGCAAGGCCAATGATTTCGACGCAATCTTCATGCTCAAAGCCCAGCCGCTGGTGTACGTCCGTGACTCGGCAGACGTCACCGACACTGTGATCCGGCTTTACGACGAGCGCTTCCCCGTCAACTGACCCGACCGGTATACTCGCGGCGCCGATGGGTTGGCGGTACGAGGTTTTCGCGGTCGGGATCATCCTGATCTTTGGTGGGTGTGGGATCGCGGTTGGAGCACCGCGCCCAACCCACGACCTGCGGGTGGTGGAGCACGAAGTGCCGGCCGTCCTCGAGGCGGGTGCAATCCTCCGGGTCCCGGTCGTCATCGCCAACGATGGCACGCAACCGTGGTCGCCCGGGGACGGCTTCGCACTGTCCTATAGCTGGCTCGACCGCCGCGGCCGGATCGCGGTTCGCGATGGCATCCGCACCCGGCTTCCGGACCCTGTGGCGCCCGGCACTACGGTGCGGCTCTTGGCGCGCGTTGAGGCCCCGCGAGCTCCGGGCGAGTATCTCCTGCGGTGGGATGTCGTCGAGGAGAACGTGTTGTGGGTCTCCGAGGTGGACCCGACGCCGGTGGAGGAGATTCCGGTCACCGTCGAGGCCGAACATGCCTTTTCGATTCTCCTGGAAAGGGGGCCTCGGTTCATCACCGCCGGTTCCGAAGCTCATGTGAAATGCGTCTTTCGGAACGACGGCCGTCGGACCTGGCGAAGGGACGGGAGCTTCGCGATTTCGTATCATTGGTTCGATAGGGACGGCAGGGTCGTTGACTGGGAGGGTCGCCGCACCCGCCTCCCCAACGGGGTCGGGCCGGGCGAAACAGTGGAGGTGGATGCACTTCTCGCCGCGCCGCTTGTTTCGGGAAGATATCGGTTGCAGTGGGACGTGGTGGAGGAAGGGGTGTGCTGGTTTTCCCAGCGCATACCGGCGCCACCCGGGCGTGGGGTGCTGGTGCTGCCCGACCCGTTGGCCGACGCACGATGGTGGGCGCTGCTCAGCCTGCTCGTCGGCGCCGCCTCGGTCTCGGTCTTTCTGCGCGGTGGTCCACGGTCGCTGGCGGCGGTTTTTGCCGTATCGGATGTGGTGTGGTGCTTCGGCGCGCTGGCCGTCAAACAGGGATTCGTCCTTGCCGAGGCGGGCGTTCGAGCCACCGCCGGCGGGTGGTTTCTGATCTTGGCCGGCGCCGCTGCCATCACGCTGGCCACTGAATTGCTGCCCCTGCGGGCCCGCGGCTGGGCCCGCTGGGGCGTGGTGGTGGCGGCCACCCTGCTCCTGTTAGTGGATGCGGTCCATCTGCGCTTTTTCGGTGATCTGCCCTCCGCCGACGTGCTCGCGGCCGCCGGCCAGTTGGGTAGTGTTGAGGCAAGCGTCCGAAGCCTGCTGATGCCGGCTGATGTGTGGATGTGGATGGATCTGCTGCCCGGCCTGGTGCTCGTGCTCGTGGCGAGGCGCCTGCGGCCTCTCGTCGGACGGCGCCCGCAACGAGCGATGGTGATTCTATTGAGCACGGTGATGCTCGTTGAAGTGGTCGCCGGGATCCGGTTGGCGATGACTCAGCCTGACCTCCTTCGGCAGGTCTTTCGCAGGGTGCTGACGGCGACCCAGGTGGGGGTGCTGAATTTCCAGGCCGTCGACCTCGGCCGTGGTCTCAGCCGAAACCTATTCGAGCGCGAGCTCTCTCCCGAGTCCTTTGCCGAGACGACCCGGTGGTTCCGGGAGCGGGCACCGCTGAGGGCCGGCGTCGGAGGGTGGTTCGGCGCGGCCGAGGGGGCGAATCTGGTGATGGTGCAGGTGGAGAGCCTGCAGGCCTTCGTGATCGGCCTCGAGGTCGAGGGCCGGGAGATTACGCCGTTTCTCAACCGCTGGCGGGAGCAGGTCCTCTGGTTCTCGAATGTCACCGACCAGACCGGCAGCGGCCGGTCCGCCGACAGCGAGCTCGCGACCCAGGTTTCGCTGATGCCGCCGTCCGGTGGCGCCGCCGCCTTCCGATTCGCCGGCAACGACTACACCGGTCTCGCCGAGGTGCTGGCGGAACATGGCTATCACACCCTGTCGGCGGTGCCATACGACGGGGCGTTCTGGAATCGCCGCCGGACGCACTCTGCGTACGGATTCCGGACAAGCCGTTTCGTCGACGATTTTGCCGACGGAGAGAGCATCGGCTGGGGGCTCAACGACCGTGACTTTCTGGCGCAAACCGCAGAGCAGCTCGCTACCGCTGAGCGCCCGTTCGCGGTCTATCTCCTGACCCTCTCCCTCCACCATCCGTTCGAGGGGTTCCCGGAGCACTTGAAGGAGCTCGAGATCGGCCGTTGGGAGGGGACGCCGTTCGGCAACTTCCTCCACACCATGCGTTTCTTCGACCAGGCTCTGGCCGGGTTCGTGACCGATCTCGAAAAAAATGAGCTTGCCGGTAGCACGGTGGTCGCGGTCTGGGGAGACCACGACGCGGGCTTCGACTGGCGGCCGGAAATCGCGTCGGTGATGGGTGCGACTTTCGACCCGGCGGGCTGGTACCTGAGCCAGGAGGTGCCCCTCTTGATCAGGGTGCCGGGAGCGCCGGATTTGCGCGGTGAACGGCCGATAGCGGCGGGCCACGTCGATGTGGCGCCGACCCTGCTGGCGTTGCTCGGCATCGACCCCGCGCCATTCGCGTTTGTGGGGCGCAATCTCCTCGGTGAGCCGGGGAACACGCCGGTGGTCGGTGAGTACGGCTGCTGGCGAGATGCCCGTCACCTCTTCCTTCAGGGCGACGGCTCGTTGGCGGGTGGGCAATGTCTCGAGGTCGCGACCTTGGTGAACGCATCGCGGTCCGAGTGCGCGGAGTCGTTTGTTGAGGCGCGAAGGATCCAAGAGATCTCGTCTCTGGTCCTCGAGCACGATCTTCAGCAACGGATCCAACGGGAGCTGGCGGAAACCCCGCAATGAAGGGGGAGCGTGGATCGCCTGGCCCGCATTTCTCACCACGTCGCGTCGCGAGGCCCACGAGATGTCGTGAGATGTGGCGTTTTCGACCTGAGGGACGCGGAGGCGTACTTGACAGTACGTCGAGCATCCCGACACGAGAAAACGCCGCAGATTGCGGCATATCGCGGGCCGTAGTAGCGAGGTGGTGAGAAATGCGGGTTAGGACCCTGCTCCTTTTTCGGTTGCCGAACCGTGCCCTGGACGTGGTGCTCACCTCGGCAACCGCCGCGCTCCTGATCTGGTCGCGCTTCGCCCTCCTCGCCGACGGTCCGTGGGAGGGGGATGAGACGCTCTTCGCCCGCGGCATTCTCCACTTCGACCTCGCGGCCCACTTCCCGCACCCGCCCGGCTTCCCGGGGTGGCTCGCGATCGGTCATCTGTTGACGCCTCTCACCCAGGACCCGCTGCTGGCGCTGCAGCTCGCTTCGGCGGCTTTTTCCGTCATTGCACTGTGGCTGCTGGCCGCGCTCGGCCGCCGGGTGGCGCCGCCGGTGCTGGCGGTGGCCGCGGGGTTGGTGGTGCTTGCCGCCCCCGGCCCGTGGCTGTATGCAGTGCGTGGGTTTTCGACCACCGCGGCTGCCGTGCTCGCACTTGGTGCGGCGGTGGTGGCGGTCGGCGGTCTCGAGGGCCGCCGCGTTACCGCGTTCAGTCTTTTCGTGACCGCGTCGTTCCTCGTTCGCCCCAACCTCCTGCCTGTGCTCGCGCTGCTGTGGGCCGTGGTCCTGTTGACCGCGGTGGCGCAGCTGGTGTGGATGCAGAACCGGACCACCGGCCGCTACGCGACGGGAGTGCAGATGGCACTCGCGCCGCTGGTGGCGGGCGCCGCCGCGACCGCGCCCGCGACGGCGGGATGCGTCGGGCTCCTGGGTCTGGCGGCGTGGCTCGGATACGACAGCTTGCCGCTCGTGGTGGAACAGCACTCCACGCAGTTTCCAGCCTGGATCGCGGTGCAGGAGGCGCGATCTGACGCGCTGCTTTCCGGCCGAACGGTCGTGCTGGAACCCGAGCTCTACCCTTTCGCCTCCTATTTGTGGCATCTATCCGAGCGACGCGGGGAACCCAACCCACCGTGGGTGCTGTCGCCGTGGGATCCAGGCCGGTGGGCCGGGGTTGACGGCGCCTGGATCGTGGCCACTGTCCACCGTCATCTCTACCCCGGCCCTCTGCACGGTGGGGAGCGAAGTTGGGGAGGCGTTTCGGATCGCCTCAGACCTCTGACGCAGCAGCGGTTCCTCGACGCCTGGGTGATCGAAGACCCACCGCTGCCACTTTCCGGCTGGTATTCGGGCGAGCGCGAACCGAGCGGCCGCCGTTTCATGTGGGGGGACGTCGAGGCGGTGATGGCGCTGCCGCCGCTCGACGTCGGCACCCAGCTCGGCATCGCGCTGCGGCCGGCGCCGGGGCCGGCGCCGGTGGTGATCGAGATCGGCGGGCGGGAGATGGCGCTCGTCGAAGGTGAGGGAGGGGAGCAACGACTATGGCTTCGGATCCCGCCGGCCGTGGTCGACAGGGTTTCCGAGCTGCGTTTCACCCGCGTCGCCGCCTTCCCGCCGGGTAATGAGGATCAGCGACCGCTGGCCTTACAGCTGTACGAGCTGCGGGCCCTGAGCCCGGGAGGGGGGTGGGCGGGCAATGGCATTCGCTTAAGGAATCGGGGCATTCGTTTAACAGGATAGTTGGAGGAAACGGCGGAGAATCAGGCAGATACCGCTTGCACGACCACCTTTTTCCGTTGTTTTCTCTTTTCCTT